>JACCDR010767021.1_pt1 | contig 10417 bp, 4 predicted proteins | sample 7446431 | NCBI WGS metagenome assembly JACCDR01 (sample SAMN15323443, study PRJNA562643) | freshwater metagenome | isolation source: river surface water | place: USA:Blue River Watershed | collected 2017-08-17 | reverse complement strand
TACCTCTTCAAATAGTTTTTTAATATCCTTCATTGCATGTTGTTACGATGCAAAGATAACTCGCTTCGTAACAACATGCAAATTTATTTTTTAAAAAAATCAGGTAAATCAAGTTTCTTCTCTTTTAAGTTCCGAATCGTTACCGCATCAAATTTCCGATCCTTAAGTGATTGGTCGATCTTAGCCTTATCAACTCCTGGAAATTCAATGGCTGCATGATATACTTTAGTAAACTCGGTAATGAAGTATTTGTAATCCCTAATTTCTTCTTCCTTTATCTTATTCAGATATGCTTCCCGCTCCTTAGGGGGCATCGCCTTTACCTCTTCTTTGTCAGCTTCAATACCATAATCTGCTTTAGAGTCCGAAATATCCTCCAGTAAGTCTTTGGTTAAAAACCAAAACGATCTATGCACATCAACATTGTAAGACCTGAAACCAGGGAAAATAGCGGCTATTTCTTGTGTAGGGTTCAATTTCCCGTAGTAATCAGACTCCGGCTCATTAAATGATTTGAACACTCGTTCAAATGACTTGATTGTTCCTGGAGTAAGTTTTTTCCCTACGTGTTGCAATCTTTTTTGCACCCATTTAGTTTCTCCTACCCTTGAAATGGGTCGCCCAGTTTTACCAAGCTGCTTACCTGATACCGCTTCGACCAAGGACTTCATTAACGGATCAATAGAGTAAAAGGGTTCAAAGAACTTCTCTGCCGCTCTTCCGACATTCTCAGCAGGAGAGAACCGTTCATCTGAAACCGTTGAGACAGTTGACAAAATGTGCCCCTGAGGAAACATATATCCCCAGTCGTAATAATCCACTGATCCTTTTTGATCGTTCCACGGGGATGGAATAAGAAGAGATCCTTCATGATAGAACGGTACGAAGTATTTAAGTTTCTCGTCGTCGTCGTCCGACCATCCCAACATATTTGTGATTAGCTCTTTAAGAAGAAAAGGAGCGATAGAAACAGCCATCGTACCAGCCATTACCTTACCTAACATCAAATTTTTATACGACATGTCCACTCCGGCTACATTAATTGTAGTGTCTTGGCCCATCTTCATGTCCTGTATAAGATTAGCCATAATGTTATACGAAACCCTGACCATTTCATAAGGGAAAGATGGGAATGGAGCTACGAAAGGATTGCGTCTAAGAGCTTTGATGTTTCTCGGGAGTCTTGAGTAGGTGGGGTTTTCGCTTGAAACGCGCTCAGCCGCCAATAACTTAACTTCTTGCTGTACATCCGGGCTTAAGGTGTCGTATTCAGCTCCCTTGTAAAGACGAGCCATTTTGTCGATATTTCGATAGTAATCTATGGCCCGGTAAAATTCATCCCCGAATTGATAAATATGAGACATAAAATCAGTAACCGCACGAGCCTTTTCGGCAACCTGCCCTTTGGTTGTTTTATCTACCCCTGCGAAATTCCTGGTATATTGTTTTCTTATATCAGCAATCTCACCAAAAGTAATTCCGTCTCCTAACACCCCTAAAGAGTAAAGTTCGATCAGCTCAGACTCGTCTTTACCCCTCAAAACATCTATTGCTCTTTTGATATTGGGGTCAGCTACGTTAAATAGCCCTTTTTGAGCTTGCAATAAAAGGTTGGAGGTGAAGTTTCTTGACGCAGAAGCAATTGAAAATATCGTCATAAACGACTTGGCTCTTGAGGTGATCCCTAAGATAGACTTATAAGCCAATCCTATCACATCGCCTTCTTTGGTCATGTCTCCGATTGGCTTGTTGTAAAGCCTAAAAGCTTCCACGATCTCAGGAGTGGAATAATAACCAGCTAACGACCCCATTTGTGGAGTATCAGGGAATTGAGCAATGTAAGCCCCAGTTGGACGCTCAAACAGGAACTTATCTTTGCCTTCATCTTCTACCTTTGATAAGAATTTGTTGTTCTCTAAAATGTGGGCAGTTTTAAAAATAGATGTCATGTAATTGACAATTGGATCTTTAACCTCCCCGAAAACATCACGGATTTCTTCGGCGATTTCTTTTCGTTTTTTGAAAACCCCAAGATTCATGGACCCTAAAGATCCGCTTTTAGCCACATCGCCCAAAGACAATCCTTTGGCTTGTTTTTCTAAAATCGCGTCAAGCTCAGCCTCTACGTCTCTGCCTATTCTCTTTTGTTGATTTTTGATCCGTTTGCCCCAGTATTCTGGGTTATTAGGTAGCTTAGCTTGATACTTAGCTATTTTAGCCTGAGCATCAGCCTCTTCTTGGGCGAATTTCTTATCTAAGAATGCCTTAGCCCGAGTGTAGGCAGCGGTATCTTTTACTGTCTTTACCCAGTTTTTATCGAAGTGGATTTGGTAAGATCGAGTTAAGTATGTGTCAAGATTTTTAGAGATGATCGCAGCGAGTTTCCCGTCGGCTATTCCGGTGTTTATAAGCTCAGAAGACATTGAAGTTACGTGTTCACGCATCTTCCCTATTGGATCCAAAACCTCTGGTTCGATTGGGCGACCATCAGAGTACGTGGTAGCAGTTGACTGTAAGGCGTAGTTTAAGTCCTCGATTTGCTGAGGTGTTTTGCCTTTGATCAACTTTTTCAATTTGTTAGCCGTCAGTTCAGCTTGCTTCATCATTCCCTCGATCCGAGCTATTCTTCGGTAGTTTAGCTGAGCAACGTCTAACGGGAGATCGCCTCGGCCAAAGAAAGTGTACTTCCAGGCCTTTTTCAGCCAGCTAATAGCACCTGATTTCATCATTACGCCCCATACTTTTTCTCCGATAAATCCAGAAGCGAGGCCCGGTTGATTATTAACCTCCTCAATCAAAGGAAGCATCTCTTCTCTTCCCATCATCCGGGCAAAAACCTGTCTCACTTCAGGAGTAATATCAATATCAACCCGATCTTTAATCGAATTAAAAATATCAGTCAACCATTGTTTCAGCCTCTCAAAAACAGGGCGAAGCTCAGGAGTAGGCGCAACGCCCTCCCTTAAATATTTCTCGCCAGCAGCTACGAATTGTTCGTGTTGTTCGCGGGTCCAGTTCCGATCCTTAGCTCCTAAAAAATCCTCGATGGCTTTGACGTCAGCCTCAGCTTGGGCTTTGTATTCAGGCAGAGCATTATCGAGAATATCATACATGACCGCGTGGCCGAAGTGACCTGTAGTTGGGTCGATCTCGTGGAACAATGTCTCAACCGTAGCTCCATCGAACAGCCAAGCAGAAGCTTCGCCGTCTATAGTTGAGAATGCGCCTAAAACCTCTCCTTCTTGCTCTTGAAGATAGATTTTATCCTTCGTATCCTCTGTTTCGGAAATTGGTGTAAGCCTGCGTTCAGCCGGGGCCATCTTAGCCCGAGTCTCAGCGTTTCTAGCTTCAACCTCCCCGACAACAGATCGATACTTATTAAAAATGTCTGCTACGGTTTTAGAATACTCTTGAAGCAGTTGTTTATTTTCAACCAACTTCGCAACGTCTTCGTTGGACAGTTCAACTTTTTCTCCCTTTAAAGCTTTGGCTAGATTGGGATTAGATTCTAAGAATTTTGTTTTAGCTCCTTGAAGCTTGCTAAACATCCCATCGCTTACTCGATCCAAAGACGCCCCACCTGCAAATCCTTCTTTTTGCTGAACCCAGTGTTGAAGTTCGTGAATCAAAGTTGATTTGTCAGCTCCGTCTCTGATTGATATTTTATTACCTTGGCGAACACCTAAAGTTTTAAGATTGGGATCAACGGTTACTTCGATGTCTTTAGCGTCAGGGTAGGCATCCAAAATTCCCCCTTTAGCTACGTCTCCCAACTTGTTGGTTCCTTCCAAAGCCCCTACTTCTACATCAGGCAAATCATACTTCCATTTTCCATCTACCTTTTCCCAGCCCGTAGCGAGATAAATAGCCTTGGGTGTCATTTTGCCTTCGGCACGTTTTGCAATCTGTAGATTTTTACGAGCTTCTGAGACATTGGCTTTCTCTCCGACTATCTGCTTAAGTGCATCATCCGGGATTCCTTCAGTGTTTCTACTTACGGTTGGCTTGAACTTCTCGTAAAACTCTTCTTCTGTTTTCCCTGTGCGTTTGGCCCAGTTTTTCGCGTTGGCTTGAGTGGTTTGCTTTAAAGCGTCAGCTTGTTCCTGAGTGATGTCAAGATCGGCGATTGATTGATCCAAGGATGATTCAAAGGTTTGTTTGGCGGATTTTGCTGGCGTTTCCGCTGAAAACCGTTTGTCTGCCATCGGTTGAGAAGCGGTAGTTTCGGCTGACTTAGCTTGTGCGGTTATTTTATTTTTGACATTCTGGATTATATCTCCGTTCTTTACTCTAGCTCCTCTTGGAGTATTGGCGTAATATTTGTCTAGGCTAGGTAGCACTTCCGAGGCTTCCATTCTGCCTAACTCGTACAGCCTGTATCTGACTGCATTCTCTTCTTCGCTTAAATCCTCGGGGTAGCTGTTAAATATAGCAGCTAACTCTTTGTCCGAAGAACTAACAATTCTTTCATCTATATCCATTGCCTTATTTTCGGGCAATATACCTGTTTTTTTTGAAACATTTTGTTCTAAATCACTTGGGGCGACTTTTTCTTGATCAACCCCCTCAATAGACTCATCTTCTTTAAAAATCTCCTTCTCCTTAGCCTTCGCTTGTTTTTCAAAAACCTTAGCTTGTTCTTTAGCTCCAATCGCCTTAGCTTTTTCGGCTTTATCTTGGAGTTCGGTGAGTTCATCTAATTTGGGAATGTCTTCTTCTCGAACCTCTTTAATCTCTGAAAGCCCTTTGATCTTAAGAGCTTTCTGGTACATTTTTTCGGCATTATTAACGCCTTGCTTTTCTAGCTCCGCTTTGAATAGATCTGGGTTTTCAGCGGCGACTAGCCAAGCTGAGTTTTTGAAATCACTATCACCTACCCCCATCAACGCGCCAATAGCAAACGAAATCAAGGCAGTGCCTTTCATTTCGCTTAGATCGATGTCCTCGGCATCGCCGTTAAGAACCATCGCTGTAGCACCCTCAATTGCTTTTTCGAGAATAGTTTCCTCAAATGCCTCCCCGGCCCCTTCTTTGAAAAAGTTGGTAGCAGTTCTGGCGGCGGCAGCCTTCGGAGTCAACCCTTTAACGACTTGGGTCATGGTTAAGTTATCAAACACCCCCGGCCCTCCAGCGAGCCTTGCTTCTACCCCAAATAAATTAGATCCAACCCCAATCGCGAGTCCGGTCATGGCGGCGTACTGAGCGCCCTTTCTTTTGTCTCCGTCGAATATTTTAAGCCCTTGATCGTAAAGACCTCCGGCCATCTGACCCATAGTAGACGCCGTAGTACCCACCGCATAAGCAGTCTTTGCGCCCATTCCAGTTTTAACTAACGTCCCACCGATGCCTTTTGTGGTGGCGATTTGCACCATAGCGTCAGCCAAAACTTCTCCAGTTTGGTAGATCAAACCCTTACCGTTGTATTGGTTTTTGGGGGTTAGGTTTTTAAACTGAGTTGGGTCAGTATCAATAACAGCGCCTTTACTGTCTCTAACTACCATTGGTTTGTCTCCATCAAAATCCACCTCAACCTTTTCTCCGTTAAGAGTTGTCTTAGCGGTTTTCGTATAAATCGGTCTAGTGTACTTAGTGGGGCGAGGGGCGACTTTGGCGGTTTGTTCTTGAAAGTCAATGAAAAAATCTTCGATCTTATCCCATGTGCCGTATTTTTTATCCTCTGTTACAAGATTCTCTCCGATATTCATTACCTCTCCAATAGACCCAACAAGCTTCCCTGCGGATCTCTGAAGGATGCCTAACGTGAGATTCCCCCAACCTTGTGTTTCCGATTTCTTTTGACGTTCTTGATCGTACTTTTCTAAAGCTCTTGCGTAGGCGTATTTGTCGTCTTTTAAAATTTGTTTGCCCGACTCTTGGTTGGCTTCGAGCGCGGTAATAAAATTGTTTCGTTCATTAATGAATTGATCAGCCTCAAATTCTTGCTGCCGTTTAATTAACTCTTCTTTATTTTTAGTTTCAGGGTCATTCAGGGCTTGTATGCGAGCGTTATAGTCCTCCATCCAGTTATCTCCCCATTTTTCTTTAATACGCGCCTCAGAGGCTTCTATGGCCCTTTGTAGGTTATCGGAGTCAGACTGGAGTGTACTCAGCCGGGTTTGGTATTCTTTCTCAGGAGCCAAGATTGAACCCTGAACTTGGGCTTTTTCGTATTCAGTTAGATCAGCGGCCTTTTCAAAATTAGAACGCTGACGAGCTTTTTGTAAAGCCAATTCTTGCTCTGCCCGCTTTGATGCGGCGGCTGCCTCAGGCGTAACCTTCCCGGATGAACCCTGAGTTGACGGGGTGTTAGAAATCTTAGCCGCCAACTCAGGGCTACCAGACTCCCATGAATAACTACTCCCAGCCAAAGAAGAAACGCCCGATACGGTAGGTTCTTTTTTTTTTGAAAGATCAGCGTATTTCGTGTGAAACTTAGTTAGAAACGCATCTTGATCCAAATCGGGATACGTTTCTTGGCGCATCCGATCAAGCGTCTCTAAATATTTCCCACCGTCGATAAATTTAGCCTTGATCTCAGCGTCGGTCAAATTTGGATTGTAGTGACGCGCAAAACCATATATTGGATGTTCTTCCATTAAAGTTTTAATTTAAAGCCAGTTACATTAGTATTGGGCTTTGGGTTAAAATACTCAGCATTCTTTTGCTGAATCGCATTCCCGGAATTGTACTTGTTTCCAATCGGTGTATAAAGATCTTTGGTCTCTTTTACGGTTTGACCGTGGATTCTTTTTAAGATTTGTTCGTTTTCTTGAACAATTGGGACTTTTAGGACTGATCCATAAGACCCTTCCTTCCGGTAGTAGTCCATCAAGTCGGAGTACTTTTGCTTATCGGCTGCTGGGATTTGAGCCTCGTCAAGTTCTTTGTACATCTTCTCTTTCGCAGCCTCCATTTCAGCCGGGTTCTTGAAGACAATTTGAAGGACCTTGAACTTATCAGCAGAAACGGGTTTGCCTACTCGGTACTGATCGTAGGCTCGTTTTGCGCCTTCGTTTATGTCATAGTCATTTGTAGAAACAAAGGCTGAAGAAACTTGGGCCTTAGAAAACCCTAGCCCTTGAACAAGCCAGTTGGCCGCCTCGGTTGAGGTTCCTCGATCAGTCGACGTTAGGTTTCTGCGCCAAACATCGTAGTTTCCGATTCTCTCTTTATCTGAAACATTCCCTCCGGCCCGGCTGACACTAAACTCTGTTTTTGTTTCGATGTTTTTTTCAATCTGTTTAGCCATGGCCGCAATCATTTTCTTGCGGCGTTCTTCTAAAGGAAGGTTAGTGTCAACTCCTAGTTGTTCGGCATATTTAGGCTCAGAAACAGCCCAAGAGTTTTTAGTAAAAAAAGATGCAGCTTGCTCTTGGGGGTAGGCTTTATTCGACAGATAGGTTCTTGAAGATGAAGTTGTGACCTGAGACAAGTCTTCAATCGAAGAAGCTCTCTCAGATAACGGAGCGTCAGCAGCTCTTTTTATCGCTTCAGCAGCAATATCTAATTCTGGCTTTTTATATCTCCCCTGTAACTGGTCATTCATGTATGCCATCCAGCCTTCCCCTTTAAATCCTGGAGTGTTTTCGGCTTTTGAGATGTAGGCGTTTTGATCAGCCGGGCTCAACTTGCCAAACATTTGCTTGGCAGCGATTACGTTTTTCTCCGCTTCTGGAGTTGAGAAATAAGAAACCGTATAATTATTAAAGTCAGCATCAGTTGGAACAGCGTCTTTACCTGCCGCTTTTTCGATATTAGCCAACCCACTTACCAAAAAGTCTTGGTGAATAGTTGATGGGTTTTTAAACTCAGCTTGCGGGAAATTGAACTGGCCTGACATAATCTTGTCAAGCGGGTTGTTAACCGCGAAGTCTCTCACTTGATCCTTATACTCGTCAGTATACTCATCACCACGGGTGTTGATATCACCCATAGCTTTATCCCATAAAGCTTTTGCTTGCTTGACATTGGCGTTGGCAGCTTTAATTCGAGACCCTTCGATCTGCCAGTCAATAGCTGCTTTGTCTGAGCGTTTCCATGGATCACCGCCCGGCATTAATTCTGCTCCTTTATTAAACCAGTTTTCCCATGTCTTGCCCAAATCCGCCGAGTAAAAATGCCAGACCTCCTCAGGCTTTACCTCAAGAGCGCCTTTAGAAAAATTAGCAGCATCGGCTTCTCTCTTCTTTTTGTCTTTGGCTAAAAAAGCCTCATACGTAGACAAATTATTATTGGGCCTGATGACTGTCGCCAACTGGTTGCCTTGCTGTCCACTATAAACCGATCCTAGTTGTGTCCCGACCATTACTTAAATTTTGGAAGACCACTTAGTAAATATGAGTAGTCCTTAGCTTCTCTGCTAACTTGGCTTGGTGAGCCATAAAGTTTCTTGAGCAAATCCATTTCCGTTAACTGCCCGCCAGCTCCAAACAAATTCTCGAGCCCGCCTCCAATCATATTCTTAGACTGCTGAGATTTGTCAGCATAAGGAGCGAATTCATTCATTTGGAACATGAGGTCTTGAGCTTGAGCAACCTTGGCAAGCTCATTTTGCAGACTGCTAACATCTTGCCTTTGGTCTTGCTCGTTGTACATCTGAAGTTCCCGATTAGCCTTTTGCTGAGCTCCAGCGATGGTTTGAATAGCCTCCATTGGGTTGCCTTGCTGTTGAGCGGCGTTAAGTTGATTGGCAGCCGTTAAGTCGGCTTCAGCCTTGGCTTGAGAATACCCCGGAGAGTATGGGTTGGCTACATTCATTTTGGCCAAAGCAAGGCTCTGCCGCACGGCCTCTGGCATTTTATATTCAGGTCGCTTGGCGCTTGAAAAAGCACCGCCGATGATTTGCCCTATTCCTACTGCCCCCTGAGCGAGAGCCATCATTGTCATTGGGTCCATGATTAAAATTTAATGTAAAGATAATTATTATTTTGGATTTCGCAACAATGTTTCGACTCTTTCTAAAACACCTTTACTCAAATCAATATGAGTCTCAATTTTCACTAAGGCAAGAGCCATTGTGTGAATTGAGTCTTTCAGTATCTCTTGAGTCTTCACGGCCTCACTTAGATGCCGCTCTTGTTGATCCATCCTAACAGACTGCGCTGTAATTTTTTCTTCCATGACAGCTAATTTTCGCGCCGTATTCATTCTCTCTAAAATGAATACGATGGCGGTGGGGACGATTATGGCGACTATTGCTATCCATTCACTTGCGTTTAATGACATTGACCTTTACACTTAAGAGTCGTGAGAAAATTTCTGTTTCGAGTGTGACTAACAATACTGTGCCCCATAACTTTCTTCCTCTCCGTAGTCTTTCTCCAGCCGGGAATGAGGTATCGTTCTGGTCTCTCAAGAAAGATCCCTTCCAAGTCCCGTTAAAATTTTTGAGGTCTGGAATCTTAGACACCTGACCTGATGTGTGATAGCCGTTAATCGGCACATTCACAAGCGGAACACTCCATCTTTTATCTGCGATGATTTGAATTTCAATTGGGCTGAACTCAGCGCCTTCTTCGCTGTGAGCGATTTGGATTTGTGGAGCTTGGAACAAATCATAATAAGTTCCTACTGTTCCTTCTTCGTGCATCCACAATGCTCCTTCGTAAAACGAAACCATTCTCTGGTCTAGCGAAGCGAACGCTTCTGGGTAAAAAGTGTAAAAACTAACCCACCCACCGCCTTCTACATAGCCGAGGGTAAACGAACCAGCGTCCATTGTACCGCGAATGTAATAAGTGCTAAACTCTCTCTGAAACCCACAAATCACCTCTGATCCTGTCTGCCAAGCATGTTTTCCAAAATCCTGGAAGAAATTAACTAGACCTTGGGTAATCATGTCCTGCCCGGCCCCGGCCACATATCTCCAAACCGTCCCCCGATAAACATCAAACCCATAACAGGCTCCTTCGTTCACCAAAACAGACTCGGGATTGTGTGTTCCAAGATCATAACGAAGCTCATCAGCGATACTAAAAAGGTTAGATGACCTTCCCACTAGCGTGTTACCTGAAACGTCTATCACACGCCCCCTTGATACATAGATTGGCTGAGTTTTGAACTGACCTATCGCCAACAAGATCCCGTCCACAAAGACTAATTTTTGGATGTTTCCGTTTTGAATCGACACTCTAACATAGTCTGATCCCTTAAAAGCGGAAAGTCCATTTATCTCTGTATACAGCCCTGTGGCTCTTATTTTGTTTATTTCGTATCTTCTTGCCCCATCCGGGTCTTCAACGCAAACCCTCCCAAAATCAGTAAAGACATCGGATGAGAATTTATGTAAGGTGTTACGGTCGATTAACGGAGTAACAAAGTATGGCCCTCCAGCACTGAATGAATTGTCAAACCGCTGAGCAACACTTACAGCATCTCCGTAATTTTCGAGATCTACTGTTTGGAAAGACCTAGATTC
>JACCDR011876498.1_pt1 | contig 10418 bp, 11 predicted proteins | sample 7446431 | NCBI WGS metagenome assembly JACCDR01 (sample SAMN15323443, study PRJNA562643) | freshwater metagenome | isolation source: river surface water | place: USA:Blue River Watershed | collected 2017-08-17 | reverse complement strand
GGATCAATCATGCGCGCCTTACTAGAACCAAAGTTCAAGGCCTGCATGCCAGCCCCCTTCACCGAGCGAGTAAAGAACCAGATAACAAGTAGAAGGAACAAGAGTGGGAACAAAAACGGTGCAAACTGACCGAACCAGTAGCCGAAGCCTGTCTCACGCTGTACGTCGATAGTGATCTTCGCGAGTTCTTCCGGTGTGACACCAAAGTTGATGAGTGAGTCTGACACCGCGGCATCCGTCTCACGCTTCGCGACAGCATCAGTGCGGGTCTCGTCCGTGTAGTTGATCTCGAGTTCAGAACCACGTACGACAATCTCCTTCACCTCCCCTGCCTTCACCTGAGTTACCACTTCTGAGATAGACAGCTTCTCAGGTTCAACACGATTCTCAGAAAGATAACTGAACGCGAGCGCTACGAACACGAGCAACATGACCGTCGAAAGCATGTTGTTCCAGAAATTACCTGGACCAAGTGGCACGTGTTGACCGACTTCACGGAGACGCTGCATGCGTCCGTTGCCGTGCGCCTTGTCGTCTTCCGGCTTCTTTGTTTCCTTCTCAGGCACACTGGTTTCTTCCGAACCTTTGGTTTCTTCTGGTAACTCTTTTTCTGGATTTGACATAGTATGGTGCATTATACAAAAAAACCGCGAGATTACGAGCCTTTCTCATACGCGATAGCAAGAGTAAGAAACCCCGCCACCTCGTTGCTCCCGCCCTAAATACCCTCTATAGTATGGTACATACCGTATGTCAGACTTCATCACCAATAAGAAAGCCTACTTCGATTATGAAATTCTCGAAACCTTCGAGGCTGGTGTCGTGCTGTCTGGTGCCGAAGTGAAGTCAGTCCGAGGGGGTAAAGCAAGCCTATCTGGGGCCTATGTCATTATTCGCGGCGGTGAAGCCTACCTCGTGAACGCCTCGATTAGCCCCTATCAAGTCGCCAACACCCCAAAGAGTTACGACCCCGAGCACGCCCGCAAACTCCTTCTCTCGAAGAAAGAACTGGCGAAACTCGAGCGCGGAAGCGAGCAAGAAGGGTTGACAATAGTAGCAATTAAGTGGTATAATAAAAAGCGATTCTTGAAGTTGGAAATCGGTCTTGCCCGTGGTAAAAAGAAAGCGGACAAGCGCGAGACCCTCAAAGAGCGTGCCGTGAAGCGCGACATCGACCGCATCATGAAGGGTGAGTAAGAAGTCTTCTCCCCTTTCGTCTCCACCCATACACACCGTTCCCTGAGAGCGCCTGCCCGCCGAGCGCGGGCTCTCCCAGGGGATGCTAGGCATCGACGAGAAGGCCTACCCTGTGTGTGCAGTGTCGAAATTGGAATCAATTCGTTAAGAGGTTCCACCACGTATTTGCAAACAAAGCAGTACCAAGTCCATACGCTAACGCGTTTGGATTCGCTCCCGCTCTCGCGTAACCACTCGACGAGACCCGGATCGATGCGACTCGTATAAACGCCTCATACATACGAGTTCGTAGAATAGACACGAGGCTGTGGTCTAGACTGCTGTTGCCGGTATAGATCAAGCTTGTAGCAACTCGAGTAACTAGTGTTTTGTCTCTCCTCTAGCTAGTTACTTTAAACCAAAGGATTGACTACGCACTGTAGATTCATGCTGTGGTACCTGATTCGGACTGGAGTTCAATTCTCCACATCTCCACAAAAATAAAAATCCTCGACTTTTGTCGGGGATTTTTATTTTGGGAGATGTAGCAAGCAAACTGCTTTGCTTGCGTGGAGAATTGAAAGTCGGAGTATGTCGCTTGCGACTACGAGACGGGGTCGAGAGTACTTACTAGAATAGGAGCGCAGCGAACTATTATAGTTAGTAACTCGTGACCAATCTCCACCAAATATAGAAATATATAGAACATTAAAATAACCGCCTCGTGGCGGTCATTTTAATGTTACCCTTGTGGGAATTTTGATATATCCATAAAGGCTGGTTCAAGAATATACCCTTCAGTGTCTTCCACTTCAAAGGTGTACATGAAATCCCCTGCCATCTCCTGATTAAACTTATTTTCGTACACTCTTCCTCCAGCACTTTTTGCTTTGGCGCAAAATTCATCAACCTCTTCTTTAGAAGCTAAGCTCAGGGCATAAAAAGCACTAACCGTCTCTTTTTGATTAGGAAATGTTTTCCCGTCACTAAAGTTACCGGCAAATTCTTCCGTAAGGAGCATAAAAACAATCTCTTCACTCCACATCATTGCGCTCGCAACTTCGTTACTAAACATTGGGTTTTTGGTGCAACCAATTGCTTCATAAAAAGAAGTGGCTTTTGCTAAGTCTTTGACAATTAAATTTATGTAGACTGATTTGTTTGTTTGCATATAAATTAAATTTACCACAAATCAACAATCTTAAGAAAATTCTGACACTCCATTTCAATCAGACTTTGTTTAACTTGTAGTAAACTGCTCCACCGACATAGAAGTATGTAGAGATGCATGAAGCCTTGGAAGACTCTACCCCCCTTTTTGTTTTGCTATACTGTCCTCACTATGTCAGTAAAAATTACCTATTTCGTTCACGGTACTACGACCGACAACGAAGCTCATATTTCATCAGGTTGGTATGATGTTGAACTATCAGAACTTGGTATTCAGCAAGCTAAAGATTTGACTGCCCACACGGCAGATATGCATTTTGCTGCTGTTTTCTGCTCAGACTTAAAGCGTGCGGTAAGCTCCGCATCAATCACGTGGGGTGATAAATACCCAATCATAGAAGATGCTCGTCTACGTGAATGTAACTATGGGGACTATAACGCCAAGCCCTCAGATATAGTTGAGCCACTGCAAGAACAGTCAATCACCACTCCTATGCCTAATGGTGAGAGCTACGAGATGGTAAAAGAACGAATTGGCAGCTTCTTAAGTGACCTTATTCGTGACTATGACGGAAAGCATATAGCTATCGTAGGTCATAAAGCCCCCCAATTAGCGTTAGATGTACTCCTTAAAGGGATGACCTGGGAAGAGGCTTTTGCCACTGACTGGCGCAAGACCAAATCTTGGCAAGCTGGTTGGGAATACCATCTATACCATAAGATAATCGTGGTAGATGAAGACGACAACGTAATCGGTACTGAATACATGATTGGGGCTATTAAAAAAGGTCTAACTCGGCGTGCCTCCCGTGTGTATGTATTTAATGAAAGTGGGCAACTCTTAGTACAACAAAGAAGTGAGAGGGTTTTGAAACCTTTGCTGCTAGACCAATCAGCAGCTGGACATGTTGATGCGGGAGAAACCTATGAGCAAGCAGCGTACCGAGAACTAAAGGAGGAATTAGGTATTGAAGGAGTAACGCTTGACCTAATTGCCAGTTCGTTTAGAACATCAGACTTCTTTAATGGTATATACAAAGCAGTCATTACAAAAGATACTGAAATCAATTTCAACCCTGAAGAATTAAAACAAGTCATCTGGTACGACATTAAAGATCTCGATAGTGAAATGAAAGAAAGTCCTGACAAGTTTACTCCCGCCTTTAAAGAGACATGGTCAATGCTCCGAGATAAGCTAATTAATCGTGGAAATGAGTAATAAATTTAGAGTCTGGCTTACTATCAATTTAGTCAAGAACTAAATTAACTCAAACGACAAAGCCGCCCGGTGAGGGGCGGCTGGTGGGCGTAGTCCTTCTGCTACGCTGGGATAGGAAGACTGGCCGGGACGTAGAGCCGAAGGGCCAGTGCGCCAGATTTCTTACTCCACTCAGGGGACTGGACCGTCTGGTGCTGCAACACCCCATCAGCGATGCGCAACTTACCGGCAATACCAGTTCGTCGTGCGAAACCACAAATGACGAAGTGGTTGTCCTCCTCGAGGGTAGTGACTGGACCCTTCACGAACTCAGTAAGCAGTACCGCCGCGCTGTAGTTGTATTCATCGACAACGTACACCGGGGGATTTTCCCCCGCGAGGAGGACGGCGACTTGTGGCACGTCGGCGTTGGTCGCCAAACGGAACTCGGCACCATGAATCATCATGGTAGGTATCCTTCCAAAGAAGTGGTTGAACGAAGTGACCGTGGCCATAGTAGCGCAAACCAGCTACCCGTCAATATCACTTGTCACAAAGGACATTGTGCGCAATAGTATTCGACAAGTAGTTCTTCCACCAACCCACCCGGAGACATAAACATGGGTAAAGCCAGAGACCGCACAGCCCGCAAGCCGGGCGCCATCGGGAACGACGGGCTCTCTAAATACGCTCGTCGGGTTCGACAACGAGAAGTTCTGGTGCTTGAGTCACCACCGGTACCTGTCCGTATGACGCCACAGTCAGGGAGCAGACAACGCATCTTCGCCATCTTGCCTGGGTTCTCCATCACGCAGAAGTTCGTCTTCGCTCTCGCAGAAGACGGAAGACAACTTTTCGTGCCGATGCATGTCATCAGGAATACGAAACTGAAGATCCGGGCCGGTTACCGTATCGAGTGCGAGACAGTGCATACCGATGGCGAACGGCTTCCTCGTGTCACCAATATCTTTTCGTCCGTTCCACCCCGTGGATAGGACAGGGCAGCAGCAATCGCTGCAGCCCATTTCGATAGTAACCATTCTCATTTATTTTATTCTGCGGTGTATACTTATAGACATATGCCGTTTATCACCCCACTACGCCTCCTCGTTATGGGATTCTTCGCCCTCACGGGTGTCATGGTAGCGAGTGTTGTACTCGCACCGCCTACTGCCCCCTACGAGGCTGTCCTCGCTCTTTCACCACAAGAGCTCGTCGTTATTCAGGATGCTCCAGTCACACTGGATGTAGTACTTAGCGCAACGACACCCATCAATGCCTTTAGCGGCAACCTTATCTTCGACACCACTCGCTTTGTGGTACAGAACATCAGCTACAACACTTCCCTTGCTGACCTCTGGGTAACCGAGCCCTGGTACAGCAAAGCCGACAATACTATCTACTTCGCTGGCGGCACAACTCGTCCTGGCGGCTTCACAGGAACCGAGACACTCCTTACAGTAGAGCTCGTAGCTATAAAGCCCGGTAACAGCAGTATATCAATCGAGAACGCTCGTATCCTCAAGCACGACGGTCTCGGAACTGACGCTGTCGTAGGTCCAAGTATCGACAGCATCGTATCCAGTCTTGAAAAAGACGAGCTCGCCCCACTAGCAAGAACTAACGCTGCTGAAGTCTCGGTCCTCACTCTCTTGCCACGTCGTGACGTCAACGATGACGGCAAGGTCTCGCTCGCTGATGTTGCTACACTCATGCTCCACCTCGGCACGAGTAATGCAAAGTACGACCTGAACCAAGACGGTATCGTCTCCCTACCAGACCTGGCTATCATCACCGCACCATAGAAAATAAGACTTGCAACCCTACCCTGCCTCTGCTAAGGTAGCGCTACCGAACACTAGGTTCTTCATCCCGTTCTTCATCAACAAAGGAGATTTCATGGAAACAACTACCATGAACCTCGAGGTGGCCGAGCAACTCTGCCGCAACTACGCCGACGAAATGGCCAAAAGCGAAGTCTGGAAGACCAGGGAAATCCTCAAGGACGAGGTCGACATGGCCCTCTTCTTGAGCCATCTTCGTGGCCAGAGAGTACTCGATGTCGGCTGCGGCTGGGGTCAATATGTATCTGATCTCCTGAGCGCTGGTATCGACTATCTCGGCATCGACATTTCGCCTGAGATGATCGAAGTCGCTCGCCAAGCCAACCCGGGGGCGAACTTCCAGGTCATGTCGTTCAACCATCTCGAACTGCCCAAGGAGAGCTTTTCCGGCCTCTGGTGCTGTTGCGTCTTTTCGACGATGCCCAAGGCGTACCTACCGGCAGTCCTCGCAAACCTGAGACAGATTCTCATACCTGGCGGAGTCATGATGGTGGTCATGCCCAACCACAACTTGAGCGTTGAAGAGATGGTCGTCGAACCGGAAACCGGGAAAACGCTTTACTGGTACGCGGCGTATGAGACAGAAGAGATGCGCAGTCTCCTCATCTCCCAAGACTTCAACATCATCGACGTACATCTCGATGACCTACACGGTGCTCAATCGTTCCTTGTGCGTAAGTAGGGTCATCCGTCGCACTCCACTCCGGCCCGTCGCGCAGCGACGGGCCATTTCGTTGTCTCATTTCCGTAACGTAACTCTATCTCGACGGATTGACACGAGTCTGCTACTGTTGCGCGGGCAGTACACAACCCCAGATCCCAAACTATACGGAAGGAGCACCATGGACGAATCAGATCAGGACGCCGTTCGCCACGTCCTTACTCAGATCGGCGCGCTGCGGGAGAATGGTCACTTCATCTTCCCGTCATACCAGCACTGCGACACCTATGTCTCGGAAGAACTCATCTACCCTGACATCGGCAAGCTGTACCTCATCGCCAGCTTCATCGTCAAGGCGTATCACGACCAGGAGGTCGAGGTGGTCTTGTCGGACTGTGACGCGGCGTACGCTCTCGCTCAGGCAACCGCCTACCTCCTGAGCAACGCTGGTAGTCGTACCGTTATCGCAGTCTGTGCTGAACGCGACACGAACTACAACTACTCCCTGCACTCGTCTTACGCCCGCCTCATCGCTGGTCGCCGAGTGCTCGTGGTGGATGGGTATGCGGAGAACGCGAAGTGCCTCAAACGGCTAGCTAAAGCGGCACGAAGTCATGCTGACGTAGAAGTGGTCGGTGGAGCAGCTGTGATAGCAAACGCGAATGTCAATACCGACCGCTGCGAGCTACCTTCACTCGCTCGCCTCCTGACACTGCAACAGCGTGCCTACCCAAAGCACAGCTGTCCCTATTGTTCTACCAAAAGAACAATCGATGAGACGGTCGGTCACGGTGACCGTTATGTACGGGAGCATGGTCAGCCATAGGTTCCTCATCATCGAAATGCCCCGGCGCTTGCGCTGGGGCTTTCTGCATCTTGTCATCAGCTGTATGTGTACCTATGTCGACTCAGTTTCACCTGCTGGTTCAGAAACAGATGGCGATTCAGGTATGGCTGTTTCTTCCGGTTCTTCTGCGTCCTCGATTACAGGAGTTGGCGTAGGTTCTTCCTGTGGCAAAACTTCACCACCAGCCTCTGCTACCGGCTCCTCGATAATCTCCTGTACGAACGCCGCTGGTGCGACCTGGCGAGCGCCCTCAGACTGTGGAGGGGTGTTTAGCGCAGAGATAGTAATTTGTACCCGTTCTTCATCGTCGTATCCAAAGAGCTCAACAAAATCTTCACTCCATCCCGTAATAACAAGATCGAAGACACACGTGTCACCGCTTTGATATACCGTGTCTGGAGCAATTGAGAAATCGTCTAGCGTAAGACTCTCGGCGGTAACCGCTGTGAGACTAAACTCCGTAAGTGATCCAGCGTAGGCAACCGGTACATCTGAAGCAACACGCAAACCTGCACAGAGAGCCAGGTTACCTGAAACTGAGGAGGTTGTAACGGTGTAGCGCATGGCAGAACTATCGAGAACTGGACTCAGTACAACCGAAACAGGTGCATCAGACTCACCGTCAGTAATGGTAACAAGGGTTGTACTTGGATTGGCTGTGAAGTCTATCGCAGCTGCGGTGAGCACATTATTCGTCGCCTGTTCTCTATCAAGCTGAAAAGCTCCAGTACCACCCAAGATGAACGAAACCATAGTGAAGGGAGCGAGTATCACATACAACCCTATCGCAGCAGGTCTCAGAAATGGTGTCGGGCGAGTAGTGAGAACTGTCTCGACAGGTGCTGGTGCACGATACGATGTAGTTCGCTCTGTGAGCTTCCAACACATATCGACAACTCTGGCTGTACGTGGGACAGGCCGAGCCAGACTAATTGGAATAGTGCCACATATGTCTTCATAAGAGACCGGCACCACCACTCTCGACCGACGACGAAGTTCGCGATAAATCTTTTCTACCTCATCCAGTATGATAATGAGAGCAGGAATGCCAACTAATAGACCGAACCCAATTGGTTGTCGTGCGAAGTCAAATATAAAACCGAGATACGGAACATCGAGGACGACCTTGCCAATGATATTTTCTGGAGCAAGGAGCTCTGTGTCTCGCTCCTCGTTAGCGTCACCCTTGGTAATGAAATAGAGAGAACCATCTGGTGCCAATTCGGTACCGATAATGCGATGGGTCGTTGGAATATCTGACCCGGTTGTCGTGAAGGTGACCGTATCACCTTCCCCATAGGCTGATCGTTCACGAATTATCACTACGGCCCCCGTCATAATAGTTGGCTCCATTGAGCCAGACTTCACAATCTTGAGATCAAGAGCACCAAACCCATCCACATACGGAAGAGCGAAGAACGCCGTAATCGCACAGAGAACTAGGACGCAGAACGCGTACGCTAACTTAGTGAGACTGTTTGTGATAAATTTCATGCTCTAAATTTTTTCCAGATGTCTCGACACTTGTCTGCAAAACTCTTCTTCTTTACCGTGTGCCAGGTGTGACCGTCATGACCTTGCTCCACGACTACCGGCTTCACACAGATATGTGAAATATCATGGAAGGCGCGAGAAATAGTTTGGTACTTTGTTACATTAGAAAAGTACTTATTGCGACCATCAGGATCCTTATTAGTACTTCCGGCAGGACCACCAACTAAAATAACCGAGAGATACTTACCGTCTGACTTCCATGACAACCCGCCCGTGTAGTTGTCGACTTGCTTGCGATAGCCAGCTGGACACTGACCATTATTGTTCGTTGTTGTCTTGGTGTTTGTTACTCGACAATACGCTGTAGTTCCTTCGGTCACCGTAAGCTCACAATCACCATCAGGAGTAGTCGTGTTACCGTATGGTGCTTCACCATAGGTCGTTGTATAACCACCAAGTGGCGTCTCGGTGATAGTGTGTGTACCGACTGGTACATTGTCGATAATTATCCAATTTTGTCCCTTCGGAAACGTGAAGGCAGATCCTCCATCAAGCATGAACGAGAACTTTGAATAATCAGGCTGTGACTCACCAACTACCCGCTTCCAGATCTTTACCTTGCCGTACTTTGGCTCATCGCCTGGGCGACACAGGAATTTCGTATTGTATTTTGACTGGACTGCCCGTATCTTCACATCGACTGACATAGAGTCTGTCTGTGCTTCGTTACCAAGGACCTTACCATCACAACGAGCTGTACCGGTACTCAAATCAACTGTGAGATTACCGGCACACCAATAGATACCAACGTAGTGTGTTGAACCATCAGCATAGGGAGATCCTGTCTGTGAGTCAGCCAGGGTGTATGTCTTCTCGTTAAGCACTTTCACCGCAGACTGGGTACTTGTACCAAAGAGTGGCTTCTCCCCCACTTCAAACTTGTTATCGCCATCATCACGCCACGCGAAGAACTCAAGCCCAGCGGCAAGCTCACCCTCAAACGGTGTCGTATCGACCGCTGATTCTGGTTCATTCACAGTGTTCTCGTCATTCTTGAGATTCACAAAGTCGAGACAGACGTACGCCGGACTCTTCTTAATATGAATACTAATCGAGCTTGTTCCTGTATCGCCCGGCTTCACGTCGTCAAAGTTCCAAAACTTGTCGACTCCGGGGACCAGATTCTTGAGATGCCACGAGAGAGCAGGCATATATGCGCCGTTGTAGTAAGTCTTTGAGTTGATCTTTAGCTCTAGCCCGGGCGTACCTGTTCCTCCACCCGTAGCGAACGTCGTCCCTTCTTCTCCACGAACACTAAGTACAGATGCGAGGAATACGACGAGACCACAGAGAATCCCGATTCGTATACCTCGCTTTGTGTACTCAGTAAACATGAATGATGGCAGTGATTAAATACCCCGAGTTAGTGGCGCGCGACAATTGAGCGCACTGAAGGCATCGAGATCGTATCCGTCAGCAGTGGCTTCGAATTCAGCTATGTTAGAGACATCGGTAAGTCGTACATATCGTGCCCAAGCTAGCCCTGACCCAGCAAGATCAGCTTCGGCGTCACGATCAAGACTTGAAGCGACAGGATACCAAGTACTTCCGTCCTGACTCACTTCAATCTTTACCCGTTCGACTGGGTAGCTAGTTCCCCCTGTAATCTCCCATGTCTTGAGATCGTTGCCTGGACCGTCAACAATGATGTTGTCAGTGAAGGCGACAGTAATACTGCCTCCGGTAGTCGTTCCTTGGTTGAAACCGAGACTGAAGAAACTACTTGGTGTGACCGGGTTATCAAACGGTGTGCCAAGACTCTGTGGTGCACCGAGTGCAAAGGCTGGATCGGAACGATTGGCATCAACTGGGGTACCGTTCTTCTTAGTGCCTTGGTCTGAGGCAATCACTTCGTCAGCATATGCTTGGACAGGTTCACACGCGACTTGCGGAGTGCGGCACTGGAAGCGTGGGTTATGACGAGCCTGCACCGCTTCAAAGACGACATCTGCAGTAAGTGAGTCTGTC
>JACCDR010802530.1_pt1 | contig 10421 bp, 12 predicted proteins | sample 7446431 | NCBI WGS metagenome assembly JACCDR01 (sample SAMN15323443, study PRJNA562643) | freshwater metagenome | isolation source: river surface water | place: USA:Blue River Watershed | collected 2017-08-17 | reverse complement strand
TACTTACCTGCACGTTTAGATCAAACGAAGAACAGGCTCAGTTATACGCTAAAGGACGTACAGAAGCAGGTAAGATCGTCACCAACATTAAGTCAGGAGGAAAGCACAACAGAAGGCCGTCAGAGGCATTTGACATCGCGTTTGAAAAACCTGATGGTAGCCTTGATTGGTCTGGTGTAAATTTCAAAAACTTCGCAGATATTATGAAGGTGGAGTATCCGACAATAGTATGGGGTGGTAATTGGAAAATGAAGGATATGCCACACTTTGAGGATTAAAAAGAAACAAAACACAGAAGAACAATGTCAACTCTACTTCCCGAAAAACCTATGCCTAATCCTGTGCCGTACAACATTGATCCCGAAAAGATCATGGCACTTAGGACACCTAAACAAATTTACAAGTACCTTAAATCACTCAAATATCCTATTGAACCCTTAGAGATATTAATTCACAACCACAGACGAAGGAAAGACCCTGTTAGTAGGCAGTATATGTCAGCAACACCCGAAGCAATAAAGCAAATGATATTCGGGGCTGCACCTGTACCGATTGAACACATAAAGTCTACAAGGATAAGTGTGAAAAAACAACAGGAGTTAGAGCAGGAGGAACGCAGGAAAGAAAAGGAATACTTGAAAAACCGTAAACCTATGAGAACGGGAATTGATTGGGTGAAGGCTAAAAAGAAGTGGAAAGAAAAGTTTAACCCTGAATTGTTTGAGAACAAATATCCTACTCTTGATGAATTTGTTACCTTTGCTCACGACAATGAAATTAATATAGAACCAAGAACATAATGGCGTCGATTGTTGTACAAAATATTCAAGTTGGGAACAATGATAACGTCCTTTTCTACGAGGGTTCAACGATAATTCAGTCTGTTTCTCGAATTGCACCCAACGCTACGCCATATATTCTTCGCGACGGGTTAAACATTGTCATCATCAACAGGAATCCCGGCAATGATTTACAGCTTTCCAACGGGTCAAAGGCAAACGATCACTTAATATTTAGCACTCAGTATGTAACCAATATAGGTGCAAGGATTTATACTCCCGTAAATCAAGCGGCTAACAACAGCGGTGATTTAAACTTACAAAGGGCAAAAGAAATTTACTCAGACCTAGTAAACAATATCTTCAAAGGTTGTTGTGATTGTGGAGGTGGTAATGAATGTAGTTTACAATATCAGTACGACTCCGACATAGAAACAGGTCAATTTTATACCATAAGCGGAAAACTGCTTATGAGTATGGATAGCTACAATGGAGTTGATTTATCGGGCTTACTTCACCATTTACCTAATGGCTCATGGTTATGGTTTACAAAAGAATCAGATCCCACTATTTACTACGTATATGAGATTTCAAATTATACCGTAATAAGTGGCCTTGCTACATGGGATTACACGTTAATAGACAGTCAGGGTGCTATTGCCGAAAGTGATATATTTTGTTTAAGCATACAGGCAGCACTAGGAACAGGCGGTGGAGGCTCACAGGGTTGGCAGCAGACTTTGGACGTAGATCCTGACGTAGATACGGATAACATCATCGGTGGTGGTGGCTTTGGAATAATTTGGAATTTATTTAAGACATGGCTAGTCACCGCTACTACTTCGATCATTAGCAGGGTAACAAGTGGTTCAAACGTTTCTGAATCAGGCAATGACACATCGGAGGCGTATTTGAAATATACTAAATCAGGTGTGGTCATAGGTGTTTGGGCGGGTGCTAGTAAATTAAGGATAATCACCACAAACATCAATACCGCTGCTGCTGCTAATGGCTATCCGCTTCTATTGACAAGTACAATAGATGGTGACTCAGACTTTGCGCAATTAGATACCGTTGGTATAAAGAACTTAGCAGTTACTCAGGCTAAATTAGCTGAAGCAACGGGCTTTGTTACAGTAGGTGGCGCATCATTTAACGCAGTAGATAGTTTTATCTATTACTTCGGAGCGCCATTTCAAAACATTGCCCCTACTAATACCGCAGATAGACGTAGAACCTATGTATCTACTGCACGAACGATTACCGCAATTAATTTACAAGCGTTTACAACAGTTGCCGCTAGTGGTGAATCAATTACGGTAGTGATAAGGGTAAACAATACTACGGACTATCCTGTTTCTTCATCATGGACATGGAACGCAGGTGCTAACTCATGGAATAACCTTGCAGTTACGGGATTGAGCATAGCATTGGCGGCAAACGATTACTACGAGATAAAAATGACAATGCCTGTTTTTGCGACAAATCCAACGGGTGTAAGCATGGGCGGTAGTGTCGAACTTAAATAAACTTTTTGAGAAACTAAATTTATAACTATATGAGAAATGAGAACAATAGAACGCATAGACAGGGGTGTTTTAGGTATCTTAATTAAGATAGTGAACGAGGACGGCACGGTGATAAGGTTTGACCTTGACGGTGCTTCGGCAGAACAGTTAGAGTTGGTTGCGGAGGTAGATGCTGAATTCGCTGCACGAGATACCACAAGTGGATTGTATTAATTAAAAACAGATATAAAAAAATGGACACAAGCAAGGCTCTATCCCTACTTCAAATCCCAGACGATTGTGCTGCATTTGAAGGACAAATTAGACAGAAAAAAACGAGTTACATCGTAATTGAAGAATTAAACGACTTCACTTCGGGTAAACGAGTAATCACTACAAGTTGGAAGGTGGCAAGCAAGACAGAAAGTTTTGGCGCATATCCATACAACTTGATTTCAAATTACATTCATCATTTCAATTATGACGTAATTCAAGGCGAACAGTTCACCCTACACAAAGACGCTGTAATGGCGGACTCAGGCCGTTGGTTTGGAGAAAGTAAGGCCGTAATTACCCCGACATCGTTCAAAGTATGTAGCGACATCGGATTGAATACTACCCCAACAGGTCAGCCAACTGACTACAATAACCCGCCTGTTCGTGCAGGAATTGTGTACCGAGTTCAGATCAGCAAGACAAAAGGCGCAAATGGAGTGATTAAAACCTATGTAGGTAAACAATCCTATGTTCCATATACCGTGAATCAATTAACTGCATTAACGGGGCTTACACGCACTCAGATTGCAGAACTCGCGTGTACTGAATTTATAATCACGCCTGTAAACAACGATACCCACATCACTTCGATTGCGATGGACGTGGAGAAAAATGACAACGTATATACAGGGGTATTCCACATCAACGGTGTTCCCGCAAACAGTTTTCAAGGCAAAATCACTTCTTTTGGCGCGATTGCGCCTAGTTATGCGTTCCGTTGGATACTTCGCAATAAGACGCCAGATAAGGCCACTATTTACGGTCAATCAGCAATGGCTCAGTATTCAGCAAGCGATGATAACAGTATTTTCGTTCAAGCAGGTACGGAGGATAAAATTGACGTACCTACTAAGATGTTGACTTACGATGATGGAACGGAAGAAGTAGCGACATTGATTGCAATGGCAGAGTTTTTACCTGCACAGGGTAAGAATGAGAACGCAGGACTTCTAATTAATTTAGAGTCAGGACTTTCAGAAGTTTGGTAGAGGATTTTGGTTAAAGATGTAATAATCAGTTTTTAGGTTAAAGGTAAAAAGCCCTTCCAAACGTGGAGGGGCTTTTTGTTTAATGATACTACATTGCTTTTATTTCTATTATCACATCATTCCAAAATTTAAGAGCCTCCTCTTTTTGTGCCTCATACCAATATTTATGTGTCGCTCCACAATCATCCCAATCAACATAGTTGGGATTTAATGGTCTTGATTTTATTATTTCATCAACCACAATTAAAGCAACTTTTTTTGCTTGTGCTAAAATCTGTTCAGGATATTCGTGGTTGGTAAGCATTGAACTTCCTACGTATCCGTGAACATAGTCTTTATACTTTTCTATAAGTTCTTCTGCTTTTTCTTTTGGTGTCATTTCATTTCCTGTTTAATGATTTCACTTTGTTTTTGTAGTATTCTATTTTCTCTATGAGTTCTGGGATTGTGAGTCTTAATTCTGTGCTTCGGCTGTTGACTAAGTTTTCATAAGCCTCTTGTCCTATTCTTTCAGGCAGTCTAATTGCGTATTCGGTCAAGTTGCCTCCTTTGTGTTGATTACAGGGAATACACGCCGAATGTACGTTATCTTCGTGAAATCTTAGGTTTGGATATGAGCCGCAACTAAAGAAATGCGAGGCATCAACCTTCCTTCCTGCTAAATTTCTTCCACAACTGATACAGGGCTTTCCTTCATCCCTTAATCGAATGTATGTGTTGAATATAACCTGCAATTCCTTTCGATAGTGTGCCGCGTTTTTATGCTTTTCCTTTACCTCTTTCTTCCATTCGTTAAAACTTTCTCGAACAACTTTCTTGACTATTTTCGGGTTGTTTTTAGTAAATTCAATAGCACAAGTAGCACTACAACAAGATTGCATCGGATATTCCCGTTCAAAAGGTATTTTGCAGTTTTTACACTTGGGCATTTATCGAGGCAGATCAGATTCAAGAAGTTCTTTCCATGCTTTCATCGCTTGTGTAAATGTACCGTCAGTATTTGCTTCGAGGTACGATATTATGGAGAGTTCGTTCATGTGAATTAATTTTATTGTTATGTGAGTGCGATAGTTGGCAGCAATTAAGACGGGTCTGCCCACCATTCTTCACTCGTGGCATCAGTAAGCCCATTTTCGACAAAAGGGGCATGGTTTCTTTCGGTGTGCCATTTAACTTCCGATTCTTCCAATGGTCTTGCTGGCTTACCTAATGTAAACAACCACCATTGACCTTCGTGAATTTCATAAGATTGATGCAAAATATGGCCTAATAATCCTGCCAATTGTCCTAACCCTTTTTCGTTATCCATTTCAAATTTAATTTAAAAGTTATTAGTAGGCTCTAGGTAACTTGTCTTAGTCCAATGTTTATGCCCATCAACTAGGAGGCATACTTTGTCTTTATGCCATTGCAGGACTTGGTATAGGTGTCCTTTTTTTAGCATTGGATCGTGGTCTGAGTTGCAGATAGCGTGTTTGTACGCGGGGGTGTCGGAGGGTGTTATCATCGGGCTATGAATTTGGTTTATCGGTTTTCACTTCCCAATATGTTTTGTAGAAATATTCGGGGTCGTTTTTGCATCGTTCCATTTCTTCTTGTAATTTCTCATTTTTCACGTCTTGAATTTTGCCGTCAATCAGTTCTTTTATTTCAGATCGGCAGTAGAGGTCAAAACAAAGTCCTGCTCGTTGTTCTTCGGTCAGGTGTCTGAGCGCATTTACTAGAAGAAATTGCCACATATCGCCTGTGAATGGCTTAATTTTTTTATCAAGTATAGGTAATGTGCTTCCCAATTTCCAACCAGTCATAAATAAATCCCATTCAAAAAGATAGTTTCTTTTCACATAGGCGTCATCATAGGCAGCAATGTTTGGGTGATCTAATCCAATGTAACGCTCTCTTAAAAGCCGACAAGCCTCTATGCTTGCCTCGTGTTCTGTTTTCATTGTGTTTATCTGTTTTTATTGTTGTTTCTCAATCGTTATCTCACCTGACTTGATTCCTTTAATCACTTCTATCGCCAATAAAAGCTCCGAAGTATTGCAAGTGCCAAGATGAGCAAATAGTTCTTCAAATATATTCAAAACATCTGAATTAGTCTGTTCTCCTCCCTCAATATTCCACAAAGTTTTTATATTATCCCCGTGCTTCTTTAGGATTAATTCACTCAGTCGTTTCGATACGTACTTAATATCCTGCATCGCTTGTCTTGACTGATTTAAGTCGTCTATACTGAATATCTGCAATTGCATTACTGCATACACCTTAAATAACTTGATCTTTTCGTCGTGGGTCATATACCTATAAAAGTGTTATTTGTTTTTTCTCCTCGACAACTGATGAAAGGTTTTTTTTAGCAAGGTCAAAATATGACTCTTTTAATTCAAAACCGATACCCTTGCGACCCATTTTAACCGCCTGAAACACTTCTGATCCAATTCCCATAAATGGAGTTAACACAGTATCGCCTTTGTTTGTGTATAAGTGAATAGCGCGTTCAATTGTATCAAGCTGCAAAGGACAAATATGTTTTTCATCATTTTCATCTCTACCATTTCTATACCCCTGTAATGTGTTTCCGTAGTCAATATCCATCCAAACAGGTGATGCGTATTTCTGCCAAAGGTCAACAGGTAATTCGGTATTTGTTACGGGGTTATTTCGTTCTCCGTCTTTTCTGAATATCATCAAGTAATCAGGTATTCCAACCCTTGACATTGTAGAATCTTTTTTGATCTGCTTGTGAAGTAGTCCAAGTGCTTTTGTTCTTTGCATTTCAACAACGGGGTCTTTCCATATCGTAACCCTTGAATGATACACAAATCCACAATCCTCAAATGCCTTTAAAATCAATCCTGAGAAATCGCGCAATCCTATAAACCCTTCCTTTCCTTTTTGAATTGGCAAATCCATACAATGAACAGCAACGTTTCTGCCGGACATCATAACTCTATGAAGTTCTCGAACCAAGAAACTGAATTGAGTTAAAAACTCATTGTAGTCTTTTGAATTGCCCATATCCTCCAAATGACTGCTATATGTGTATAGTTCAGCAAATGGAGGGCTAAATATTGAAAATCCAACCGATTCATTGTCTACTGTTGGCATAAGCTGAATACAATCCCCTCGTTTAATCGTGTACCATTCATTAGACACTTCTTCGGTGTCATAATCTGCCGATTTCATTTTGTGTCCTGATAGATTCGCGTTGATAGCGTTGCTCATTTCGTCTTGCATAATTTCAAATTGTTTTTGTTTTTTGTCTATTGATGTTTTTACGTTAGCCATTGTGTCGGTGGTAATAAGATAAATATTTACTTCATTCTCTTGCCCAAAACGGTACGATCTTCTAATTGCCTGATATAATCCCTCGAATGAAAAGTCAAGTGAAGCAAACACTTGATTGCGGCAATTCTGGTAGTTCATTCCGAATGATGCTATCTTAGTTTTTGTTATCAATATTCTAAATTCATTGCGTGCAAATCCAAGCAATTTTGATTCCTTCCATTCGTTTGAATCCGATCCCTTTACTTCAATAGCTTCGGGCAAAAGTTTTTTTAGCAATTCACCTTCTTCATTTTGCTTAATCCAAATAATGAAATTCTCATCAGGTTTTGAGTTTACAATATTCACAACTTCTGCAAGGCGCTCGGATTTCGTAAGTCGAAGTTCAGAATTAAAATTTGTCGCTGAAATAATCGCATCATTGAATAGTGATCCGTTGTCGCGCTTTGGCGTTTCTATCATCCGTTCAATCAAATTCAAAGACGGCAGCGCATAACCATCCATATCAAAACCTATGTCGTGTGGTTTATTAAGCATAATTGCCCATGTCCCAATAAACTGATAGAATAGTTTTGTTGCGTGACCTTTCAACCTCCATTTAGCAGTCTCACCACCATCATGCACAAAATACATTGCTAGCATTTCGTTTCGCCCCATAACATCCAAAAATTCAGAATGGTTTCCTAACTCCATTGGGTCGTTCGGTGAAGGTGTGGCTGTACAAGCTAACTTATACGGGGTGCTAGCAAATGAATCCAATATAAGTTTTTTAGTTGCGCCCTCAAAATTTTTAAGGATAGAACTTTCATCTAAAACAACACCTGAGAAAATAGAAAAGTCTATTTTATCGAGTTGTTCATAGTTGGTTATCTGAACTGGCGCATGACTGCCATCGTACTTCACAACGTCAATGTGAAATTTAGCACCCTCTAAAATAGTCTGTCCAGACACAGCAAGGGGCGCAAGTATTAAAACTGGCTTGTTTGTTCTTTCTGAAACACGATGCGCCCATTCAAGTTGCATAAGTGTTTTTCCTAATCCACAATCAGCGAATATTGCGTACTTACCCGCCTTCAACGCTCGTTTAACAATGAACTTTTGAAAGTCAAACATTGCGCTATTTAATTGCGATTCATCAATGTCAAATCCTGACATTACGTGATTCTTTTGCTTAGATTCTAAAAAGTCTTTGTATTCCATGTTATTGATTATTGATATTATATATTGTGTCCTGAGTTAATTTATACAATTCCTCCATCACTATTCTCGTCCTTCCGTTGTCTTGGATATTAGGTTTAAGTGATCTTCTACCGTTAAGTGCAGAAAGTTCTTCTAGTCGCTTCCACTTCTGCTTTGTTTCTTCGGGCGTTAGTTCTTTCATGGGTTAAAATGGGGCGTCGTTGTTATTATTGTTTGTTGGAATAAACGTATTATTAGGTTTAATTGATTCAATACGTGAATCTGCGTGATTAGCCGAATTTGTCACAGCGGGTTTCAATTCATCCTCGTATCTATTGGTATATTTAGCCAAGTGAGCCACCCATTTTACTGCTGCTGTGTTGGTCTTTCCGTTTCTGTTTTTGGCAACAATCCATTCTCCAAGTCCTGCTGATGGAGATCCGTCATATATTTCTGATACCCCATAGTATTCAGGTCTATACAAAAAAATTATTACTGACGCATCCTGCTCCAGCGAGCCTGAATCGCGCAAATCACTCATTATAGGTCTTTTCTCACCACCCCTCTGCTCTACTGCTCTTGATAGTTGAGAAAGGGCAACAACGGGTATATCAAGTTCTCCTGCAATACGCTTCATTTCTGCTGAAATCTTTGATATTTCCCGTTCTCTGTTGTTTACCATCTTCTCACTTAATTTACCAAGTGTGCATAATTGAAGGTAATCTACATAAACAATATCAATCCCGTGCTGCATTTTAAGCCTTGTTGCTTTTGCCCTAAGGTCATAAACAGATAGTGCAGGGGTGTCGTCAATCCATATTGGTAACTGTTCAAGTCGTGATATGGTCTGATTAAGAAGCATGATTCTTGAATCATCCATACGCTTGTTCATAATCAAATCCAAATCTATCCCCGTCTCTATTGAAGCAAGCCTGTACATAATTTGAAGCCTACTCATTTCAAGAGAAAAAATCGCTACTTTATATCCTGCTTTTGCCTGATTTAGTGCCGCACTCAACATAGCCGAAGTTTTTCCCATCGCAGGTCGAGCAGCTATCAACACAAGGTCTGTTTTCTTAAACCCGCCAAGTATTCCGTCAACCGTCCTGATGAACGTTGGCGTTCCCGGAACGTATGCGTTTTCCATGTGCCTCTTTTCCACGTCAAGAAGCAAAAAACCAGTCAACGATCTAATTGGCATTGCGTCCTGCTTTATGTTTTCCATCATTATGAGGTTAATAGATGAATTAAATTCATCTAGCAACTCAAATGTGTCTGTTTCTTCTGCGTATGCCTTTTTTATTGTCGTGTTTGCTACCCTAATTATTTCCCGTAGTATAAATTTCTCACAAATGATCCGAGAATGAAATTCGCTGTTAGCCGATGAAGATATTGGCGTTGTTAGCTGTGATATGTACAATGGGCCACCACAAGCCTCTAAATCACCTGACTTTCTTAGCTGTTGGGTAACGGTTAATATATCTACGGGGCTTCCCCTGTCATAAAGTTCTTTTATTGCCTTAAAAACTAATGCGTGTTGTGTTTTATAAAATGATTCAGGTCGTAAAATAGAAGCTACTGTGTTTAGGCAATGTGGCTCTAGCAGTACAGCGCCAAGCACAGCAGACTCTAAATCTACCGACTGCGGTGGTATCTTCCCAATTACATGACCATCGGTTAATTGATCCCGTAGCGCTTGAATGCGTTCCCTTCTTTTATTTCTTTCTGAATTCTCCAAGTTATACCCTTTGACCTTTATAGTCTGCCCTGTAAATAAATTTTCCTATTGTAGCGTTGTATTCCTTCCCTTCACCACCTTTTGAGGTGTCGTACCCAAACTGAGGGTCGATGTTCTGTGACTTTTGCTGCACGTTCTTATCTTCTATCTCAGGCATTTCCATTTCCCACCTACGTTGATTAATCCATGTTTTTAAATTAGCATGGTCAGGAACAAACATACCTGACTGCTTTGCTTTATCACGCCATTGTATTTGAGCATCATATTTTTCTTCAAGTATAAAAACAGACTGTTTCCAATCTTTTTGTCGTTGAAAGTTTTGTAGTTCTGTATCATGTCCATTTTTAGCACCTGCATACTTTTTTCTAAAAGATTCAAACGCTTGTACTTCTTTAATATCTTTATTTATACTTAAACTACTATCTTTCTTATTAAAGTCTATATTTTGTAGTGGCGGGTTTTCGGTTATCCGGCCTCCCGTATTTCCGACTTCTCGGTTTTCGGGAAACCCGCTTTCCGACGGATTAGGTTCTGTTACCACTATTGGTTCGTAGTAGACAATGTGATTATAGCCCGAAACAAGGTTGTTTTTTATGATAGCAACAGAAACCACATATCCGAGTTGTTCAAGTTCATTCCAAGCAGAGGAAAGGCTGTCTTTGCCGTC
>JACCDR010085570.1_pt1 | contig 10421 bp, 9 predicted proteins | sample 7446431 | NCBI WGS metagenome assembly JACCDR01 (sample SAMN15323443, study PRJNA562643) | freshwater metagenome | isolation source: river surface water | place: USA:Blue River Watershed | collected 2017-08-17 | reverse complement strand
TCTTATAACTTCATTAAGAATATCATTTTTGATATCACTATCTATAACCGCTAGTTCATTGCTTGCTTTCTTTGCATCAAAACAAATTTTACGAACTTTTTCTCTCACGGTTTTATTTTCAGAACTCATATAAATTTAAGAAAAAAATTGTGAAAAAACTGGATAAAATACTGCCGATAATACTAGCAGTAATAATGCTGCTAATCCGCCCAGAATCAAGCTTGAATCGTAATTGATTTCATTGGCTATTTCGCTGTCATCGGAAATATCATTATCGTCATTTTTCTTTGTAGTTACTGGTGTTTTTTCGTTGTTATTATTGTGCATAAAGAATGGTAAAACCATTTTCACAAAAAAGATACAAAGCGTAAAAAAGTTAACGCCATATATTATGGCTGATAGCCACATTTTTTTACTAATTATTGTTTTAATTAGTAAAAACTTTTCAACACCCCCTGCCCCAAAAAAAATTCCACTCATATTCATCAAAGAACAAACTAAAAATGCTACGTTAACTTTTGTTTTGAAGAATATGCCTCTCATCTCTTTATTTTTAGCCTTTCCAAGATATAATATTATATTTGAAATTGCGATAAAAAATAAAGTTATAGAAAGGAAAAATGACAAAGCTGTAAGTTGAATTTTTTTCGGATCAAAAAAACTCCAAAATAAAATTGTAAAAATCACTACGCTAAATTGCTGAAATAAAAGATAAAAAAACGACGATTTTAGACCTTTACTAAAAATCAAAAATCCCGAAACAGCCAAAATATTTAACAGAAAAACCACCTCAATAGCTGAGAATAAATGACTAGACATCATTCCTGATATTATATCAAGTCCAAAGGTAAAAGTTAAAATTTTTATCAAAATATATATGCTTCCAAAAGCATATGATAAAAAGAACAAGGCGTAAAGTATTATTGGTTCTAAGTTTATGTTATTAAAGAATAAGTAACATGGAACTATGATTGATAAAAATAGACCGCAAACATATAGCAATAATAAGGCAGAAAAACCAAAAGAATTAACGTTGTCCGCAAGTATTCCACCTCTTGTAAATTCAATATGACCGACAAATTTAAAAGTCGCGACTATAGCAAAGAAAAACAAAATTGATTCAAGATAAAGCAAGAAAGTAAAAAAGTTTGAAAATTTAGTTTCTCCTTTATGCAGGAAAATCAAAGAAAAGAAGTGACTTAATATTATGAGACAATTGTAGAAAAATAGTATTGTGAGAAGATTTTTGCTCAGAATTATCAGGTTAAGAAAAGAAAAAATTAAAATGATGAATATCTTCATGTTTAGTGCATTCTTGAAGGAATGCAGGGTGAAAAATCTTTGCATATAAAATGCAAAAGTTAGCCAAATAAAACCTAGCAAAAACAGAAACTTAAGACCTAATTCATCAACATCAAAAGATAGAGATATGCCTCTTATCGCTTCAATTACAGTTACATATGAATTGTCGCGATTTAAATTACCATAAATGCCAATCAAATTCACCAAATATAAGATTGGAAATAGCTTATTAAAGCCAGAAACCATTTTATCAGAGTTTGAGCATATCTTGATAGTAATGGCGTTAAAAAGAGGAATAAGAGCAATTAAAATTATGAGAAATTGTGTTTGAGTCATAATTTAAATTGTGTTTGAAAGTAAATATGAAGCAAATTTAAGCGAAATGCTATTGGTAAGATCGGCAACAAAAACAGATCCATAAATAGCAAAAAGCAAAATCCAAAAAGACACCAAATAAAGACGATAATTCTTTATTTCCACATGAGTATAATCTTTTGGCACGGTATGTTGTGATCCAAAAAATGATGATATTATTCTTACTGCCTGACTAATATAAACGAAATTAGATACCAATATTCCAAATAATAAAAATGCTTCAAACCCAATATTTAAGCTGGCATAAGCTAAATACCAATTAGCAAAAAATAAAATAGTCAAAGGAAAAGCAGCAATGGAAAAAACTAAAAGCTTGATAGGTAAAACTAAAAAGAAGTTATTCTTGTCAACTAACCACATTTTCACTATAGATGATGTTGCAAAATAGCGTTTAAGAAAAGTTGCAAATATAAATATCAGTAAACTAACCAAAGTGAAATTGATTAAATAGAAAAAAGCTGCTTGAAGCGATTCAAGTGTTTGCAATGCTATAGATGCAAAAATAAAACCAAGATTATTTAAACATATATAAGCCGAAATCATCTTAAGATGCTTTTGGTTATAAAGCTTAATAGCACTATAAAATATCAGACAAATTGCCAGAAAAATAAGAATTGGCGCAAAATCAAACTTAGAGAAAAGAAGCTTATTACCGAAGAAAAAGCATATTACTTTTAAGGTAACAAATATCCCAACTCCAGTTTTAATAAATAATGATTCTATTGAAAGAAAAGTGGCAATTAAACTAGTGTTTTTAAGCTTTTGGAAATATAGCCAAAAAGGAAAAAACTTTATTACTATGGCAAAAGCCATAATCAGAAATATAGCTGCAATAAACCATATATCGCTTTGCGGTATCATTGAAATACTGATCGCAATCTTATCAAAATTTACTTCATGAAAAGTTAAGTAAATTACTATAACGCAAAATAATATTAACAGTGACGATATGGCATTTAAGCAAAAATAGCGAAATGAAAGCTTTGCAAATTCTGCACTCTTGCTGATTGAAAGCGTGGCAAAAAAACTAAAAGCGTATATTTCAAAGAAGAAAAATAAATTGAGCAGATTATTGGTTGTAAATATGCCAACTAAACCAAAAAGATGCAGTAAAAAGACTGAATAAAAAATATTACCTTCATTTTCGCTTAGGCTATTTTCAATATCATTTCTGTAAAAAAACAATATTACCGACTTTACGAAAGTGAATAACAACAAAAAAGTTGCGCCAAGTATATCAAGCCTGAATTCAAGAGCTAAAGACAGAATAGAAAGCTCAAAATCATTGACTATTTTCTCATAAATCAACACATCCCAAAATGCCTTGATCTCAAATATTATAAGGCTTAAGCAAGTAACAACAGCTACAAGAAATGCAGAGGTTCTTTTTGAAAAAATTTGGCAAAAAAGCGAAGCGACTAGTGGTAAAAAAATTAATGAGTAAACGTTACTAGTTAATCCCATTTTTATTTTTTTGCATCATTTCAACGAATTTCTCAAAAAGGTAGAAACTATCATCTGGACCAGGAGAGCTTTCTGGATGATATTGCACTGAGAATGCTGGTTTATCTTTTAATTCCAAACCTTCTACCGAACGATCAAAAAGTGAAACGTGGGTTATTTCAGCATTTTTTGGCATTGATTTTTCATCAACACAAAAACCGTGATTTTGACTGGTAATTTCAACTTTATTGGTTGCGATATTCAAAACTGGATGATTAGCACCACGATGTCCTTGGTGCATCTTAGCAGTTTTGGCCCCAATTGACAGAGCCAGAAGTTGATGCCCCAAGCAAATTCCAAATAAAGGAATATTTTTTTCTATAATTTGTTTAATAACCGGAATTGCATATTCACCAGTAGCAGCAGGATCTCCCGGACCATTTGATAAGAAAACTCCATCTGGTTGATATGACATAATTTCTGCAAAAGAAGTTTTTGCTCCAACAATTTTCACATCACAACCAACTTCAGTTAAGCAGCGTAAAATATTGAGTTTTGCACCAAAATCAATGGCGACAACTTTGAATTTTTTCTGCGATGCTTGATTATATGAGTTTTGAGTTTGTTGCCATTTTGCTTCATTATTCCAAGAAAAATTACGATTTTGACTTGCAGAAGCAGCTAGTTCTACTCCATTAAGATCTGGAGAGTTTTTGATTTTCAACAGAGCTTCATCAATCATTTTTTGCTCAATCTTATCAGCGTAAATTATAGCTACAGTCTTGGCTCCAGAGCTTTTTATTATTTTAGTTATTTTTCTGGTATCAATTCCCGATATACCAGTAAGGTTATTTTTGACCAACCAGTCATTAAGATGTTGCTGTGAACGATAATTTGATGGCTTAGTAATTGGCTCTCTAATTATCAAACCACAAGCTTTAACATTTTGCGATTCAATATCCGAATCATTAGTGCCTACATTACCAATATGAGGAAAAGTGAAATTAATAATCTGACCAGAATATGAAGGATCAGTTAATATCTCCTGATACCCTGTCATAGCAGTATTGAAGCATATCTCACCTGTAGTTAAAGATTTTTTTCCAATTCCATAACCGTAAAAAACTTCACCATTAGGAAATATTAAAACCGAATTCTTTTCCATCTTAGAAAACCACTAGAATAAATTATTTGTATCTTTAATTTCTAACTTAGATTTATAACACATATATATGAAAATAAATTTCCTATTCATATTTTGTATTTTTAGTTAAAAAACTTTGTCAAAAAAAATTTTGCCAAAACTAATAGTAACTTTTTCAATCCGCAATCATCTTTTAAATGATTAATTTATCCGAAATAACAAACTCACAACCAATAGTTATATTACGTGGAGAATATGGCATTGTTACCGGTGCTGATTCTGTAATAGCATCTCCGAATCCACAAAAAGGCTTACTGCTAATATTATCTGATCAAATAAGTAAAGTTGTGGCTATGGCCCATTTGGATTGCGAAGAAAATATAGAATCAAACTTAGATCAAATAATAAACGAAATGATTGCGAAGGGAGCAAATATTTCAAACATAAAATCTCATATCATAGAAAATGACAAACTTTAAAGAAAAAGTTATACATAGTATTGAAAACGCTACTCATAAAATTGACGAAATAAGTCATAAACTTGATGAACTTACCCATAAAATCACCGATCACTTCCTACCTACACGAGAAAAATTGGTTAATCTTTTAAAAGAAAAAGGCATTGAGAGCACCATTGAAGTAAGGCAAGGTAAAGAGCAATTTAATGTTTTAGCCAACTCAGATGGTAGTTTTGTAACCAATAATGACAGCGCTTTATCCAGATCTCTTCTTAATTCAGCTTTATTTACTGAAAATGGTGAAAAAAGGCTTAGTGATGCTATGACTAGCGAAAAAAACCCTACCCTACGTAAAATTGAAACTCCTAAAAAAGAAATTCAACCAACAAAAATATCTCAGTTAACCGCTAATCAAATATTTTAATCCAATCATGAAAAAGAAATCGAACTTATTGCTGGGTAAAAGCACTAAATATCAGCTTAATAATCCTGATTCATCAACTTTACAAAAAGTTAATAATCCGCACCAAGATGTTGATTACCTAGTTCGTTTCTCTTGCCCTGAATTTACTTCAATTTGCCCTGTAACTTCACAACCTGATTTTGCCAATTTGGTTATTGATTATGCTCCAAACAAATCACTAATTGAAAGCAAATCATTGAAATTATACCTATTTTCTTACCGCAATCATGGTGCGTTTCATGAAGACTGCACTGTAAAAATTGCCAAAGATATTATTGCCACTATCAAACCAAAATGGCTTAGAATTGGCGGCTACTGGTATCCAAGAGGCGGCATTCCCATTGACGTTTTCTTTCAATCTGGAGTTTTACCAAAAAATTTATGGGTTAAAGAGCAAGGAATTCCTGATTATAAAGGAAGATAAACTCAATCTGCCCTGCCTTACCCCATTTTAACTACCTAGCAAAAACTAATGTTTCCTATTCATCTTCCCGAGCTAAATCCAGTTGCCGCAGCAATCGGACCTTTAGAAATAAGATGGTATTCTCTGGCCTACATAGCTGGAATATTATTTACTCTATTTTGGCTTAATAAAACTAACAAAGAAGATAACCTGTTATCAAAAGATGCTCTCGACGAATGGTTAACCTGGGCAATATTGTCAATTCTTCTGGGGGGAAGATTTGGATATGTGTTTTTTTACAACTGGTCCTATTATTCAAATAATTTAATTGAGATTTTTGCCTTTTGGAACGGTGGAATGTCTTTTCATGGTGGACTTGTAGGCACAATATTTGGTATGTGGCTTTTTGCTAAGAAATATAAAGTAAATTACCTAAAACTAACAGATCGCCTTGCTGTTGCAGCACCAGTTGGACTTTTTTTTGGCAGAATTGCCAATTTCATTAATATGGAACTTTATGGTCGAATTACGGGATCAAGCTACGGCATAATATTCCCTAATGCCGGTGATCTTCCACGTCATCCTAGCCAGCTATATGAGGCCTCTTGTGAAGGTGTTATATTGTTTCTCACTATGATTTTACTGCATCAAAAAACCACTGTTTCAAAAAGTAGCGGTTTTTTAAGTGGAATATTTCTAAGTGGATATGCCATTTTCAGAATTTTAATCGAAAATTTTCGCGAACCCGATGCTCAAATTGGTTTTTTATTAGCAAAAATAACTATGGGACAGCTTCTATGCTTACCTCTTCTTTTTGTTGGAATTTTTTTAATTTTTCACTCTGTCACAAAAAAGAATTTAACAAAAAAAAATTAAAAAAAACCTTGCTTGCCAGAGAGCTCTTTTAATATCTATTTCTATCAATCACTATTGATATTGAGGCCTTATTTATCAAGGCTTTGAATTAATAATAAAAATTGTCTTTCTGATTTTTTTAGCTTCGTCAGCTGTCAAGAAAATTATTTCTAAAGATCAAAAATAAATAACTTTACTTCGTTGGTCATTATAACTCAAAATGAGCCCCCCTTAATTTTTGATTTTTTGGTAAATCATAAATCAAATTATGGCACCGTCGCAAATCAAAAGTTTTTGACTGATTTTAAAATAAAACTTAGGTGAATTAGCCACCCTTGTTTGGTCAATCAATTTGATTTGCAACAATGCTATTAAAATTGTCGATTGAAACTGGTTTTACCTCTTTTCTAAGACAAAATTTTGAAAGATTAGCCTTATTTACGTAATACATTAGGTATGAACATTAAACAAATATCTCCCAAAGAAGCCTTTGAACTGGTTTTAAAAAACAAAAATTCTCTTATCATAGACGTTAGAACTATGGAAGAAGTTAGGTTTGTTGGTTTTATCGATGCCGAAGCAGTTGAAGAAAGAATTATTATAATACCTTTAAAACTTTATCCTAAAATGGAAAATAACCCCGATTTCGTTTCTGGTTTAACCAGCATTTTTGATAGAGCTTTTGGTAGCGCTAATAGAAAAGATTTTAGCTTGATTTTCATCTGTCGTAGCGGTGCAAGATCACAAGAAGCTGCAGAGTTATTTTCAACTCTTGGCTTTGCCTCATGTTATAATGTAACGGGTGGTTTTGAAGGCGATCTCGATAAAAACAAGCATCGTGGCACAATCAATGGTTGGAAATTTGAAAACTTACCTTGGAAGCAGCAGTAGAAATGTCATTATATCAATTAAACACATTGCTGCCTGAAACTCTCGAAGAAAACAACTTTCTTAATAAATTCAATTTATTGATAAGCGATTTATTTGGTGAAGAAGTGTTGCGTAAATGGTTTTGCGACCTCTCAATAATATCGCAATCAGAAAGCGAGATCATACTCAGAGCCCCATCAAAATTCATACGTGATTGGATAATTCGTGAGTTTTTAGAAAATAGAACAAATAAAGAAAATCTGCTTTCTATAGCGCAAAAAATTTCTCCTAAATTAAGAAAAGTCAGCGTTATTTATATCCCTCAAATTAGCTCTGAAACTCCTAAAATAAGTAACGATGACAAAGTTGTTAACCTTTCACCTAACAATAATGTTTTTGCCTTTGGCACAGAATTAAATCCTAAATTCACATTTTCTAACTTTGTTAGCGCTAATTATAATAAATTAGCCATCTCAATGGCTAAAATTGCTGCCGGAATTGATAAGCAAATTGATCTTTTTGATGATAAAATTCCTCTTTTTATTCATGGTAATGTTGGCATGGGAAAAACCCATCTGGCACAAGCAGTGGCATGGCAAATAAAAGAATTTAACAACAACAAAAAAGTTGTTTATCTTTCGGCAGAAAAGTTCATGTACCACTTCGTACAATCAATTCGCAAGAATGACGTGATGAGTTTCAAAGAACAAATGCGCTCAATTGATGTTCTTATTGTTGATGATGTACAATTTATTGCTGGCAAGGAAAGCACTCAACAAGAATTTATGAATTGTTTTAACGCTCTTGTTGAAGAAAATAAGCAAGTAGTTCTGGTTTGTGACCGTAATCCTTCAGACATTGAAAATATTGATGAAAAACTCAAATCACGAATTTCTGGTGGAATGATTGTGAACTTTAAAAACCCTGATTATTGCGATAGATTGGCCATTTTACAGAGTAAATCTCAACAAATGGGTCATGAAATTTGCGATAAGGTTCTTGGTTTTATTGCCGATAAAATTGTTGGCTCAGTTCGTGATCTTGAAGGAGCCTTGAAGAAGATTATTGCCCAAAAAATTTTCTTAAATGAGGAAATTTCAATAGAAACCGCAAAAAATATTTTATCTGACTATATCAGATCTTCTAAATCTCAGGCAATCTCAATTGAAAAAATACAAAAAGCAGTTGCCAGCTTCTATGGAATCAAAATTTCAGACCTTAGCTCGTCTAACCGTTCCAGAGCAATTTCTAGACCAAGACAAATTGCTATGTACCTAGCTAAAAACCTAACCCATGAAAGCCTACCAAAAATAGGAAAAGAATTCGGCGGTAAAAATCACGCCACAGTAATTCACTCCGTGAAATTAATTGAAGATTTAATGAATGGTGACAGCAAATTTATGCACGAAGTCAAATCAATAGAAGAAAAAATAAAATAATTCCCAGCAAGAAGCTCTCTAAAACACAGTTTTAACTAACAACTAGGTTGGGTTTAATTCAGGCATAATTATACACATCACCTTGTTATAAAGCAAAAAATTATTACCGTCGAGAATTAATATTATTTGATGATATTGACCTTTGATCAATATTTTCATTATTAGTCGCAGCATCAACAACAGAGTCAATAATCTCAGGATATATTCTTTTAAGACGCATCCCATACTCTTTATCTTGCTTAAGATTTTCTGTTCTACCCGTAAAAATTCTATCGTTTTTAGCAGCCTCTTGATATTGATAAGATAATTCCTTAGCAACATCAAATGATTTTTTTAAATTATCAATTAGGTAAGAAGCCACTATCGCTATTTCAACATTAGATCCATTATCACGACAATCTGCTAAGTATTTTCCCCAGGCCTCGACACCCCTTTTTTCATCAATTTTAGCGTTACCTACACCACCTCCACTTACAGCAAAATTTAATACCATTTTATAAAACGTTTTTTCAAAAGTCTCCCGGTAATCTATTCTACTTTGGCCTAGTTCTGTAAAAATATCATCTACTTTATTTTTAACTTTTTCTGACTCTATAGCTTTTCTAAGAACGTTTGATATTCTGTTTTCTATTACTAATCCTGTTTCAGATTGTTCTGCTGATATAGGAGCTATATCGGTATTTGGTTTTTCCAAAACTCTTATAGCGGTTTCTGGTTTTTCTGGAACTGAATAGAAATTGGTGCCTCCATAAAATTTAAGCATTTCTTTCCCATAACTCACAAACACTTCTGGTTGGTCCTTGATTAAATTTTTTTTGTAAGAACTTTGTTGCGTATTATTGCGTCCAGTATCTGTAGGATTTTGTCGAGCAGAAGTCGCTGGGTTAGTAGGCTGTGCAGAACTTCCATTGCCTGCACCATTGCTTGAAGGATCTGGTTGAGCAGGACCAGTATATGTAGGTGGAGGTGGAGGTGGAGGCGTCGGTTTTTGTCTTATACCATTTATTAAGTTATTTGGTTGAAATGCACTATTACTTGACGGTTCTAATGTAGAATTCTTTTTTATATGATCTGGATCTGGACCCACTTCCACGCTAGCATTGGATTGAGTTTCTTCAAGATCTTCTTGATTAGATAATGGGATTTTCGTAGTAGCATTACCAATATCACTAACATTATTCTGAGATGAAAGTGGTTTTTGGTTAGCATTTAATAATTTAGTTTTTAGTTCTTCTATTTCTTTACTTAAACTCAGTGGTTCTATAAAGATGTACCGTTGAGTTGAAAGAACAACTTTTTCTTCAGCTTTACGATCAAAATCATCGAAATTATAAAACTGGTTATTAGTATTAACTACTTTGCCAGATTTAAGTGTTTGGTTTGAAAACGCTTGATAGTAATCTGACTCGTGATTATCAGTATCACAAGGAATCAATTTTCCCGTATTATCTACAAGAGTTGAAAGCGGACAAAAACTTAGTATATCTCCAATATTGTTGTTTTTTTCATCTCTTTTTTCGAAGTGATATTCTGGATCATTATCTATAAAACAAGTGTTTTGACAAGTTTTTTCTAATTCTTTCGATATATCAATTGGTGTTACTTTTCGTTTATCAATTTCATCCGCCACAAAATTTAAAGATGAAATAAAATCATTATCTGTGCTTGG
>JACCDR011525051.1_pt1 | contig 10423 bp, 9 predicted proteins | sample 7446431 | NCBI WGS metagenome assembly JACCDR01 (sample SAMN15323443, study PRJNA562643) | freshwater metagenome | isolation source: river surface water | place: USA:Blue River Watershed | collected 2017-08-17 | reverse complement strand
GTGCCGATCCCTATCGTCTATGACCCTGAAGGGAAGGCGCACACCGTACCCGCAGAGCACCTCCCGTGGCTCCTCCCGACAGACGTCGATGTGACCCCGACCGGTGAACCGCCTCTCGCAAAGTCGCAGGAGCTCAAGGAGCGCACCGAGCGTATCTTCGGTGCCGGGTGGAAGCCTGAGGTGGAGACCATGGACACGTTCGTGGACTCATCCTGGTACTTCCTCCGCTACACAGACCCGAAGAACGACACCTCCCTTGCAGATAAGGAGCTCCAGCGGGACTGGCTGCCCGTCGATATCTACTTCGGCGGTTCCGAGCACACGACGATGCACCTCCTTTACTCCCGCTTCGTGCAGAAGGCACTCTTCGACCTCGGACACACTCCTGTTTCCGAACCCTACGCGATTCGCTACAACCGAGGCCTTGTTCTAGGTCCAGACGGTGCGAAGATGTCGAAATCGAAGGGGAACGTCATCGACCCCGATGAGCAGGTGAAACGACTCGGAGCGGATACCGTGAAGATGTACCTTGCCTTCATGGGGCCATACGGCACGCCGACCAACTACCCATGGGACCTAGGCGGCATCGCGGGCATTCGCCGCTTCTTGGAGCGAGTCTATGATCTCAAACAATCCGTACAGGGCACACCTAACGCTGAGACGACACGCCTCCTCCACCAGACGATTGCGAAGGTGACGAGCGATATCGAGAACCTCAAATTCAACACCGCGATCAGCGCGCTCATGGTATTCGTGAACGCTGCCGAGAAATCCGGCATCACGGACGAGGCGTACCGCACCTTCCTCCGTCTTCTTGCGCCGTTCGCCCCGCATCTTACTGAAGAGCTTTGGCACGACCAGATAGGGAATACCGCATCGATTCACGCGGAATCGTGGCCCGTCGCCGATGCCACACTACTCGTGAGTGACACCGCAACCATCGCCGTGCAACTGAACGGCAAAGCGCGCGAGACCATCTCGGTGTCGCGTACAGCGACCGAAGAAGAGGCCGTGGCGGCCGCGAAGGCGGACCCCGCCATCGCGAAGCGTCTCGAGGGGATGACTATCACCAAGGTCATCTATATACCGGGGAGGGCGCTCAACCTGATCGTCTCGTAGTACGAGTCTGCCTCGGTAGACCTGCACTCCTGCAACGCTGCCTGGTCCACTAAGCACTGCGCCTTGAACAGATCTGTGACGAAGTCACATTTTTAATGTGCGTGCGGTGGCACGCACTATTCCTGCCAAGGCACCTGGTTCCCGAAGGGATGCCTTGACAACAATTGCTTGACGTTGGTTTACCCGTGTGATAGAAAAGGGACGCAACCACTTATTAGAAATAGGTCAAGGGCTCCATTTCATTCTATGGTTAAGGTAAGTTTCAAGCCTAAGATGGTCACCAAGAAGCTCCTCGCGGTGCTTCCTGATCGTGCGCGCGACGTCCTCACGAAGCGCTACGGACTCGGCTCAGAGAGCGACACGCAGACGCTCGAATCCATCGGCCAGACCTACGGCATCACGCGCGAGCGCGTTCGCCAGATCGAGAACTACGGCATCACCACTATCCAGAAGTCCGATGCCTACAAGGAGTGCGAGGCCGCGTTTACCGAGCTCCGCGGGGTCGTCGAAGACATGGGTGGCATCGTCACCGAGTCCGAGCTCCTCGCAGCGCTCGCGAAGGATGTATCGACCCAGAACCACTTCTTCTTCATCCTTGTCATCGGTGCGGATTTCATGAAGCACAAGGAGGACGAGCACTTCGCCCACCGATGGAGCGTATCGCCGAACACCACTGAGTCCATTGAGAACGTCCTCAAGAAGCTCCACAAGTCGATCTCCGATGAAGACCTCATCCCCGAGAACGAACTCATCCAGAAGCTCGAGACGGCTCTCGCAGATGAGTCGATCGAAGCGCGCGACCAGGAGACCTTGAAGCGATGGCTCGCACTCTCACGCGTACTCGGGCGCAATCCGCTCGGCGAGTGGGGCGTTGCGGCATCCTCGAACGTTCGCGCGAAAGGTATTCGCGATTTCGCCTACCTCGCGGTGAAGCGCCACGGTTCGCCGATGCACTTCCGTGAGGTCGCTGAAGCGATCGAGCGCCTCTTCGAGCGTAAGGCGCACATAGCGACCTGCCACAACGAACTCATCAAGGATAAGCGCTTCGTGCTCGTCGGTCGCGGTCTGTACGCGCTCACTGAGTGGGGCTACACCGCTGGAGTCGTGAAGGACGTCCTTCAGGAGATCCTCCGCAAGCACGGTCCGCTCACGCGCGACGAGATCATCGATAAGGTGCGCAAGGAACGCTACGTGAAGGACAACACCATCGTCGTGAACCTCCAAGACACCAACATCTTCAAGAAACTCCCGAACGGGGCATACACCATCGCTGAATAATGACCGCACATACGAAAAGCGCCACTCCTGTGGCGCTTTTCGTATGTGCGATCTGCGTGTCCCACACCGACTCATCTCATTTTCTGGTACCGGTGCTAGAATGAGCGCATATGTCGCACGGCGGCGATTCACCTTTCGGTGTACGGCACCTCGAAGCCTTCTTCGGTTGGCTTCATAAGTACGGTGTGAATACGGGCATCATCGCCGCGGTGATGGGTCTGTGTCTCATCGCGTACTTCTTCATCACGCTCGACGTCGGCACGAACCGCATCATAGCGCTCATGATCGCGACGAGCCCGCTCTGGCTCCCATACGTACTCTTCTACGTATGGTTCGAGTCGTGGATGTTCTACATACAGAACCTCAACCGCTACAAAGGCGGTCGTGTTTCACTCGAGATACTCATACCGAAGGACGTCTTCAAGTCTCCCGTCGCAATGGAGCACATCCTGACGCAACTCTTCCAGAAAGCGAGTCCTGACAACCTCCTCGACACCTACTGGGCAGGTAAACACCCGCCGTGGTGGGGATTCGAGGTCATATCCACAGAAGGCGCAGTTCGCCTCATCGTGAATACGCAGAACAACAAGTACAAGCTCTTCGTCGAGACCGCGTTCTACTCGCAGTACCCAGGCATCGAACTCAGAGAGTTGCCGGTCGACTACACTGCTGCGGTCCCGTGGGATCCTGAGCACTGGGGGTACATGCCGATCCACTTCGGCAAGAAGAACACGGACGGCGGTAAGATGGCCTACCCCATCATGACCTACATCGACTTCGGTCTCGATAAGGATCCGAAGGAGGAGTACAAGCATAGCCCGATGTCCGCGATGCTCGAGCTCTTGGGTTCGCTCGGCCCCGGTGAGCACCTCTGGTTCCAGTTCCTCGCGCGAGTGCACCGTGAAGAGACCTTCGATACGGGTTCAATCTCGGGCACGGTCCCGGACTGGCGCGCAGGCATAAAGAGCGAGATCAAGAAGATCTTCGCCGATGCGCGCAAACGTAACGCCGACGAAGACGACGAAGAGTCGAAGGGAAGCGCTATGCTCACACCGATGGAGCGCTCTAATGTCGAAGCTCTCGAACGCGCGATAGCTAAATGGCCGTATAAGGTCCATATCCGCGTGTTCTACGCCGCCAAACTCGAGAACATTAACTACGACCGCATCGGCCAAGCCATCACGGTATTCCAAGCAACAGAGCACCACTCACGCAACGGCATACGCTACAAGTGGCGCGCCGATTACGACTGGAACTGGTGGCAAGACCCGACGGGCCGTAAACGATTGCATCATAAGATGGAAGAACTCGAACAGTACAAGCTCCGCGTCTATGAAGGGAAGAATCATCGCGACGTCGGTTCCATCATGACAACTGAGGAGATCGCGACACTCTTCCATGTGCCGAGCTCCGTCGTGACGACTCCAGGACTCAGCCGCATACCATCCGCACGCGCAGAAGCGCCATCTAACCTACCAACAGGATGACCACTGAATACACAACACGCACGGAGCATAGCACCGATGCTCCGCGACATTCTCGTGCCCTCGCGCTCGCGCTCGGAGTCGTACTGATTTTTGTCGTCACTGTAACCGCATCGCTGTACGTCGGGGTGATCGCGAATCAGCCACCACTCCCGTTCCCGAGCGATGCGACGGTTACGATCGAGTCGGGGAGCAGCGTGGATCAGATGTCGCACGCACTCGCAGAGGCAGGTGTGATTCGCTCACCATTCCTCTTTAAATTGCTCACCGCACTCGACGGTCGCTCGAGCTCTCTTAAAGCCGGTACGTACCGGTTCACGGAACCCATCTCAACAGCAGGGGTACTCCGAGCAATCATCGAAGGCACGCACGCGAATACCGATGTCGTCGTTACCATACCAGAAGGCACACGCGCGACGGATATCGCACAGATCGTGCATGAGGCGATTCCAACGATCGATCGCGCGGAGTTCGAGGCCCTCGCTGTTGAAAGAGAAGGGTACCTGTTCCCTGAGACCTACCATCTTTCGCCCGACATGACCGCGGTCGATGTGATCGCGCTCCTCGAGCGCACGTTCACGGAGCGCATGCCTCCCGTATCGCCTGAACGAGGTCGTACCGAAGCAGAGATCGTGACCATGGCGTCGATTCTCGAACGCGAGGGAAATTCGAGCGAGAACATGGGACTCATCGCAGGTATTCTCTGGAAACGACTCGATATCGGTATGCCGCTCCAGGTAGATGCATCACTTGAGTACGGGCGCGGTCTCGGCAGTAGCGAGCTCTCGATCGCTGATCTCGAACAAGATTCTCCGTACAACACCTACACGCGTCGCGGCCTTCCGCCGACACCGATATCAAACCCTGGCACTGTAGCTCTCGCCGCAGCGCTCGAGCCGACACCGTCGCCCTACCTCTACTATCTCACTGGGACCGACGGCACCTTCCACTACGCAGAAACATTCGACGAGCATAGAGAGAATAAAGCGAAGTACCTTCGCTAACCGCTCTGTGGTACGGTACCAGCATGAAGCATGAACGCGTCCTCGTAGGCATATCTGGTGGCGTCGACTCCGCAGTCACTGCGGCGCTTCTTATGCGCGAAGGGTACGAGGTCATCGGCGGATTCATTCGTACCTGGCACCCTGATTTCATTCAGTGCACCGAGGAGCAGGATCGCCTCGAGGCGATGCGCGTCGCTGCGCATCTCGGCATCCCCATGATCACCATCGATGCGCGCGAGGCGTACAAGAAGGAGGTGGCGGACGTCATGATCCGCGAGTACGGACGCGGCCGAACGCCGAACCCCGACATGCTCTGCAACAAGGTCGTTAAGTTCGGCGTCATGGATGACGCGCGCAAGCAGGTCGGAGCGCGCTTCGTCGCGACGGGGCACTACGCCCAGGTGCGTCATTACGGCGACACCCACTCATTGCACCGCGGCATCGATCCGACGAAGGATCAAAGCTACTTCCTCGCGAACATCGAACGCGATGCGCTCGCCCGAGCGCTCTTTCCAATCGGTGCGATGACGAAGGCTGAGGTGCGCGCCCGCGCCCGATCGCTCGGTCTCCCGAACGCGCATCGCAAAGACAGCCAAGGTATCTGTTTCCTTGGTGCGATTGATATGCGCACCTTCCTCGAGCGCTATCTGTCACTCGAGAAGGGTTCTGTCGTCGATCGTGCAGGGAACACGATCGGCGAACATGATGGAGTGCAACTCTATACGCTCGGTGAGCGCCACGGGTTACGCATCACCGATCCGGTAGCTCGTGCGACGCCCCTGTACGTCGTCGAGAAACACCTCGCGACCAATACGCTCGTCGTCGATAAGGAGCAACCCCGATATAGTGCTGATGATAGGATCGCACTCAGCTCATGGCACCACCTTGCAGAGGAAATACCCGATGGAACGTACGACGCGGTGCTCCGCTACCACGGCGCACCGACGCCGTGTCGACTCGTCACTGTCGGTGCTACGCGCGTCATTACGCTTGAGGCTGCCACCGAGCGCCCCTCCGCTGGGCAGACCTGCGTGCTCTATACCGGCGACTGCGTCGTCGCGAGTGCTATCATAGAGACCGAGTAACAACACAGCGATCCATGAAACCTGTTTCAGTACTGAAGGCAGATGGGACGAGGGAACTATTCAAAGAGACCAAATTGCGACAATCGCTTCAGAAGGCTGGCGCGTCGCGCAGCGAGGTCGAGCAGATCATGATCGATATCGAGCGTGAGCTCTACGATGGCATCACGACTGAAGTGATCTATCGCCGCGCGTTCGAGTTGCTACGCGAATTGCCGCAACCCGCTGCAGCACGCTACTCGCTCCGTCGCGCGCTCTTCGGTCTCGGTCCGACCGGGTTCCCGTTCGAAGACTATCTCGCCGCCCTCTACGCGCATGACGGTTACAAGACGAAGACCCGCGCGATCATCCGCGGCAAGTGCACGACACACGAACTGGATGTCATCGCTTGGAAACCAGATGACTGCGTCATCGCGGAAGCGAAGTTCCACCTCCAACCCGGCACCAAGAGCGACCTTCAGGTGGTGCTCTATACGTACGCACGATTCCTCGACCTTCAGGCGAAGTCACTCAAAGTGCACGCAGACGCGACTGTGCGCCGCGCCGCAGTGATCACAAACACGAAGTTCACCACAGCGGCCATAGAGTACGCGCGTTGTTCGGGAATCGAACTGATCGGGTGGGATTATCCGCGAGAGAAATCGCTGCAGCACTGGATCGAGAAGACGAAACTATATCCGATCACCGTACTCTCGAACCTACGTCAAAAAGAGAAGGCTGCCATCATGCAGCAGGGCACGATTCTCTGCCGCGATATCGTTGACAATCACAGCGTTCTCTCGTCCGCTGGCTTGACTAAATCCAGAATTAAGGCCGTTTCAGAGGAAGGAGCCATGTTGTGCTTGCCACAGTGACGACCGTGCTATAATCCCTGGCGTATTACTGGTTAGTAGCATCATTCGAATTCGTATGGAAGCAGATCAGCAGCAGGGAAGTCAGAAGACGGTCGTCGCATTCATCTCCGGTCTCGTGATCGGTGCGCTCCTCATGTGGGTGTTCGGTTCACAGCCAAAGAAGGACATGAAGCAGGACGTGAAGAACGATGACGCACAGGAGCAGACCGCTACCGAGAACACGCCTACCGAGCAGGTGCCAGCAGGCGAGCAGGGTAGTGCTGAGGTATCGGTATCGAACCCTTCAGTAACCGCAGGCGTTGGTTCTGTCGCAGTCGCGAACCAGAAGGCCGGTTCGAAGGTAGAGCTCGGTGAGATCAAGTATCCATCAGAGGCAGGGTGGCTCGCAGTACACGCTCTCGAGAACGGCACCATGGGTGGCGTACTTGGCGCATCGCGCTACAACACCATTGAAGGTCTTACCCCTACCTCGATCGAACTTCTCGCACCGACGGTCGCTGGTGCAGAGTACTGGGTCGTCTTCCACGAGGACAACAAGGACGGTAAGTACACCTCCGCAGGCGACAAGGTCATGAACGGCGCTGACGGCAAGCCCCTCGCGACCGCGTTCAAGGCTGAGTAGTCTCGAACATACTCACTGTAGTAAGACGATCCGCATCAGCGGGTCGTTTTGCGTATTCCACGCTCACGACGCTACCCTCCACTCACAGGAGACGGTATACTACACACCTATGGCGGCATTTGAGAAGCGCTACAACCCTGACCGCAGTCCAGACTGGAACTACGGCGGACCGAAGTGGCGTCTCTCGCGCTCGAAGATCGACCTCTTCATCGAGTGTCCACGCTGCTTCTATCTCGATAATAAACTCGGCACAGCTCGCCCTCGCGGTCCCGCATTCACGCTGAACGTTGCGGTCGACGCACTCTTGAAGAAGGAGTTCGATGCGCACCGTAAGGCAGGCACGCCGCATCCGCTTATGGACGAGTACGGTATCGACGCGATGCCGTTCGATCACCCCGACATCGATACCTGGCGCGAGAACTTCGAAGGTGTCGAGCACCGCCATGTCCAAACCGGCCTAACCATCTCAGGAGCAGTGGATGACGTATGGATCAATCCGGACGAGGAACTTATAGTCGTCGACTACAAGTCCACCTCGAAAGAGGGGAAGATAGAGACACTCGCTGATTCATCGTGGGAGGATCAGTACCGACGACAGATTGGCGTCTATCAGTGGCTCCTCGCCCAAAACGGGTTCGCGGTCGCACAGACAGGGTATTTCGTCTATGCGAACGCTACCACCGATAAGGCGGCTTTCGACGGACAGCTCGAGTTCCAGGTCACGGTCGTACCGTGCGAAGGCGATACGTCATGGATCGAACCGACGATCACCAAGATCAAAGCATGCCTCGATTCTGAGGACCTTCCTGATTCGTCGAAGACCTGCGAGTATTGCGCGTACCGCACCGCTGCAGGGAAGAAACTGCAAGCCCGACACAAAGCGACAGAGGCACGTAAGAAGTGAGTGCGCCATGAGGACGAATACCTTCAAAGAACGCGTGCTCGCCGTAGTGAGGAAGATCCCGAAGGGGAAGGTGCTTTCCTATGGACAGGTCGCGCTCGCTGCGGGCTACCCGAACGCGGCACGTGCAGTAGGAACGCTCATGGCACAGAATCATGATGCGACCGTGCCGTGCCACCGTGTCGTCCGCTCGGATGGCCGCATCGGCGAATACAATGGTGGTGGCTCCTCAGCGAAAGCGAAGCGTCTCAGAAGCGAGGGAGTACAGATCACCGCTGAGAGAGTCCATGTATCCGCCATCCTCGTAGGATAGATATCCATGCTGTACTCATTCAAAGTCGAGCAAGCGATTCGCGCCGCAGCTGTGCTGCACGACGGGCAGACGCGCAAAGGCTCCGAACCGTACCCGTACATCACGCACCTGGTGTCGGTCGCCTTCATGCTCGCCGATCATGGAGCCGACGAGGAGACCATCGTCGCTGCGCTCCTCCACGACACGCTCGAGGACACGGACTACACGCCTGAGGAGCTCGAAGCGGATTTTGGCGCGAAGATTCGAGAGATCGTGGAGGGCGTCACCGATGCGCTTCATGCCGAGCGTGAGCGCTATACATGGAAAGAACGCCAGGACCGCTACCTCAAAGCCCTCTCGCTCGCGCCGAAGGCGTCACTCCTCATCTCAGCAGCGGATAAGATCCATAACATGCGATCGATCATCGAGGAGTACAGCGAACGACCCGGCCTCTTCCTCAAGCACTTCGGCAGATCCGTCGACGACCTCACTCTGAAGTACGATGCGCTCAAGCTCCTCTTCCACGACCGTCTCGAGGGCAGCATTCTCAGGGAGTACGACCACGTGCACGCATTATTCACGACATTTCTCACTTCAGTACGACATGAAAAAGAAACAGAGTAAGACCTCAGCGGAGACGACAACATGGGACCTCGGCGTCCTCTACGCGAGCGGTACCGAGAAAGCCATTGAGCGCGATATCGAACGATTCGAGAAGGAGGTCGACCTCTTCGTGAAGTCGTACGCGAACGCGGTGCGTTCACTCTCGGATGCGAACGTGCTGAAACGCGCACTCGGCGAATACGAACGTCTTGCGACGTCTCCGAACGCGTCACGCGCGACCTACTACTTCGGGCTACGCAGAGAGCTCGATGCGCGCGATGACGAGGCAGAAAAGCGCCTCAACGTGCTCGGTGAGCGGCTGACGAAGGCCGGCAACAAGCTCTTGTTCTTCGAGCTCGCGATCGGTCGCTTCCAACCAGGGACGCAGAAGCGCCTCCTTGAGGACAGCTCTCTTCAGAAGTGGCACTACTACCTGAAGGGCATCTTCGATGAAGCGAAGCACCACCTGAGCGAATCTGAGGAACGCATCATGTCGCTCAAAGGGAACACGAGCCATGGGTTGTGGGTCGCCGGCACCGAGAAGATCCTGAACCGTCGCACCGTGACCTGGAAGGGAAAGACGCTTCCGCTCCCTGAAGCTATCGAACTCGTTCCGAAGCTCCACAAGGCCGACCGTCGCAAGCTTTGGTCGCTCGCGATGAAGGAGTGTCGCGCGATGGGCGAGATCGCTGAGAACGAGCTCACTGCCATCGTGCTCGACAAGAAAACCAACGATGAGCTCAGGAAGTTCAAGAAACCGTACAGCGCAACCGCGCTCGGATACGAGAACACCGAGCAGTCGGTCGAAGCACTCGTAGAGGCAGTGAAACGGAACAACGGCATCGCGCACCGGTTCTATGCACTCAAGGCGCGCATGTTGAAGGAGAAACGCCTCGCGTACGCTGATCGCAACGCCAGCATCGGATCCTCGAAGAAGATCTCGTTCACTGAGGCGACCGCGACGCTTCGCGAGGTCTTTCATGACGTCAATCCTGAGTACGCGAACATCCTCGACCGCCTGCTCGCAGCCGGGCAAATCGACGCGTTCCCGAAGAAGGGTAAGACGGGTGGCGCGTTCTGTGCATCGCTCGTGCAGCTTCCGACCTACGTCCTTTTGAACCACCTGAACGAAGGACGCTCGCTCATGACCTACGCGCACGAGATGGGCCACGCCATCCATGCTG
>JACCDR012653749.1_pt1 | contig 10426 bp, 16 predicted proteins | sample 7446431 | NCBI WGS metagenome assembly JACCDR01 (sample SAMN15323443, study PRJNA562643) | freshwater metagenome | isolation source: river surface water | place: USA:Blue River Watershed | collected 2017-08-17 | reverse complement strand
TGGTTAGTGCCGCTTTCGTCTTCGTGGACTGGAATTTGGAGCGGGTGCCAGCATAACACTGGTCATCGAAGAAAGATCAAGAGCCTAGGTCGATCAGCCAACTAGCGCTTTAGCGCCCCGCATAAAACTGTTGCCATCGTGCCAGAGCACCTTGCGCCAACGTGGGCTTGCGTGCGCGCGCCTTATCTGGGTATGCGCACCCACATCGGAATGGTCTTGAAGCTCAATCTTTCGATGAGCAACAAAATTTCAAAACAGAATCGAAAAAAGCAACAAAGCGTTAAACTTTGCTGTTGTAATTCGTGGGACTCGTGATCTACAAAGAGGGCGCACCGCGCTGTCGGCAAAAACAAGCGCGGTGCTAATTCACAGAGGAGTTCACCATAAATCCATACTCCACATACGTCAAGTAGCTTTCACCTCGCCAGCCAGCGAGGCTTTCTGCGTTTCCCAGTAGCGTCCCGAGTAGCCGTTCTGCCGCTTGTCTCCACAGACACCAAAGCAGGGCGGTCATACACAGCACCCTATGTGCTTCGGTTCCGGGGGTTAACCAGACCTAAAACACCGGGAAAATCGAACGCCTACCAAAGTGAGCGGGCTCCTGAAAAAACCAGACCCGCATTGAACCATATCATCGTCGCGAGCACGGCGGATATGGTCATCCGTCAGAATGACAGCATGAGAAGTGGTGATCGGCCAACCTACCCACCAACTCGTAAGAAATCCTTACAAGTTGGTCAGCTAGTGCTCGGCTATAAACTCGGGGCGCTCGTCCGAAAGTTTCAGGACGCCTGAGCATAGCTTGTCCTTACGCAGGGCGAGCTATGCCTAAAACGCTGAACCGAAGTTTCACAACACTTCAGAAAGTGACTAATTCGATAGTGATTCGGTGCATTTACGTCAAGCGGCATCGGCGAAAGTGACCATCCACTTTGCTCTGATCATCTCGGATATGTCGAGGGAGGACTTGCGGTTGCCGCTGGGCGCAATTCGGGCTCAGTGGGAAATGATGTAGCACGTCAGATTTCGCTTGACAAGAGCTAAATCGAAGTTTTTTCAACTTTTTTATTTGGGCTAGTAGCCGTAATATGACGCGAGCCGGTCCAGCAATGTCTGGATGTGAACAACACCGGCCGTTTTCGCCTCGTTTGCATCAGTGTATCCAGACCGTATAAGGCCAATATATTCAAGCTTCAGCTCGGTGCCGTTGCGCAGATCGTCTTGCAACAGGTCGTGGAGCAGCGCGGCCTCGCGCCGATCAAGGAACCGCGTGAAGATCGTATGGATGCGGCGATAAGCTTCGTTGGTATAGGCAACCGGGGCGCGGAATTCATTGCCGTCGTGATCGCTGATCTGCTCGCCATAGGCCGCCGTCACCGATCCTGATTTGCCCTCGGCATTGTCGCAGTCCTGGCGGAACATCTTCCAGCCCTGTTGCTGCCGGATTGAGAGCTTCTCCAATCCCCAGACTTCATGGATCTGGGTGTTCTGCCTGGGTTCGAAGGCGCGCTCCCTGTGGCCCTGGAAAACCGATTGGATCTGGTAGATGCGCAAGGCAAGCAGGTTAATGCGCTGCTCCTGCTTGAGCTGGCTGAAGTTCTTCAGAACTGTCTGCTTCTTGGTCATTCGGCATCCTTGAACAAGGTCGATTTCTCCAACAGTTCGATCCCCTCTTCGCGGGCGCCGTACTGGATCAAGCGGATGGCTTCGAGGATCTCCCGCTTCTGCCCACGGACGTGGAGATCGTGGGCGAGAAGCCGGCTATGGCGATGCCAGTACCACCATTCCAGGTAGACGACCGCCGCTATCGGAACGATGATCGCTCCAAGGGCCAAGCAATATTCGATGCTCATTCCCCCTCCTTCGGCACCAGAACGATATCCAGCGGTATTTCTACCTCCTGCGGACGATAAACCTTGTCGTCTCCGTCGAAGGAGACGCCGTATTGGTGACGGCCGAAATAGTCATCCAGCCAATGAGCTGCGCGGGCGACTTTCTCGCGGGGATTCCATGCGATTTGGGTGAAATTGCTCATTTGCGCGACGGCTCCGTCTTCGCGTCGCCTTCCCGTTGCGACCGCTCAATCGGCTTCGGCACACCTTGGCACAGGTCGCAAACCTGCTGTTCATGCAGGTGGCAATTGCACGGTTGCCAGACACGCATCCCCATGGCGCGCCGTTCTTGCCACTTGCAGCGCAGACATGGGCCATCGTCGATAAGGCCGGCGTTGCAGTCTCCACAAACGCCGAAGCCGCATTCCTCCCACTCTTCCGCGTCATCGCGTGTTTCCTCACCCATTGGCGACCTTCCCGTCTCGCTCTGTGCGTTGGTCATTGATTTCCCCTTGGTCTGAATTTCGGGATCAGGTCGCGGACGACATCGCCGATCACTCCGTCACCGGTGTATATCGGGCGCGGCTTTTCGCGCGGCTCCTTCCGCCAGTCGAAGCGGTACCGCTTGCCTGCCAGGATCGCGGAAGCCGACAGATAGTTCGCCAGATACACGTCCTGCCAGCCGAGGCGATCGGCCTGGAACACATTGAGGATGCGCGACAGGGACGGCGATCCGCAGGCGAGCAACACGTCCTTCTTGGTCGCTTCGTTGAGCACCTCACATTTGCAGCGCTCGTCCGGCCATTCGCCGGGCGTGAGGGTGAACCAGTCCGGCTTCACTTCGAGAAAGCTGCTCCACGCGGGCACCCAGAAGTCCGGCACATAGCTGCGCCCTCCCTCCTCAAACAGGTAGCCGTCCGGCTCATATTGGAACTCGATGCCGGCATGATCGAACGCCACGGCATAGCGGGCCTCGGTGCGCGACCGGTAGACTGTCCCGTTGTATGCGGTCTCGTAACTCCAGAACATCTCTCGTACCCCAAACAAAGATCAGGCCGCCACTGAAATATTATAGTCCCTGCTCCAAAGGCTTCTGTCGAAAGAAGAATAATATCTATATGTGCTCTGATCAAACCAAAGACTGATTTTTCCCTCGAAATCCCCATTTCTTTGCTTAGCGACATTTAGGATAACGCCGGGTTTTTTCTTTAAGGAGTCCGCCTCAATATCATTGCCGGCCATCTCTAGTTTCTTGATGTCGTCTTCGAGAGCCCTATTTCTCCAGACGGTGAGAATGTTGAAGGCGTTCGCGCCGATCTCCATCGCGCCTTTGACGTCCTCCGTCTCTGGGGCACCGGAATTCGGGTTCCCTTTGCGCGCGTGCGCAACCAAATGCAGGTGAACGCTCTTGGCCACTGCCCAATCGACGATTTGAAACATCGCCTTCTCCTGGCCGGTGTAATCGTCGCTGGCGACACCGAGCCGCATCAGGCTGTCGATGATGAATTGGTCACAGCCATATTTTGCCCGGGCGTAGTCGAACACGTCGAGGATCGCGGTCGCACCGGTCTTGCCTACGAGTTCGTAAACGAGCAGGCCGCGGTCCAGCCACTGCAAACATGCGTTCAGGGCTGTCGCAGTCGGACGCTCGATGCCGGCGACCTGCTTGCACATCCGCTTGAGGGATTGTGCGCCCTTCATCTCCAGGCTCGACAGGCATATGCGGCTACCCTGCTCTACCCAGTCCACGATGCAGTCGGAGAGAATCTGACTCTTGCCAGCGCCAGAAGATCCGCTCCAAAGCGTCACTTCGCCCGGGCGGAAAAGCAGCTTTTTCCCAAGCTTCCCATAGGGCGTGTGGTAGCCACCGGGCTCATTTTCTCCCGGCCAAAAAAGCCTGATGACCGCATCGGTATAATCGCTGGCCTTGTGCAACCCTTCCGGATCCAGGCTGACCGCGTTGGCTACGATGCGGAGCATGTCCGCCTTCGGCACGCCGTTCATTAGGCATTCGTTGCCATCCTTGAACGGCATCGACACGCGGAAACAGCGGTGGCGACCGAGGCGGCCGGCGATCTCGGTCGCCGCACTATCGCCTTCGCTATCCATGTCCGTGGCAAGATAGATTTTCTCGAAGCGCTCCATGCGCTCGAAATCACTCTCGATCCATTGCTGCTTGCCCCCTTTGCCACCGCCATAGGGAAGCGACATCGCCGCAAACCCGTAGGCCGCCCAAGACAGCGCATCGATCTCGCCCTCGGTGATTATCACTTCCCGCACGTTCGGATCGATTGCTTGCCATCCGAACAACACAGGCTCCGTGCCACTACCCAGCGTCTTCGGCTTTGCACTGGCCTGAGCCTTGCGGGTCTTGACCATCGCCAGATCGCCGCCAGGCAACAGGAATGGAAACACAATGGTGTCGCCGTTCTCGCCGACCTTGTAACGGTCGATTACTGCAGCCGGGATGTTCCGTTCCTCGGTCAGGTAATCCCGCACCCGACCCTGCGGCGCTTGGCATTTTGGTCGTGGCGGCCGGACGTATTCTTTCTTGGGTTCCCGCAACGGCTTCGTGCGCTCAATGCCGAAGTGAGCGGCAATTTCAGATAGCGCCTCAGACAGGCTCAGGCGTTTCGTGGCGGCCCAAAGGTCAATCAGGTCGCCGCACTCCCCAGTGCTGAAATCGCACCACACGCCGCGCTTCTCGCCGCTCAGGTGGATACCCAAGCTCTTGCCCTCTTCGCCCGCGACAGAGCCGGCGCGCCACTCGTGGCCCTCTTTCTTGCCGTTCGGCAGAAGGTGCTTGGCGACGCTCTCGACGTTGCCGTCAAGCTTTTGCTTGAGCAGGGTGATGTCCACTACAGCACCCCGTCGTAGAAATGGTCGTATTTTGAGGTATCGACCGTCGGCTTGGCATGCGCGCCGTTGCCCCAGCCCCCTTCGAACAGTTTGGCAAATCCCTTGGGCTGGCAGACATAATCGATTGTCGCCACCCACCCGCGTTCGTTCTCGCCACGGCAATAAGCAGACTTTTCAAGGTTGGCGAGCGCCTGCTTAAATCCGTCAATGCCGCCAGCTTCCCTCACTCTCAGCGCAAGGGCTCGCTTCCTGGCATCGTTCAAAATCCGACACTGCGGGATGCCGCATCGTCGCGCCGTTTCGTTGTACAGGTCGAATGCCATTTTGGCGGCTTTCGAAGCTGTCATGCGACCGTCGTCCTGACCTGGGTCAGGCGACAAGAGTCCGTCAGGACTCTCTCTTTCTTCTTCTCTAGTCTCTAGTCTCTGGTCTCTAGTCTGCAATGTGGGGTGTTGCGCAGTTTCCTTGATTTCCTTGGGTTTTTCGACGAAAGTTGCCTGGACTTCTCGCGGACTTTCGACGGACTTTGCCCCGACTTCTCCCCGACTTTCCTCCGAAGTCTCTTTTTCGGACCGCTTCCGCTCCCAGTATTTTGCGGTCGCGTCGGCCTGTCGGCGGAGCTCAGCGGCGCGCTTTTGACGCTCCTTCTCGAACCGCGAATTGGTCAGCGCTCCTGCCCTAACCGTGATCTTTCCATAGGTGACAAGATCGACCTTCACACGGCGCCAGCGACGCACGTCGAGGCTCATCAGCGACGACATGAAGCGATCATCATCAGGGAATGGCTTGCCGCGGTCGTAGAGCCGCACCAGAAAGCGGATGTAAATCCCCTCCTGCTCGGGTGACATGCCCTGCGTCCCAGTGATATAATCCGCCAGATGCCACTGGACGTAATGGAACAGCTTCTTGGTATCGTCATCGAGAACCGTTTCGATGGCCTCACATGGATCGTCGCCGAAAGCCCCGCTATTGTGACCAATCCCGCCCATCACTTGCCCCGCCTGTAGAGTTCATGGCCAACGCCCATACGCCACAAGAGCGCCTCAGCTTCCGAGCTCAGGCGGGACAGCAGGTCTTCAAGTTCTTCAATGCGGTAGGCGGATGCGGCAGGTAGCTTGTCGAGCTCGGACTGCTCGGCAAAGTCCAGTCCTTGCGTCGCGGTGCTGATGGTCTTCAGAAATGCGATAAGGGCCTTCTCCTCTCTCTCTGTGCTCACGGCCGCTCTCCCTCTGCCAGAGCACGGACGCCAGCAAAGTAAGCGTCGTCGTCAAAAACAGGATCAGCTCCATGCAACGGATTGTATGGGCAGTTCCTGCGTTCCTGTATCTGCCGGTCTACTTCAGCTTTTACTGCATGGAACGCGCGATATACTTCGGAAAAAGTTCTCCCATGCGTCTGAGTGTCATTCCATACGTTGCCTTGATCATCGATTGTGACGGTGAAGGTCAGGACAGGATGCTCTGCGTTCATGCCGCCACCTCTCTCGCCCTACGGACGTCAGCAAGGGCTTCAATCATCTCCGAGGCACGAGACGTGACCCGAACGCCTTTCGTGGCTCCTGGATGATCTGGGGGCGTTTCAGGGGGCATTTGCTCGCCAAGGGGGAGCCTAGACTTGGTGCCGGCGACGAATGACGCCATGAAGTCATCGGCGTCGTAGAGGCAGCCATGAGCTTCGAGAGCATTGAGCGCTTCGACCGCCCCAATGGCGCCGGATTCCCAAGCGAGGATGATGCTCCAGCGGGCCTCGGTGACAGACGGAGGCTCGGGGATGGCTTCGAGGAACCGGCGCACCTCGCCCGCAGGACACAGCTCGACAGCAATTTCGAGCATGTCCACAGGCTGTCCACGATATTCTTGATTTTCGTGGGAACCAGAACTATAAGCGTTCGTTATGTCGTGCATGCGTTGCTCCAACGGAGTTTGGGGCGTCTCTGCTGAAAACTGATCTGGAGGATCACGTCTTCAGCTTCACGGTTGACCACCGGTTCAAGATGGTCCGATCACTCACTCAATGCAGATTGGCACCCCGGTTCGCGGCCGGGGTCCAACTACGCTTACGCAACTCGTCGTTTGGCAGTGGCTGCCACGAGCTCCAACGGAAACATCATGACGGCGCTCTTGCGCTTACCGTCGGCTCCCCGAAGCTTAGGAAGGTCCAACTCGCCGCGGAGGACGGTGGAGAACTTCCGCTTGCTGAGCGGCGTCTCGTTGCGCTGGCGGCAGTAGGACGCATAGTTGTCGATCAGCTTGTGGGCTGGGATGCCCTTGCTGTTGCGGCCAGCGGGGGCGGTGTTGTCGCGTAGCCAGCGGGAGACGGAGTTCTCGGTGGCGCGTTGCCCCTTCTCGATCCGAAGCTCTGCCTTCGTCGGGTGATCAGACCGGAGGGGGACGACGTTGGTGGGCTCTTCGGCGACGTCCTCTGCGGGAGCCGGAGCAGGGTTGCCATCGCCGTCTGGATCGATCTCAGGCAGCACCACTGACTTGTAAGCGATGCTTACAGGTTGCTCATCGACCATCTTCGTGGCCTCACGGACATGATCCTCCGGAACGGTTACCCCGGATATCTTCGTCAGAGCGTCGATACGGGGGCGTGGAGAGGCCGAAAGAGATTTTTCCGGGGCAAGATAGCCGCCAGTCTCTCCGCCAGCCCTGGACGCGCTACGGGGCTTCTCAGGGGCCCATCCGATCGGCAGCGCAAAAGCGAGCAGTGCCTGCGTGAAGGCAACGAGCGTGATGACAATGATCGCAGTGTATTCCTCAGCCTTGCCGCCGAGTGTCTTTGCCGCAAGGATGGCGATGGCAGCGAGGTTCCGTTTGGCAGTCGTCTCCACCGTCGTGGCAGCAGACCAGACCATGCCTTCGAGTTTGTCGGCTTCCTTGGCAGCGGCGAGTTTGGCCTTGAGCAAGAAATAGCCTTCGCAGAAGGTCCGGCTCTCGCTGGCCGTCGGCTTGTCACAAGACACCGAACGTGCGTAGATGACATTGGTCTCGGCGGCCTTGATTTCGGCTTCGAGCTGACTGGTGGACTTGCCGTTCGAGGACGCGACGTAGCGTTCTTTGCGCTTCTCCGCCACCGCCGCCCTAGCGTCGCTGACAGCGGTCTCGGCGCTGACTTCCTGGTTGATCTGGTCAATGACGGATGACCAGTAGGATGCCTCCATGAAGGCATGGGTGAAGATGGCAAGGATCGACACCAGCAGCGCAGCAGCAGCCGTGGCATACGCTCCGTTGTGCCAGGAGATGCGCGTATAGGCCAAGCCAATAGAGCCGACGAAGGCCGCCAGCATGACAAGGCCGAAAATCACCGGCTGGCTTGCCGCCAGATCCAGGCACATGACAACCAGCAGGGCCATCATGGCGGCCCAGACGACCGTCCAGATACCGCGACGCCATGCAAGCGCCCAATTCACAGACTTAAGTGTAGACATTGCAAATCGTCCCCGTTCAGTGTTAGGCTTCCGATTCAGAGCAAACGAGGATTTGGAAGGCGGCGCACCGGCCAGTGCAGCCGCCTTTGTGTTTTCAGGCTTCGAGCGGCGCAAAATTGGCGTCGAAATATGCGCGCGCCACGTACCACTCATCAGCATGGTTCAAAGGGTTGCGAGCGATGAAGCCGAGATCGAAGGCCGCCGGATCGTCGTAGCGAAGCTGGTTGTCCGGCCCGCTGATGCTGATGCCTTCGAGGTCTTCGCCCTTTACGATAGGGCGCATCTCCGCAATGTTGGTCCGGCGGTATTGCTTCCATTCAGACATAGGTCGTCCCTTTCTTCCGGCAGACCTTCCTATTGAGGCCTGCCGGCGAGGTTGGATGGTTAGAAGCCGAGGCCGATGTTGTCGGAGTTCAGCTTGATCTTCAGGCCAGCCATGACGGCCAGCGTGTCGTGGTCGAGTTCGAGCTTCTCGTCCAGGGTGCCGCAGCAATCGTCCGAACTGCGCTCAGCGAGGGTGATGGCGCCGTAATCGGTGTAGCGGCCAGCGACCGTGAAGAAGACGTTCTCGCTGATGCGGGTCTCCATGCCGAGTTCGACGAAATACCCGTTCAGATCGGTCTCCTGCTTGTTGAACAGTTTGCCGCCGGTGCCTGAGGGGCCGCCGACGATGCCGGATTCCAGATCGCTCAGTTCGCCGAATGCCCAGCCGCCTGCGACGTAAAGCATGGTGTTCTGCGTGGTCAGGAAGCCAGCGCGCGCACCGAGGACGCCGCCCCACTCTTGGCTGAAGGTGAGGATGCTTGCGCTGCCCGTGGCGGCCGGAACGCCTTCGACGAACCGCGATGCGTCGATCTCAAACTCGCCGTCGTTCAGGTTCAGGCCAGCGAAGGCACCGAGAACGAGGCGAGTGCCGACCTGTTTGTCGAAGCCCAACTGGATTTCGCCGAACAGGCCTTCCGCACCGAGACCATCAACGCCGATGCTGGCGCCCTCGACGCGTTCGCCGACATCGTCGAAGCAGTCGGCGTCATAGTTCAGAGCGGAATTGCTGAACTGATAGCCGCCGAGCGCACCCAGGTACACGCCGCTCCATGAGCGAGACGGCTGCTCAGATGCAACGCTCGTCGGATCGGTGACGGTGCCGCGACCGAGGTCTGCGGCGCTCGCCGAAGTCGCCAAAAAACTCGCCACGGCGATAGTAGAGATTGAAAGCTTTCCCATTGTTTGGTACTCTCTCATAGTGCTTGGTTGTTGCAAAAATGCCCACGAGTGCCAGACGTGGGCATTCGACTTACCCCGCCGAATGACGGGGATTCCTTGAAATCGTGATCTTGTTGGACTTCCGCCGCTTAAGCCGCGTTGGAATGTCAAGCTTCGCCTCCTGCGCAGCGACATCGACCACGGCGCGAGTTCTTCCGTTCTCGTCGGTGATGAGTTTCATGGGACGATTGGCGCGGATGCCGCGAAGCTTCATGCAGCCCTCCCTTGCTTCAGGAGCCGCTTCCGGCCTTCCTTGATGACGGCGTTGCTTGCCGAAAGAGACTGCGCTCCGAGGGCGACGAACGCCCCTTCATCCATGCGCCTGACAAAGCCAGCACAATCGAATGTCTTGCAGACTCTGGGGTGACGACCCCAAATGGCGCACCCGCTGTCACCAAGGTGAGCGCAGTCGCCATTGGGCTTGTGATTGAGCAGCCAGATGCCTGGGCCAACCTCGCGGGCGTCGAAGTTGCGCGGGTCTTCGCCCTCGGTCAGGATGACGGCCTGGAAGCCCTTGCAGCAACGGTGGCATGAGCCGCAGGCGACCTTGGTGGTGTCGGATTGGGGGAGGCCGGGGAGCGTCATGTCGCCATCCCGACCGCACGGCATATCCGCCGCTCAGCCTTCTCAACCCGGCGGTTCAAACGGAACCGGACCCATGCGGCCGTCAGAAGAGGGAAGCCGAGCGGGATCGACGAGCTATGCAGGACGTCCCGGAACCAGCCGTCGGTACGACTACCCTTGGCGAGGTTGCAATCCCGGCAGGCGGCCTTGATGTTCTTCCTCGTCGTCCGCCCGCCATCCTTGCGAGAGGTCAGGTGGTCAGCCGTCGCATTGGTTCGGGTCAGGCGCTCCTTGCAGTAGGAGCAGCGCATCTTTTGGTCAGCGAGGCTATCGCTCCGGTACATGCGGGCGAACATCCGGTCGACGTCGTCGAAATGCCTTGCGCCCACGGCGGGATTGCGGTCGAAGTTGCTCAAGCGGCAGCCCTCCGCTTCTCGCGGTATTCCCGCAGGGCGTTGAACGTAGCGGCCTCGTGAAT
>JACCDR010976951.1_pt1 | contig 10426 bp, 11 predicted proteins | sample 7446431 | NCBI WGS metagenome assembly JACCDR01 (sample SAMN15323443, study PRJNA562643) | freshwater metagenome | isolation source: river surface water | place: USA:Blue River Watershed | collected 2017-08-17 | reverse complement strand
TGAAGACGCGAATGTCGAAGGTCGGCGGGTCATTGGCCGAGGGGGAGGAGTAGATTCGACGCAAGCCGATGAAGCTGAACGTGCTGGCCGCCTCCCGCAGCGGCACAGAGAGCATCACGGCGCCGCCGAGCAATAGGCCTGAGAAAGCGCCGTCGACCGAGCTTGCGAGTTCCCCAAAGGAGCGATTCGCCTCCCGAATGAGCTCGGGGAACTCGGCGATGCGCGGCGCCAAGCGGGGCTTCGGCAAGGTCACGGCAGCCACCCACCGCGCCGGCCGAAGCCGCGCCCACCGTCCCGGGAGTTGATAGGTTCGATGCGCCGGATGTAGGCCGGACGGCCCGCGTCCCGGGAGCTCGCGAGGTCCCGAATGCGGGCCTCCGTCGCCGCCCGCTGCGCCATCCAGTAGCTGGGGTCCGACTCTTCTTTCGCCAGCATGTGCCCGACCACGGTGTAGACCGCGTAGTCTTCCCAACCCTGCACGCCGTTGTAGGAAACGCCGGTCGTGGTCGTGAGGTAGGTCGGAATGTAGTCGAGTTCGATCGTCAGCGTCTCGGTGGGGGTCGGGCTGATGAGCAGGCGGTCCCGAAACACCGGGTCGGCGTCGGTGGCGTAGGTCCCGCCGTGCCGGTACCTGGCGTCCCTGGAGCCGCCGAACGTCTGGTTGTTGCGTAGCTCTGCGGCCTCCCCCGGGCTGTAGGGGGCCATGTCCCGCAGGACGTCGGAGGGGCCGTAGCGCCCCCGCACGGCCAGCGTCTGGTACCAGTCGGCCGGAAGGTCATGGCCGAACTGCCCGTTGACCGTGGTGCCCGGCGGAAGCGTGGCCGTTTTGGCGTAGTATTCATGCCCTCTCGACCGCACGAGCAGGTCGTAGAGGTCGCGCATGGCCGCGTCGATCATGCGCTCAAGCTCGGCTTCGCTGACAAAGAGGCGGTTGGCCGAAAGGCCCACGTTTTCTTGCCCGGCGAGTTCCCGGCACCGCAGTGCGATCTCCGCGCGCGTGATGACGCGGCCCATGCGCTAGTACCCCCCCATGTCGTCGCTCTCGCTGCCGCCAGCGCCGCCGAAGATGCCCCCGGGGCGGGAGGAGGGCGCGCCCTCTTCTTCCTCCTCGGAAGCGGCCTTGCAGTGGCGGTAGTGGTCTTTGAGAGCGGTGTTCAGGGCCGCGGCGTCTCGGCGCCCGAGAGCCGAGAGGATGGCCTCCGCGTACGTCTCCCCTTTGACGTCATCGGTCATCTCCGCGTCATCCCCGAACGGGTCGCGCGGGCGCGCGGGGCCGCCCGGGGGCTTCTTCTTCGGGCGGCCGAGCTCGATATCCACGACCAGGGCGTCCCCGCCCCGGCGCTTGGGTGACGCCTCGGCCATCAGATTTTCGCCTGCCCCAGGAAGCGGACCCAGAGGTACACGATGTTGTTGGCGTTGGCGGCGATGTCGGCCGCGACGGCGGCGGTGGTCGAGTCGGCGAACGACGTGACGGTCAAGACGCCGTTCGACTCGACGTAGCCGGCACCCGTCAGCCGGATGTCATTCGCGAGGTTGTTGCCGACAGCGTGGCTGATGCCCAGGAAGCCTTTCGGCTTCTCCGCAAACGTCACGGTGAAAATGCCGACGCCGGTGCGCGCGACGGCGATATTGTTGCCGAAATCCTTGATGGGCGCTCCGGTGCCCTGCGGCCGAAACTTGACGTGGCAGAGGAGCGCGCCGGGGTGGTCGGCCCAGTCGGGGAAGTTCGCCATGGTTCAGCTCGCCGGGACGTTGATCGCCCGTCCGTTGAAGCCAGGCGCCTTGCACCCGAGCTGCGCCATGTACACCGCCCGGAGCTCGAATGCGTCGTCGGTCGCGCTTCGGAGGAAGTCGAGGCCGTCATCATCGATGAGCGCCGGCACCGAGTCGAGCGAGCAGATTTTCCACGTGTCCGTCTGGAGCACGAAGATATCCGCGGAGGGGCACGCGGGGTCCGCGAAGACCGTGAGGGGACCGCTCTGCGTGAAGAGCTTCACGCCGCTGAAGCCCGCCTGGCCGATGATGCCTTCCAGCGGCTGGTACCCGGGGACGTGGTCGAACTGCCCCGACTTCGCGCTGGAACCCAGGCCTTCCCCAAAGCCCGCGTCCGTGTCCATCTCGTCGCTCGCTTCGCGGGCCTTCTTGTTGGTCTCCCGGCGAATGACCGACTCCATGGTCTCTTCGACCCACCGCACCTGCACCGACTTGCCCTCGAGGTAGTCGAGCAGCCGCTGCATCGGGTCCACGTGCATGACGCACACGTCCGGCCGCCCGCCCTCGCGAAAGACCCGCTTGCACAGCTCCTGGATGATCTGAAAGACCACCGTGGGGCTGCCCGCCGCGGAGCAGTCGAGGATTTGCCCGGCAAGGCGGGTCGGGTCGACGGTGCGGTCCACGCCGAAGAAGAGCGTGGCGGTCGGGGTCACCAGCCACGCGCGAAGGCCACGCATCCGGTTGTTGATCGAGGAGGCGACCACAATGCCGTCGGCGAACGTGGCGCCCGCTACGGTGTTGATGTTGGCGTCGAAGGTGACGGTTCCGGCGCCGCGGTTGACCGACAGCACCTTGAGCGTGGTCGCCGCCCGGAGCGTATCGGTACCAGGGTTGCCGATTTGGTAGAGCTGCCCGCGCTGGAACCAGATGACGTCATTCGGGTTCGACAGGACGACCGTCGGGCCCGCGAGCACCGTGGAGGCGCCGATGAACCCCAGGTAGCCTTTGCCGTCGCCGTAGAGGTCGAAGACGAACTGGCGGCCGAGCGAGTAGAAGAGGCCTTCCGTCTCGACCTGCATACCGGACGCGAACGCGCCCTTTTTATCCATCGACGCGCGCATCATCTCGCGGTCGATTTTGAGCACGCCGTACATCTTGTTCCTGGTGAGCAGGAACGCCTCCGACTTGGTCGGGTCGGCGGCGAGAATGGCCGTGCTGAGAAGAGGCGAGTAGCCCGCGTTCCCGTCAATGATGACGGGCATCTTCATGTTCTCGCCGTAGAAGTTCTCATCCTTCTCAAGGATGGCGAACAACGGCGAGTTTCGGTAGACGACGCGCTTGATCGCGTAGTCCGGAAAGAGAGTCTTGAATAGCGCCTTGTATGCCGTGATGTCTGCAATCGCCATGAGAGCCCCGCCGGGCGGGGCCCTGAGCGACGTCGGGAACTAAGCCCGCGCCGTTCAGAGCCCGCTCGAACGCGCGCTGCGCTTCTTTGCGCAGCTGGTGGTCGGTCTTGACGACCGACGACCGGGGCTGGGCACTTTCCGAAGACAGGCGCGGGGTGAGAGTCGCGTTGTTTTCGGGGTGCGCCGCGTGGGCGGTGCTGCGCGGTCCCGTGCCGCGCTCGGGGCTAGGCGCCCCGTGGGCCTGCCCGCTGGTGGCGGGCCCGCCGATCGTCTCGCGTAGGTCGTCTTCGATCGCATCGAGGGTTCGATTGAAGATGCCCATGCGCTGCTCGGCGGTAAGAAGCTTGTGCACGTCGCGAGCAGGTACCTGAAAGCGCCTCGCGAGCGCCGCCTCCGCCTCCGCGCCGTGACGCTCGATTTCGCCGCGGACGTAGGCAAAGTTTTTCGCCGCCACGCGCGCCAAGGTGGGGCGTGACGTGTCTTCGGACAGCATCCCCCGGACGCCATTCCAGGTGCGTTCGTCATCATCTCGGCCGGCGCGCTGCGTGCGCTCCCGCTCTTCCGCCTCTGCGCGCTGGCGGGCCTCTTGGTCTTGGCGCGCGCGCTGCTCCCGCTCCGCGGCAATCTGCCGCTCCAGACGGTCGACGCGCGCGGCTTCCGTGCCGGAGGTGAGCAAGGCCCGGTGGAAGGCCTCCGGGGCCACGCCGAGGCGGCCCAGAAGCTCCACCGGGTCGCGGGTCGCCAGCTCGGCGAGCTCGGCTTTGCTGAGGCGCTCCGGGTCGCGGGCGGCGGCCTCTTTCTCGGCCTTCCACGCGGCGCGCTCGGCTTGCAGCCGCTGCTCTGCGGCCTGGGCGGCAATGGCCCGGTCTCGGGCGCGGCGCGACTCACGTTCGATCGCCGTGAAGCGCTTGGTGAGCAGGGCTGGGTCGGCGAGCTCCGCGTCGGTAATCTCCGCGTCCGCGCCCTCCCGGCCGTCGATGCGGCGGGTCTTGGGCGGCGCGGGGGCGGGGGGTGCCTCGGCTTTGCCGGCTTCGGCCTTGGGGGTGGCGTCTTGCTCGGCCTTGGCGGGCACTACGCCGACCTTGCCGGCCGGGGCCTGAGCGCCGCCCTCCCCCGAGATGAAACGGCCGTGCTGGTCCCGCTGGCCGCCCGGGGGGGCGTCTGCCTTCGCGGGCGCGGGCGGAGCGGCCTTGCCGTTCGGCTGGCCGTTCGGCGGGCGCTGGCCCTGCTCCGCCTTCGCGGGGGGCTGCGCCTTGCCGCCGGCCTTCGACTCGGCCGCGGGCTTGTCTTTGCCGCCTTCGCCGGACGCGCCGGCTTGCTTCGCCTTCTCGAAGACCTGGGCGGCTTGCCGGGCGAGCTGCCCGGGGGAGAGCATCTGCCCGGGCTTGGGCCCGGAGGGGGCGGCCTGGCCGCCAGAGCCCGCCTTGCCGCCTTCCGGCGGGGTGGTGGGCTGGGCTTGCGGCGCGGGGGCGGCCGGGGCTGTCTCCGGGGCGCCAGAGGGCCCAGAGGTGCCGATGTCGCGACCTTCGAAGGCCATAACGCGACCCCCATTTGCTGCGGGGTGCCGTCCACCAAGGCCCCGGGGGCGGGCAGGTCAAGAGGCGCGCCTGCGCCGGGCATACCCCCACCCGGGGGGGCACCCATCATCGCCGCCTCCGGCCCCGCCGCCATGGCTGCCTCGGGGGACGGTGCGCCCGGGGCAGGCATCGCGGGGGCAGCCGACGCGGCCTGTTCGGCCTTGTCAAGCGCTACCACCTGTGCGTACCACGACCTTAGGTTGTCTTTGGACTCGTTGTCAACGTCCGCCATGTTTTCGGCCTTTTGCAGGTAGAGCACGCACAGTTTCATCGCGAGTTTCGTGTTGATTCCCTCGGTCGGGGCAACGGGGTCATCCCCGTCCAAGATGCTCTCGATTCGCTGCCGAATGAGCATCAGGGGGGCCTTCACCAAGTCGCCCTGGGCGCGGAGGTCGGGAATGTCCAGCATGTCGAGGAGTTCGGCCGGCTCCCACCCGAGCGCCGCGGCCATGCCCGATTCGATGAGCTCTTCCACGTCGGCGAGGCGGCCGGCGGGGGTGCGGGAGAGCGCGGAGACCGGGAAGGCCTCAATCTCGAAGTCATCCGAATCGCCGATGTCGCTGAAGTCGACCGCGAGCAGGCCTTCTCGGCGCACCGCTTTGGAGACGTACTCCCCGGTGTCTCGGTAGATGTCCGCGGCGAGGTCGAGCACGCGCATGGCGCAGTCGACGTCGAGCTGTTCGCAGGCCTTCAAGAACGGCATCAGCGGCTTCGACGCCAAGTCGTTGAACATGCGCAGCGCCTTGCCGCTGTTGATGCCCGCCGGCTTGATGTTCTGGGCGTTCGTACCGCTCACGCCGGAGAGCGTGTACGCGATGTCGATTTGGCTCTGCCGGTCGGCGTAAATCTCGGGGGAGAGGATGTTTCCGGCCATCATGGTGGGCGGGACGTCGTTGTACTCGTTCAGCGTGCCGGGCTCGTTCGAGATGCGCGCGGCGTCAACCGAGCCCTTTTTCGCCCACATGCGCGCGGCGCCGTGCAGCCAGTTGGCCGACTCGATTTGCTTCTCGGCCCGGCTGATTGACTCCTGTACGGTCGCGAGTAGTTCGCAAATGCCGTAGCCCCAAAAGCCCACGACGGGCTGCTTGAAGTACAAGACGAGGTAGGGGAAGTAGTCGCGCTCCCACGGCTCATCCAGCAGGCTGGCGCCGTAGACGCCGAGGCAGTGGCGGCCATCCCGCCTGCCGGGCGCAGAGGGGAGGCGCGTGCCCTCCCAAACTTCCACCCGGTCATCACTCGCATCGCCCGGGGTCATGCCGTCGAGGCGGGCTGCGGGCGCTCGCAGGATGGCGTCCCGGTGCTTGGGGTGCTCTGCGGCCAGCACATAGCGGTCGATGAGCGCCCGCTCATACACCGCGCGCGGGTCGCCGTGGCTGCCGTCGCCATCATCAACGTAGAAGTTCCACGGGTGCACCAGCGCGCACGCCGTGCGGTCGGCGGCGCGGTAGACCTTGCCGATGCTGGTCCCGAAGATGCCCGCGTGCCCCACCATCTTCGACTTGAGCGCCGGCCACTTCATTCGGCGGAACTCGCCCGCGCAGAACATCTCCCGCTTCTCGGCCTGCCGCTGAAGGCGCCATGAGCCGCCGTCGGTGACGAACGCGACGCGGGTGGATGTCTCCGCCTCCGCGCGGGCCGCATCCGCGATGCTGCGGGTGATGTTCAGGTCGCGTCGGGTGTGACGGAGGAACGACCGGCGGCTCGACTTGTAGACCGACCGCTCGCTCACGGTGTCCGAATCGTAAAGAATCTCTTCGTAGAGGCTCAGGTAGTACCGGAGCGTCGCGCGCCATTGGTTCGTGGCCTGATGCAGCGCGCGACCTTTTGCGACCAGCGCGCCGTGTGCGTCACCCTCTTTGCAGAGCCAAAACCTCGAGGAACCCATCAACGCCTGCCTCTCCGCTCGAGCTTGCGAGCGTGTTTCTCTTCCCACCTGTCGGCGTCATGGTCGACGCGCTCCGGGGTGCCGGCCGGGGGCGGCTCCGCCTCCGCCGTGACGCCGTAGGCCTGATGCAGCGCCCGGGCGCAGGCCTCCGCGAGGTCGCAGTGGCCGGACGTCTTTCCCCGGGGGATGTCCAGCGCCCAGCGCCGGGGGCCGGCGGGCTTGCGCTTCACCAGCGTGAGCTGATGGCCCAGCGCGCCATCATCGAGCAAGTCGACCTTGCCCTCTCCCATGAGCAAGCGCGCCGTCATGTGCGTGAGCACCGGGTCGCTCGGCGAGTCGGAGAGAACGAGCTCAAGCTTGCGCCCCCGGGCGTCTAGCGCGCCGTCAATCGCCTCCCGCACGCTTTCCCGGTAATACTGGTCCGCCATCGCGTAGGCGGCGCCGTAGGTCTTCATGACCTCCACGAACCGCTTGCACACCTTGCTCGGCTGGAGCGGCTGCCCCGCCTCCGGGGCCACTTCCTCGCAGTCGATGACGGCGTACCGGCGCCGGGTGACCGGTCTGCCTCGAGAGTCCGGCTGCGCCCCCGGCACCGGCTCCGTGCGCACCCTCACCACCACGATCGCCGCGTGGTCAGAGACCAGCCCGAGGTCAATCCCCACCACCACCGTATCGCCCGGCCGGAGGTCGCCCCGCACGGAGACGCCGCACTGCTTGAGCGTCGCGTCATCATAAATGCGCACCGAGCCGAGCGGCAGGAAGCGCGCGCCAAACTCACGCAGGAACGTATCCCAGTCGCCGCGCTGCCGGAACTCATCGGCCATTCGCCGAACCATGTCGATAAGGTTCGGGTCGTTTCGGATGACGTCGGTCGCGGCCTGGGCGACCACGGCGGAGATGGGGTTGCCCCAGTTTTCCCGGTGCAGGTCGTAGAGATGGCCCTCTTCCGCCCAGGGGGAGCCGATGACTTGCTGCCGGCCGTAGCGCCACCCGAGCCGGTCAAAGAGGCGGGTTTTGACGCCGTCGTAAATGTCTTTGTCGTTAACCGCATACTCGCCTGTTCGAAACAGGCCGTATTCTTCGAGAACATTATCGAGATGGTACCGCCCGCGCGCGCTGATGTTGCCCGATCCGGCCGCCTGCGCCACGAACCGAATCGGCGCGCCGTACATCGACGAGAACACGAACGCCTCGCACGTGTTGTGCTCCGGCACCCGACCGAGGATGCGCGCGCGAAGGCGGGGGTTCGCCCGGATGCACCCGAGCGCGTAGGCCATGCACTCCACGGCCTTCTGCTGCTTGGGGCCGTAGAAGCTGCAATAGACCTCCTCCCCGGGCGCTACCAGGTCGGGGTGAAGGGGGGCCGTATCGGCCTGGTAGACGGCGAAGAGCGCGGCCCCGAGGCGGCTCTTGCCCGACCGCACCCCAATGACCTCCACGAAGGTCTTGAGGGCGTCGACCGGGGGGGCCTTGGTGAAGCCGAAGATGCCGGCGCCGTGCCCCAGAACAGGGCTACGCCAGAGCGGGTCAACGGCCTTGGGGCGCCGGCCGTCCAGGCCCACGCGCACCAGCTCCCGCTGGCCAGGCTCCAGGGTGACGCCCGCCTCCCGCTCCAGCCACTGTTCGTAGCTCGGGCAGAGCACCACCGGGGGGGCGCCCCCGGTTACGGTGGGGTGGTGGCCTGGCATGGCGTTGCGCCCGGCCCGGCGTCAGACCAGCGGGCAGGGCGCGCGCTGGGCTGACGTCGAGGCGGGGGCCTCAGGGTGGAGGTCATGGCTCTTTGCCCGGCCTGTGCGGGCGCACGTGCTTGCGGTGGGCCTTGTCCAGGGCGGCGAAGCCGGCGCCACCGCGGGCGTCCGGCACCATGCGCTTCTTGCCGACCGGTGGGGGCAGCGGGCAGCCCCAGTCGCTCGCGTAGACGGCGGCGTGCCCGGCGGCGGAGAGGCACCGCGGGCACAGCCGAACGGCCGACGTCGGCGCGAAGCGGCGCCGGCATTGGCCGCAGCGGCGGCCGTGCTTGCGTCGGGTCGCTGCCCTCTCGGTCATGCGTCACCGTCCAGCCCGCTCTCGACGTCATCCAGCATGTGCCCCACGCCCCGCAGGGCGTCCCGCAGCTCCCCGACGACGTGACCGCGCTCCCCCGACTCGAGGCGCCCCAGGCACGTCGAGGCGGTCGCCAGGTACTCACGCGCTTGCTTCGCCGCCCGGCGGGCGTTGCGCGACCACGCGGAGACGGCGCGCCGCACGGCAAGGTCGTGCTTGGGCCGGGGCTTCATGTCGTTCAGTTGGGCCGGCTCTTGCCGACGCGGGGGCGCCCGGCCTTGCGTCGGTTGCGCTGGCGCTTCGCCTCTTCGTTCGCCACCTCCCGCAGCTCGGCTTGCACCTCGGGGATGCCCGGGGGCGCGTCGTCCGGCGTCCAGGGGGTGCGCACGAGCGTGATGAGCAGGTCGCGCGCCCTGTTCTTGAGCGCCTCGGCCTCTTCGTTCTCGGGCAGCATGGCCAGCGCTTCGGCCAGCAGGGTGGCGAGGGCGGCCTCTCGGTCGGACTTCTTCATGATGCTTTCGTTTTCGGTCGCAGAGCCGGGCGCAGGGCTTCGATGGCCTTCTCGACCGAGCCATCAAACGGCATGGCGTGGTCGGCGATCACGTTGCCCCGGCGCGCCGTGATGACCCAGCCGCCCGAAACGTTGTGCGCGTTGGTGACGCCTGTCACGTCGACCTCCGCGCGCGGGAACGCTTTCTTGACGGCCTTTCGGATGCGGTGAAGCTCCCGCATCACCTCCGCGTCGGTCGGGCCTCTCACGTCGTGAGTTCCCGCGTGAGCGCTGCCATAGCTTCTTCGAGCGCCCTAGCTTCGCTTTCTCGCGCGGACAACGTGCGGCGCAGAGCGGCCACGGACTCGTTCGTGCTTTCGAGCATCAGGCCGGCCTTGCGGCGCAGCCGTCGGCGCAGCTGGTCGAGCGAATAGAACTCGATCGTCTCGCTCCTGTCGGTCTTTTCGTCCTGCACGTCGACCGAATCGGGCTCATCCGGCTCGCGCCCGATGCTTAGGCACCCGTCTCGTAGCCCGGGCACCAAATCGACCAGCCGGCGGGTCTCATCGCGGCGACGCACTTCGTCGGCAGACAGGGGCTTGCGTGACAACTCGGCTCGCTCTTGGGGGGTCATCGCTTGCTGCCTTTCTTCGCTTTCGGGGTGCCCTTCGGCGGGGCCTTGCGCTTGGGGGCGGGGCGCAGGCCTGCCTTGGTGAGCGCCTTGGCCGTCAGGGGCGTTGAGGCCAGCGACTTGCTCGAGACGGCCTCCCCGAGGCCCGATGCGGGGGCAGCCTTGGTGCCGACCCAAACAGCGCCGCCGTCGTGCGGGTACGTCTCCCCGGTGGCGCCGCGCTCCCAGCCGATGCCCCGGCTGGAGAGGTGCTGTGACTCGGGGTGGGCGTGGGGGCGTGCGCAGGGGCGGGGCACCGTGACGCCGGCCTTCTCATCGTACCGGGTCGCGCGGCAGGCCGGGGCGCCCGACTCGACCAGCTCGTCTAGCTGGCGGTACGCCACGTCACGCTGGTGGACGAGCTCCACGATGCGCATGAGCATCATATCCTCCCGCTGCGCCCTGATCTTAAGAAGATTCAGCTGCGATTCGGAGTCGCCCTGGGCCCGCTCCGCCATGCGCAGGATGTCTTTGGCCCTCTCCCGCAGCACCTCCAGGGTCGCCTCAGAGAGCAGCGGCTGGGCCACATCGAGGGCTGCGAGCATCGCGCGGGCGTCGTCTTCGTTCTGTTTGAGGGCGGCGTGTAGCCGCGTCGGGTCGTGCATGATGGCCTCGTTCTCCCGGGGTATCACGTCAGGCGCC
>JACCDR012180031.1_pt1 | contig 10427 bp, 12 predicted proteins | sample 7446431 | NCBI WGS metagenome assembly JACCDR01 (sample SAMN15323443, study PRJNA562643) | freshwater metagenome | isolation source: river surface water | place: USA:Blue River Watershed | collected 2017-08-17 | reverse complement strand
TATCCGACACATCTCTATCAAACAAAAGTGGCTCAACAGGACGGTGATTTTTAGGAAGTTTTTTACGATTATCGGCATCATAATTCCATTGTCCCGTGAGTGGCTCATTGCCATCCATCAAAATACCGTATTTTTTACGCATCATGCGGTAAAAACTTTCCATCAGAAAAGTATTTTTACCTTTGAAAAAATCGGCTAATTCATGTCTACTACTCAAAAAATGTTCGCTGTCATATACTTCGGTCGGAATAACCAAACTATCAGCAAATTCCTGTAATTGTTTATCAAGACGGTACTCGTCGGGCTGTTGATATTCAAAGCGATTAATGCCATGCTGGGCAATTAACCAAGACAAATTTTGGGTAAGCGATTGGGAATTTTGTTTGTCATCAAGCGACAAATATTTTACCACAAAACCTTGTTGTTGAAGTTTTTCAGCAAAAAGACGCATAGCCGTAAAAAAGCCCAACACCTTTTGTACATGATGCCGAACGTAGTCAGTTTCTTGTCGCATTTCCATCATGACGTACAATACCTCATGTTTTTGCTCTTGAAACCAAGAATGATTTTCGTTGAGTTGGTCACCCAGAATGAGTCGAAGAACCATGTTTTAGAAAGTTTTATAAAAGAAACATCTACAGGCGTAATTTGTTTGTAAGCAAACACGACATCTCTTTTATGGAAATTCATTTTTATTGTGTATTTCTGCTGAATACAAGGCAATACGTTTTTTGAAACATCCTATTTGTTTTTTGTTTATTGAGTAAATGTTTTATTTTTAATCACTTACCTATTAAAAAGCTAATGAATTTTTTTGAATAATCTAAACGTTTTGTAGGTACATTTGTCAGGTTAATTTTATGCCCCACAATTTTATCACTAGACAAATTGTGGCGTACAATCAAATCAATAGTACGTAATCAAATCTTTATTCTTTCTATGAAAAAACTAATTTTTATAGCGTATTCGCTCATTGCAGTGAGTGTGCTTATGAGTTGTAAAGAAGCATTGGAAGCCGAACAGCAACCAATGCAAGGGCAGGCAGATGCTCCTTCTATAGCCAAAATTTCGGCTGTCATCAAACAAGGCTATCCCACGGCAACCGATATTGTGGTTGTTCCGATAGATTCTAGCAAAGTATATGGCTGTGATTTCAAAGTCAACGGCGTTGCTCATGAGGCGACGGTTTCGGCTAACGGTGTAATTTTAAGTACGTATGCTGTCAAAGACGATGCAGCCAAAACACCCCTACCAGAAGCTATCAAAGCTTATTTAAACACCAATTATGCTGGCTACACATTTGAAAAAATAGCCGTGGGAAACGATGCCACAGGGGCAGTTTCTTACAAAGTATTGATTACTTATAAGGCACAAAGCATTACCTTGCTTTTTGATGCTACGGGGACTTTGATTGCAACGTTTACGGAGTCAAAAGGACAAGAACCCAGCAAGACTCCCAAAACCTATACGGTTGCGTTGGCAGATTTACCTGCGAATATCCAGCGTCAATTGAGTGGCTACAGTTTTGTAGGAGCGGTTATTAAAGTAGATGCCGATAATACCAAAAGCTATTTTGTTTCTATCAAAAAGGGAAATGTTTTTTACGAATTGACCTTTGATAACAATGGGGTTTTAATCAATGCCAACGAAGTAAAACTTGAACCACAAGTGAGCGATAAATATTTGACCGAATCGGATTTACCACAAGTGATAAAAGACTATATTTCAAGCAATTACTCAGGTTGGAAATTTGAAAAAGGATTGGCTGTATCGAAAGATTCTATTGTGAGTAATTATATTGTAGCCATTTCTAAAAATGAAAAATATACGACACTCACTTTTGATGGCAATGGCAAGATTATCCATGTCAATGCCCCATCAGCAGCGTTGCCCAAAGTTGAAGACAAGGCTATTACGAGTAATGACTTACCCAAAGTCATTACCGATTACCTGAACAAAGTTTATGCGGGGTGGTCACTTACGAAAGGAAGCGTTAACTTAAAGGATGGTATTGTACAATCGTACTTGCTCTACATTGCCGTTGGGACAAATGGTTACTATGTGTATTTCGACAAAGACGGGCAATTTATAGCAGCCAAACGAGATAAATAGGCAATAAAGTGCCGGCAATAATAGATAGCAACACCTCTTAATGGCGTTCCAGATATTTTTTTGATTCAAATTTAGGCGAAGGAAAAAAAAGACCAGCCTTATTGGGGCTGGTCTATCGTTAATAAATATTTTTAATCTTGTTTATTATTTTGTTGTTCCGCTATTTTTACAAAATTCATTGGAGGTAATAGTATCGTAGGAATTGCTGCACTTAGTGACATAGAAGCTATTTGTTCTCTCACAAATGGGAAAATGATTGCTGGAGCATTTATTTTCCCAAAACGTTCAGCTTCCTCATCTTCAAATGAACCATCTTTCATAAAAGTTCCAAGCATTTTTACTTCTATTTCAACCTCTGTATTTCCCTTTATTCCTGATTTGATGAAAGCCGTCAAAAATACATTTAGTGTATTTTCTTGCCTGTTTATCTCAATATTAAAAGAAATATTGTTGTTATAGTCTGGAGAAGCAAAATTAACCGTTGGTTCTCGCTTGAAAGAACTCTTAATTAATATGATACTTGCAATAGAATATTCTTGATTTTTTGCCATTTCCTTAAAATTTATGCTGCGGATGCTATGTACAAATAACTGCTGTAATCAACACCTTTGTTTGTGTTAGGTAATTTATTGCAGTAGCTCTCTCCTTCGTAATTTAGTAGTCCCACATTCATCGTATTGAATGCTAAAGATTTATCTTTTGAAGAATAAACAGCATAAGGTTCAATTGTAGGCAGATGAGTTGTTGATACACTATTTTCTACATTTGTTCCATATAAACTTCCTGCCTTTTCAATTGTGGGATTTTCTATCTCTATTAAATCTCCTTCGCTAATAAAACAAACACTTTCTTCTGGAAAATTTGCAAGAAATTCACCTATTACCTGAAATTCAAACTCATTTACTTTAAACTCAGTTTTGTATAAACTCAAAGGTAATATTTCTATTATATGGCAACTTGCTAAAGTGTCAAACTCATAACGCACCTTTATCTTGCTAAATAATGATACCATAGTATCCATTTGCTTCTCTATATATTCTCTTGATGTCATATCGTAAAAGTATTTGTTAATTGTGAAATAATAGTTTTTGCTACTCTTTCAGCCTCTATTGCTTTTCTTTCACTTATTTCAAAATCTTTATAGTCTGCTTTGTGTCTCAACTGCTTTAGTTTGTTCATCTCATTATTGAAGTCAACTGCCAAAAGCCTTTTTTGTTTCTCTACAAAGCAATCGAAAAATTTCTTAATCATTTTTTCGTGAGTACCTTTTACGGCATCCAAACTTTTATCATTAAAGTTTCTAACGGTTGAGTCAGAAGAGCATATATGTAACATTAGTTGAAAGCACGAATAGTATAAACAATGGATGCTCGAATGATAAAAACCGTTTCGTTCATTAATTATTTTTTGTGCTAATAATAAATTAGAATCTGATTTTGCCTTGAGAATTGTTGACATATATCACTACCTGGAAGAACAATGTAAAACGATAGTATTTGTGAGAAGAGTTTCATTTATTTTTATAACAGAACATAACGTAATCATATACAGTAATTTTCACATCAAATCTATAACAAAATTTTGTAGTAAAAAATAAAAGAACAAATTTAACTTCGATAAAAGTTCGTTTTAGATTCGTTGTATCGCTAAAACATACAAAATAGTCGCAACTGCGTCATGGATAGTTGTGCTATTTCTTTTACTGCGCCATTGCCAATAAACCTACACTTGTGCGAGTGTATGAAGCCCCCCAAACTAAAACTGCCCCCTAACATTTCCAATTCGATAAGTCCTGACACGGAATCCCCAAATAACGCCTATCACACATTTAGACTTATCAAACATCATTTTATCGGAAAAGTTTTTCAGAGAAATTTCAATTTTTTTTGTTATTTTTTCGACTTTTATACAATATTGTACAATTTCAAGAATCGTAGTATTATTTACAGCAAAATCAGGCTTATTGAATTTGATTATTCAAAGAATGTGTAAATTTCGTTTGGAAGTACGAAAATTTAATGTTAAATTTAATTAAGGAATTCGCTCAACAGCGTTACATTTTGTTAACCAAAAGAGGTGAAACAAGTAACATTTCCAAAAAGTTTGAGGCTTTAACAACCGACTTTGACCGATGAAAGTGTTGGGAAGCCTTTGTAAGCCTCAAACTTGAGCAGATTCTTCTTTCGATTCCTTGAAAGTATAGCTTTCAACAACCTAGGGCATCAAAAGAACTAATCTAATCTTTAACCTTAAACAGAGAGTGCGTATGAAATTACAGGTGCATTCAATTCACTTCGACGCAGACAAGAAGCTGCTAGAGTTTATCCAAGCAAAGTTGAACAAGTTGGATACGTTTTATGACCGAATTACAGGAGGTGAGGTGTATTTAAAGTTAGACAAAGGCGAAAGTCCAAAAATTAAAAAGAAAATGTTGGAAGTAAAAATAAATTTGCCCGGCGCAACTTTATTTGTCAGAGAGATGGGAACAACATTTGAAGAAGCCATGGACATTGCCATCGAAGCTTTGAAAGTCCAGCTAAAAAGGTTCAAAGAAAAAGTACAAGAAAAATCACTCGGTAATCGCAATACACTCTTAGAGCTATCAATGGCTACAGAAAGTTAAGCAACCGTTTGCTATATCAAAACAGGAAGCCTTCAAGCTTCCTGTTTTTTTATGCCATTCGTTTTATTTTTCTATTTGAGTCGCCAAGGCTTCTGCCAAGGCATCCGCCAAGGCTTTTCCAGATAAAAATGCTCCTTCCACATTTCCTAGGCCAAAAGCATCGCCACCAATCCATATAGGACTATTTTGTAAGGCTAAACAAGGCATTTCGGCTCGTTGTGCCGCCAAGCTGTATCGCCAACGATGTATTTGCAAATGAACAAAAGGGCCATTGCCAAGCCAAGGTTGGGCTGCTTCGAGTAAAAGTGCTTGTACATTTGCTGGCGATTCCTCCAAATAAGTATTGCTAAATGCCGCCGAAGCATGCAATGTAAAGGTCGTTTGTGCAGTGATACCTTTGCTGGCATTATCCGCAAGCCAAGCTACAGGGCTATGCTCTTGGGCTAGTCCCCCATCTAATGCCAAAGGATAAGGCGTTTCGCCCATTACCGCCCAGCAAGGCTCATATACAATACTGTCTAGTATCTGCTGTTCGGCTTCAGTCAGTGCTATGGCACTGTCTGCCAAAAGACTACGTATTTGAGGCACAGGCATCGTAAGCACCAAGTAATCGAAAGCGTATTGCTCGCCCGTTTCGGTGACAACCACTTGTTTATCAATATTTTGCACTTTGGCTTGTAGCTGTACCCTAAGATTAGCACTCATGGCTTTGGCGATGCCACTCATGCCTTGCGTTCCTACAAATCGTTGGTGTTGTCGGTCGTTTACTTGCCACGTTTGTACGGTTCCTTGCTTTTGTAAATCACTCAAAAAAGCTTGAAATACGGGTGTTTTGGCAGCAATGTATTGGGCACCGTGGTCGGCACGGCTTGTGCCCAAACGCCGTGTAGCCAGCCTCCCTCCTACGCCTCGTCCTTTGTCTAGTACAACTACGTCAAATCCTTTAGCAACCAAATCGTTGGCGGCGGTGAGTCCTGTCATGCCTGCCCCAACAATCACAACTTTTTTTTTCATGGTTCTATTTTTTTCTTGCTTAGAATAACTACGCACCAACGAGATTGTTGGCAAGAAGCGATAGTTTTCGCCTAAAAATGTATTTATTTCAAAAAAAAAGTCAAAATGTATAAAAAATCAACACGATTGCTGACAAATGTTTAAAGATTAGCAAGAGATATTTTTGTAACTTTGACGACTAATCTACGTAAGAACAGACCTTATTATCAAAGATTACTTATGTAAATTAACCATTTTTAATACCCAGAAAACTAACTCAACCATGAGAAAACTTGTATTTTTCTTTTTTATGCTAAGTGCGGGCTTGAGCTGTAAAAAAAGTGATAACAATTGGCAACAAAAAGCAGCAAATCCCGAATTTTTACGTCGCACACAGCTACAACTCACCGAATCTATCATCCACGATATTTTTGCACCACCCGTTTCAAGTCGTATTTATATGTATTCGGCTTTGGCAGCTTACGAAAGTTTGGTTCCGGGCAATCCAGCCTATAAGTCGATGGTTGGGCAACTCAATGGTTTCGAGAAGGTTGCTAAACCCGAAGCAGGCAAAGAATATTGCTACCCATTGGCGGCCGTAAAAGCCTATTTGACCATCGGAAAAAACCTTACTTTTGCCCAAGAAGTGTATGTTGATTTTGAGAAAAAACTTTGGGAAGATTACCAAGCTACGGGTATGCCCGACGATGTATATGAGCGTTCGATTGCCTTTGGCGACTCGGTAGCGGCTTCTATCATGAACTACTCGAAGAAAGATAATTACAAGCAAACCAGGGGTTTTCGCTATACAGTTACACAGAAAAAAGGTACTTGGGTTCCTACGCCTCCAGCGTACATCGACGCAGCAGAGCCTAATTGGATGAAAATAAGACCCGTAAGCCTTGATTCTGCCTCGCAGTTTAAACCAGTGCCGCCTTTCAAATATGACCTTTCTGAAGGCAGTGAGTACCGTAAAATAGTGATGGATGTATATAATACCATCAAAAATTTATCGGAAGAACAAAGGGCTATTGCTAATTTCTGGGACTGTAATCCATTCAAAATGAACATTACAGGCCATGCCATGTTTGCTACAAAAAAGGTATCGCCGGGTGGTCACTGGATGGCCATTGTAACGCAAACCTCTCGCCAACTGCATGCCGATGTTTACAAAACAGCCGAAGCCTACTTGCTTACGTCAATGGCTATTTTTGATGGATTTATCTCTTGTTGGGACGAAAAATACCGCTCTATTTGCGTAAGACCCGAAACGGTCATCAACGAAAGTATCGACAAAGATTGGCAACCTGTTTTACAAACCCCTCCTTTTCCAGAATATACCTCGGGGCACTCGGTGATTTCGGGAGCGGCATCGGTAGCATTAACACACGTATTGGGCGACAACGTAGCTTTTGCCGATTCGTCAGAAATGCAATACGGCTTGCCAGTACGTAAGTTTTCGTCTTATAAACACGCCGCCGAAGAAGCCTCTATCAGCCGTTTGTATGGCGGTATCCACTTCCGTCCTGCACTCGACAATGGTTTGGAGCAAGGCAGAAAAGTAGGTAACTGGCTAATTCAGACGGTTAAAACGAAGTAATTATACGTAAAAATATCGGAGGTCAGGTGTTTGATGAAAAAATTGGGCAAAAAGCTCAATGTATTTTATCAAACATCTGACCTCTGCAAGTAGAAAACACCTTACTTTTTTTTCGCTTGTTGGGCTATGGCATCCCACGTTTCATCAGACAACGTATGAAAGCCCGAAAATTCGCCTGCTCCCATGAGCCATTCGCCGCCATCAATGGTTACGACTTCGCCGTTGATAAAAGAAGCATAATCAGATAATAAAAAAGCTGCCAAATTGGCTAGTTCTTGGTGGTCGCCTACACGCTTGAGGGGTACTCTATGGGCAGGGTGATGTTCGTTTACCAATTTTTCTCCTAAAATTTCAGCAGGAAATAGCCTTTCCCAAGCTCCTTGCGTCGGAAATGGCCCCGGAGCAATAGCGTTCGTGCGTATGCCGTATTTCGCCCCCCACTCTACCGCCAACGAACGAGTAATGGCCAATACACCCGCTTTGGCCGCCGCCGAAGGCACCACAAACGCCGAGCCTGTCCAAGCGTAAGTTGTCACAATATTTAGCACCGAAGCGTTGATGTGTTCGGCAATCCAATATTTACCCAAAGCTAAGGTAAAATTATACGTTCCTTTCAACACTATATCCACAACGGTATCGAAAGCCCTAGCAGAAAGCCTTTCGGTAGGGCTAATAAAATTGCCGGCCGCATTATTGACCAGCCCATCTACACGCCCAAAATGAGCCACCGCATCGGTCAATACTTTTTCTACCTGTGCATAATCTCGGGCATCGCAAGCCAAAGGCAATACCTGCCCTCCTGTTTCAGCAGAAAGTTCTTCGGCAGTTTTTTGTAAAATTTCTAGTTTGCGAGAGGCTATGACAACCGATGCACCGAGCATTAAAAAATACCGTGCCATTGATTTGCCAAGCCCTGTTCCGCCTCCTGTTACAACAATCGTCCTGCCTTGCAAGGCATTGTCTCTTAACATTGGTTGATGATACATTTATAATGTTTAAATGTTTTTATTGTATTTTTCAAGTAATATAATACAATAAAAACAGCAAACAAACCTTTCGGGTCAAAATAAAAAGCCGTGAAGGAAATCTTCACGGCTTTTCTAACCAAAATCACCACCAAGGGCTTTAGGTTACTTATTTTGCAGATAAAGTGATGTCTAAAGTAAATACATCGTCGATAGCTTTGTCACCGATTGATTCAAAGAATTTCTTAGAACCATATTTCACGCCAAACTCAGTACGGTCAACTGGGATAGACGCTGTAGCTGTTACTTTACCACCTGCTACGCTGATTTTTGCAGGGAAAGTAATTGTTTTTGTCACACCGTGCAAAGTCAAATCACCAGTGATGTTGCTACCAACTACTTTAGTGATTTTGAAAGTAGTAGTTGGGAATTTTTCTACTTCAAAGAAATCGCCAGTAGTGATATGGCTGATGAATTTTTTGTTATATTCTTCGTTTGTGATGTCTGTACAAACGATAGATTTCATGTCAATGGTAAAAGAACCTCCTACAACTTTACCTTTGTCAACCGACAAAGAACCGTTGCTGATGCTGATAAATCCTTCGTGCTGGCCTGTTACTTTTTTAGCCAACCAGTGGATTTTACTTTCTTTGGTATCAACTGCCAATGTGCTTGCTTTTTTAGCTTTAGCACCGTTTCCTGCCAATGTTGCACTTGCTACTGCTACTGTTACGAAAAGGCTTGCAATAAATTTGATTGCTTTCATGGTAAAATTTTGTTTGTAAAGTTAAGAATGGAAGGTACTATCATAATAAGGTTGCTTTGTTTGCACAAGGCATCTTGCGATGGTATTTTCTTAACGGCTGTCAATCGACCGAGTTGCGTATTTTGTCGAGCAAATTGCTTAGTAAATTAGCCTCCTCTTCGCTGAGTTGATGAAGGGCTTCTTCCCATACACTTTGCTGCTGGTCAAGCGCTGCAAGCAGGTCAAGACCTTTTTGCGTAATGACTACATCTACTTGCCTGCGGTCTTTTGGGCATTCGGAACGAACTACCAACGACTTCAAAATAAGCTTATCTACGAGCCTTGAGGCATTAGACATTTTGTCGAGCATTCGCTCGATAATTCCACAAACCGTAATCGGATTGGGGTATTGCCCCCTCAAAATCCTCAATACGTTGTACTGCTGAAGCGTAATGTCATATTGCTTCAACAAATCGCTTTGGAGGCCACATAGCCAGTTGTTGGTGTACATAATGTTTACCACCATTTTGGCGTAAGGCGACTTAAACATCTTTTGCTGTATGTCTCGTTCGATACTCATATTTTGATGAAACAAAATTAATGTAAAAACATTATATGTCAATACATTAATTTGTTAATTTTTGTTAATAGTCTATTTATTTACAAATTTCACTAGGATTCGGATAAATTTTATTAAGCAGCATTTGTAATTGCGTCGCTTCGGTGTCGGTTAGCACAAGTGCTTGTGCTTGCCAGTTTTGTAATTGATTTTGAAGCACTTGCGTCAATGCTACACCTTCGGGTGTAATGGTAATATCAACGGCACGCTTATCGCTTTGGGCTTGACAACGCACCGCCAGGCCTTTTTTACAAAGTTTGTCAACCAACCTCGATACATTCGACATTTCGTCACGCATATTCTCCAGAATACAATTGACTCTTACAGGAATGGGGTAGCGTTCTTTTAGCACGCATAGTACCGTAAACTGTTGTTCTGTCAAATCGTGAGGCTTAAATAGTTGGTGCATTTCGGCCATAAGCCAATTGTTGGTAAACATCAAATTAACCGCCAATTTCTGATAAGGGTTGGCAAAAGCTTTTTGTTTTATATCTTTTTCAATAGACATGTTGAGAATGTTTTGAGGAATAAATAATAGCATTTTCAGTATCTCATCGGGAAACTTTATGCAAATATACAACAAGCTGGTATCTGTATATAATGTAACTACACACACTTTTTACAGAAGGTTGTAGGCATCCACCAAAGGACATTAGCGAAAGGGAACTATTTCGGGGGCAGCAATGTCAAAATCTCGTAGCCTAAAATTGTATGTATCGCTAAATGAGGTATTGAGCGTTTGTATATCGGGTAAATTAGGGTAATAGGTA
>JACCDR011523930.1_pt1 | contig 10429 bp, 20 predicted proteins | sample 7446431 | NCBI WGS metagenome assembly JACCDR01 (sample SAMN15323443, study PRJNA562643) | freshwater metagenome | isolation source: river surface water | place: USA:Blue River Watershed | collected 2017-08-17 | reverse complement strand
CTCAAACCGCGGAATTTGACGATTTTTCGCCACGATCTCCGGTGTAGGTGCAGCGGATCGCCACGATTCGTGCCAATTCAACAGGGATAGCAGCATGCCAAGAAAGAAAACCGAGCTAGGGGCGGATGCCGATGCGCGGATCGTTCAGTTGATGCGCGCGGGAGGCACGGTTGACTCGATTCAGGCGGTTCTCGCGAAGGAAGGCGTGAAGACGAGCCGATCCACGATCGGCCGGCGCGTGAACGACTTGAAGACCGGCCGGATCAAGGCGGCAATCGCGACGGTGGGACCGATTACGCAGAATGGCGCGTCAAGTGACGCCGATCACACAAACGGTTCGGTCCCCGACGATAGCCATATCAAGGATCCCCTCGATCGACTCCTCGCGAAGGTGGATCGCATGGCGATCGTCGCGGAGGAAGCGGCCGACTTCGCGGGACTCGCGCAAGCGGCGCGTTTGAGCGCTCAGCTACTGGAGAGCAAGCGCAAGAGTGCTCCGCTTCCGACGCCCGATCCCAACGAGTCGCCGGACATGGTGAAGCTCGGCGCCGAGGTAGCGGAGCGACTCGAAAAGATGATCGCGAAGGCGGTGGGCCAATGAATGAGAATGAGCGGCCAACAAAACGTGAAGAACGCGCGCGCCTCGCGTTCGAGTGTCCGTCATGCGGCGGCGGGCGTTGGGGCACGACCAATCGCGTTGACGATAACGGCCGCGATCGTCCTTTCATCGATTGGATCGGAAGCTGTAGCGATTGCGGCTTTTCGTGGCCACGCGGCGAGGACTGGAAAGTCTTTCGTCTCTCGATCGCCGTGACGCGAGACGAGCACGCGCGCTTTCGCGTTCTCAATCGCGCGCACGGCGAGGATCTTTCCGTGCGCCTCGTGTTCAGCATTCGAGGGAAGGCATGAGCCCGACCAAACCTCGCGAGGTGCCGTGGAGCAACGTGAAGATCACGCTAGGCGGCGTTCCGTTGGAAGGCTTTACCGATGTCCGTTGGGATCGCGCGATGAGCAAAGAAGAGCGTGAGCGAATCGCAAGCTCGCCGCTTCTCTCGTACGCATACGAGGGATCGATTGAATTCAAGTTGCGTGAGAGGAAGCCGTGACCTCGCCGGCGCTCGAGCGCTACGTGCGTGAGTTCTTCGCGAAGCATGGTCGATCACCGACCGTGACCGAGGCGCGCGTGTGGATGCTCGCGGAGATCGATCGCTTGCTCGCGTTGGTTGAAGCGGCCACGTCTCCCGATCTGCGTTTCGTGTCGTTCGTCAAAGATTTCTACGACCGCAACGGGCGGCCACCAACGACCGAAGAAATGACCGAATGGATGGAGGCAACAGGATGGCAACCGACGAAATGAAGAACGAGATGGGGTGTTGCGGGAAAGAGCACGCGCTTGATGAGCCGTGCGAAGACCCGATCGTCGCGGTGCATAGAGAGTTCGTCGCAAAAAATTCTCCACGCGCCGAGCTCGCAAAAGTGACCGAAAAAAAAATTGAGCGTCGCGAGCGCATCATCCAACGCGACGTGAGCGATTCACTCAACGCGTGCGGGACGATTCAGTACGCGCTTCGCGACAAGTCGCAACGCGCGCGAGCGCTCACGATCGCTTTCTTCCTCGCGGAGTTTGATCCCGTCGCGGCGGGCAAACTCTATGCGACGGCAAACATGCTCCTGAATCATGAGGTGCTAGATGGGAACGAAGAATAAGCCCGGCGACTTCGACTGCTACGAGGCCGCCGACCCCGATGAGCCGATCTTCACGCTCCGCGCGAACGATCCGCTTGCTCATTTGTTGGTTGATCATTGGGCCGATCTCCGGGAGCACGTGAAGGGCCCATCACCGAAGATCGAGGAAGCACGCTCGTGCGCCTATGCGATGAGGCAATGGCGCATTCACAAGAATCTTCCGATCACCGCGCACGGCAAGCCGACGATCAAGATGGGCGGCGCGGCGCCCGAGCCCCCACCGATCAGCGATGACGTGGTGAAGCTTTGTCTCAAGGCGGCGCGCGGCGGGATCAACGTCGTGCTTTCGAGCGTTGTGCCGCCCGATGAGATCTGGATCGCGGACGGGAAGGGCGGCGGCGTGATCTTCGGCAAGATCGCGAAGGACGACGACAACAACGGCGAGAACCAATGAGTGAGTGTTCGCGCGCGCAATTGCTTTGCGAGTCGCTCGTGCGGGACGTGGGTCGCGAAGGCGCAAGCAGGATGCTTCGCGCGATGCTTTCGGAGTTCTCGAATACCGAGCTTGCCGCGCTCGCGGCGAACTGGCGTTTTTGGGCGCGGCCGAAACAGCTTCCGCCGGCGCACTCGTGGCGCTCATGGGGCTTTCTAACAGGCCGCGGTTTCGGCAAAACGAAAGCGATCAGTCACTACGTGAACGAGGAAGTGCAAGCGGGACGCGCGATGTTGATCGGGCTCGCCGCACAAGATGAAGACAATTGCATCGCGCTTCAAGTGCAAGGTCCAAGCGGGCTCATCGCGACGGCGCCGCCATGGTTCAAACCGAAATGGGAAGCGACCGGTCTCCAACTGGTTTGGCCGAACGGCGCGCGCGCCTACGTTCGTACGCCGCAAGTGCCCGGCAAGATCCGCGGACTCGAGTATCACCTCTCTTGGATTTGCGAGCTTCAATCGTGGCCAGCGGCCCACCGACAAGAGGCTTACGACAACTTCCTTTTCTCGACGCGCCTCGGTTACGCGCGGATCGTTTGGGATGCTACGCCAAAGCGCCGGCATCCGATCATCAAGGCCTTGCTTGCGGAAGAGGACGCGCGGCACGTCATCATCCGCGGCCGGATGAAAGAGAACGAAGACAACCTGTCTGAAGACTACGTCCGCGAGCTTCTCAAAAAGTTTGCGGGCACGACGCGCGGCAAAGAGGAGCTCGATGGCGAGCAACTCGATGACGACGAAAAGGGTCTCGTCAGACAAGACGTGATCGATAACAAGCGCTCTGATTGTCCAACCGCGTTCCTTCGCAAGGGTGTTGGGATCGACGTCGCGGTCACCAAGCGCGACGGTTCGGACCGCACGGGTATCAGCTTCGTGGGGCTCGGCGTCGACGATCGCCTTTACGTGCTCGCGGATCACTCGGGCAAATGGACGCCCGATGAGTGGGCCACGATCGCGCTCGATACGTACGTAAACGAAGGTTGCGACATCATCGTTGTTGAAACCAACAAGGGCGGCGATCTCGTCACTCAGAATTTGCGCGCGGCGGCGAAAACATGGAAGGCGCCTAACGGCGATGTGAAGCCGCTAAAGGTCGTCGTCGTGAATGACAAGTGGAGGCCTCATCGTGAGGAGGGCGTGGTCTTCGTGCGTGAGGTTTACTCGCGCGGCGAGAAAGCCGATCGCGCGCAACCGCTCGCGACGGCCTACGAGCGAGGAAGGATCTCGCACGTCTTTGGACGCGATCTCGTCACGCTTGAAGATTTGTTGACCACGTGGGTTCCCGAGAGCGGTCAACGATCGCCCGACAACATTGAAGCGCTCGTGCATATCGCCGGCGAGCTTTTGAATCTCACGGCCGATGTGAAGGAGTCGAAGAAAGAGGGATTCGTGGGCCTTCAACAATTGAGCGCGAAGGTCGCTTCGAACGCGCCCGCGCCTACGGCCGTCGCCAATCTCGCGATCCTTTTCGGAGGGCTTGGTTTTGGAAATGGCGGGCGAATTTAAATCCCTCAAATGGGAACGCATAAACGACGTTCGGATCGCCGTGTGGAGCGGTCTCGAATTGCGCGCATGCTTGGACGGTGCGTGGCTTCTCGCGGACGATCGTTTCAAAAACGATGAGCCGATCAAACACACGCTCGCGCACGTCTATGTGACGGGCTCCGATCACCCGGGCCGATTGGCGCAAGCGAAGCTCGCGGTCTTCGCCATGGCCGTACGCGCGAAGGCATTGCTTGATGAGCATGAGGAAGCGGCGCGTAAGAGGCCGAAGTTTTTTTCATGACCATCGGCTCGCTCTTCTCGGGCATCGGCGGTCTTGAATTGGGGCTCGAACGAGCGGGGCTCGGGCCCACGCTTTGGCAAGTGGAGCTCGATTCGTTTTGTCGCAAGGTTCTCGAGAAACATTGGCCGCACGCGACGCGGTTCGAAGATGTGAGGTGCGTCGATGAAACAACTCTCGTTCCCGTGGATGTCATTTGTGGAGGGTTCCCGTGTCAAGGCAACTCCTCGGCGGGCAAACGCGAAGGACTCAACGATCCACGATCCGCCCTCTGGTTTCAGTTCGCGCGCATCATCGATCGAATGCGGCCGCGCGTCGTCGTCATCGAAAACGTCGCGTCGGGCGCGAAGCTTTGGCTTCCCACGGTCAAAGAAGATCTCTTTCGACTCGACTACCGAGCGTGTGCCTACTCGCTTTCTGCCTATGACGTGGGCGCCCCTCACCTTAGACGCCGCATCTTCGTTGTTGCCTACGCCGACAGTGACTGCGTACGGAAGCAATCGCGGCGGCGAGGCCGGCCGAACGGGAATGGTCCGCATGGCGCTGCACATGATGGCAAGGCGCGGACTCCTCGCGACACCAACGGCCATCGCAAATCAACTCAGTCCGAGCATGAAAAAATGGCCCGGATGCCGAGCATGGGTAGCGATGCATCCGCCTGGTCCGTTGCACCCCAATTTCGTGGAGTGGCTGATGGGATTCCCGATCGATTGGAGCGATTGCGGGCGCTCGGCAACGCGGTTGTTCCGCAATGCGCGGAAGTCATCGGCCGGATCATCAAAGAAGCGGAAATAGCGCACACGTAGGCGCGAGCTCGTGTCAAACACCGTGCCAAAGGATCGTTCAGGATCGCTTAATTGTGGGGCCCCATTACCGTTATACTAGGTATGCTTCACATTGAAGAATTGATTGAAACGCTTTCCTTGAATGACCTCTTGCGCCTCGTGGCGAAGCCCGCCCGAACGGTAGCGCAATACCCCTCATCGGCACCCTACGATGCTACGCGCCCGCCGCCGGCGTTCAAAAAAGCAGCGTGACCTCTGAATTGTGGGGCCCCACCGCCGTCTATATGTACATGGGACGGGGCACGGGACACAAGAGCCCGCGCCCGCGCCCCTCCCCAAACACATGAGCACGTACGCCATGGCAAACGCCAGCAAGTCACGATTTCAGCGCAAGCTCGTTCTGATGATCGCGTGGGTTGCTGAGAATCCCGGCCTTCCCTCCGGACGCTTGTGCGAGGCCTTTTACAAATCGATGCAAAGCGGCCATCGCATGATTCGCCGCGCGATCCGCGACGGCAAAATTGTTGCCGTTCACCGTGGGAACGCGAAGCTTCTCTACCCCGTGGGCTATTCGAGCCCGATCGTGTGCGACTGCACGGGTGATTGTGCCGAGCATTGGGACTTGGCACGAGCGTGCTTTCTCGCCGGCGCTCCGAAAAAGCGTATCGACCCCTGAATAGTGGGGCCCCACTAGCCGTCTATATATACATGACTGATTACTCTCACATCGTTCAGAACAGTGAAGGCCTCTACTACTCGTTGGAGACGGGTTCGTTTGGCCCCCTCGGCATGGGCTCGTGCATGTCGAAGGAGCAAGCGACGGCACTTGCTGAGCGTGTGGGCGGTGTTGCCGTTCCCGTCCCGCCGCGCCGTCCGCGTGGCACGGGCCGCCGCCCGGCCAAGCGCTAACAATGGGGCCCCATTGGGGCTATAAAGGAAGCATGGCTAAGAAGACGTCGCAAAGTCGCTACATCACCGAATCCGAGCGAAACACGGTCGCTCTCAAATTCCGCGTCGAACCCGAAATCGCCGAACGCTTCCGCGCGCTCGCCAAAGCGTGGGGCTGCAAAAACAACGAAGCTTTTACGTCGCTAGTCGAACAACACACCGAGGAGTCCACCGAATGATCCGTCTCCATTTCTGCATGTACTCAGGCCCCTATCTCGTCATCACGAGCCCCTGCCTCACACGCCTCACGCGCCTCATCAAGCGCGTGCGCGCGGCGGTGAAGCAATCATGATCATCGTCACGCTCACGCTCGTTGCGTTGTTCGGCGCCGCGTCGCTTCTCTCGCGCGGAAGCGATGAAAGCTCGGGCTCGCGATGAGCCCACCGACTCGGCGCGCGCTCATGGTTGCGGCGGCGTTTAGCAATCCCGTCGAAAAAGAAGAACCGCCTCCCGCGATCGTGCGCGTCGTCGTCTACATCGATGACGTCGTGCAACATGATTTTCGCAAAGTCATCCCGCGCGACAAAGCCGAACGTGTGGCCTATGCCGCGTATGTCCAGGTGGAAGATCCGGACCTTGACGACGACTAAAACAAAGCTCCCCAAGCGCGCGAAGCGCTTGCTTCGCGAGGCCGCGTCCGCGTTGCAGGATGAGATCGACGCCGCCGGCGAAGATTCTCACCCCGTCATCAAAGCGCATGCGCGTCTTATGCGTCGCATTCGAAAGTATCTCGCGAGCGTTGACTAGCGCGGGAGCGGTCTTAGGTTTCGCGCTCGGAAGCCTACACGCACAAATTAATTGCAGGTTCGAATCCTGCCTCTCCCGCTCCTTATGGGAGAGTGGCGAAATGGTAAACGCACCCAACGGTTAATTGGAAAAACCCATCGCTTCCCGCACTCGGCTCGCTCACTTCGGTGATGCGAGCCATTCGCGTTTTGTGGCTTAGTCGTCGTCGTCGGGCGGCGGGGGGATCGTGGATGGGAGTGGCGGCGGCGGCGCGTTGTTCGGCGCGCGATGCCGATGGGACACCTCGATCCGACCGACGATCTCACCTTCCTCAGTGACGAGATGAAGCGACTTGAAGAGCATCGGATCGCCGTCCTGCAAAAGAACATGCATGATGCAAATGCGCGTGTACGTAATGAAGTCATCCAACGTCACGCACTGAATTGATCCGAACCCGTCCGGCCGCGTGCGTGCGTCGGGCCAATGCTTCACGTGGTAGGCGAGCAAGCGATCGGCGCCTCGCGCGAGCAGCGTCTCGATCATCATGCGGCACCAAAAAGAACGGCCACGCGAGGGGGGTCGCGCGGCCGTTCACGAGTAGCACCGAAGAAGCTACAGCCTAACGTGACCGAGGAGTGCAAGCACCAAGATTGCGATGAGAACAACGCCGAGGGGACTCCAACCGTAATAGCCATAGCGTGGATGCGCCCATGTGCCGCCGCCGATCGCGAGTAGCACGAGCACGATGAGAAGGATGAGGATCAACCTTGCTTCGCTCCCGCGGGATTGCCGGGCGTCCCTTGCTCGGCGCCCGTCGTCGCGAGCTTTGGACGCACTTCAACGGTCTTGCCCTCGTGCGATGCCTTGAGTTTTTCGGCAACGCGGTTGGCTTCCTCTTGCGAGTCGTATTCGCTCTCGACCGCGCCGTTGATCAACACTTCGAATTTCTGCGACATGATTTCAATCTCCTAGGGGTTATGAGCGGAAGATTTCTTCCGCGATCGGAAGATTTCTTACGCCACGCGGAGCGCGGGCGCGGCGGCGGCGGAAGGTGCGCTATCGATCGTGGGCAATGTGACGGGCGCTTGGTTCGCGTTTGGGTTGTAATTTGGATCGACGGTCGCGGCCGGCCCCTCGGGAAGTTTCGGCGGATCGATATCGTATTGAGCCGCGAGATCGGCGACGAAGTCTTGATCGATCACGAACCCGTTCGCGCGAGCTTGCGCAAGGTCGGCATAGAACGCTTGTCGTCGTGTTCCGACCGAGGCGCGCGCGGCGTCCGCGTCCGCGTCGGGCAAGAGGTAGTGACGCGAAGGAGCAAGCGTAGAGTCGCCGAAATTGATCGCCGTCCACACGTGCACCGATCCCTCGCCAATGCATCGCTCGATGGTTCCGAGATCGCCTTGCACTTTCGTTGACGCGACGCCGAACAAAGCGGCAACGTCAACGCCGGGCGCTCCACCTTGCGCGCCAAGTGTTCCGTCCGTTCCGAGATAGATTCGCGCCGCGGCTTTCTCCGCGTTGTTCGTCAACTCAACGAAGATCTGCCATGCGCTCGAATTGTTCGTGAGAAATTCTGTCTTCGCGCCCGACGGACGAAGACCGACGGGAGCATCGCTTGTTGCGATCGCGCGAAGCAATTCAGCCATCGCCATCGCTTCCGGCGTGAGTCCGTCCTTTGTTTGAAGCGCAACGCCCTCAGGCATTTCACCGATCACCTTCGCGGATCCGTGAGCGACTGAAGACTTTGCCCAATCACGAACCGCGAATGCATGACGCGCCCAAACGAGAGAGCCCGCGAGTATCGCTGCCTCTTGCGCGAACGGTTTGTGATCGAATGCAGAGAAGATGATCCATCGACCATCGCCGTGCGTGATCACGAGCTCGCTAAATGCGAGTGCAGAAAATTCGGGCGCGACGCGCGCTTTGTAGACGCGTTCATGATCATCCCATCGCACGTGTTCGATCGGGAAGTAACGGATCTCAACATCGACGCGCGTTCCGTCATCGCGCGGCGTCCAAATGTTGTAAGCGAACGCGATGCCGTGATCGACAAGCGCTCCGTGAATGTCCGCGAGCGTGCCCTCTGAGATCGCGATTCCCTTTTCTCCGTACTGTCCTTCGCTCTCATCCGCGATCGTTTTCGCGCGACTCGTTTCGTTCGCGGCGATCATCTCCGCTTTGAGGCAACGGCGAGGTGCTAAGCGATTGGCGCGAGCAACCGAAAGTGCATCATCGGTGCGCATGCTTGCCGCGAGTCGCGCCGGTTGGGCGAAGTTGCCGCGGAGTTGTTGATCGCGCGCCGCCCAGATTTCCGAGAGTGACCACGAGTAAACACTCGTTGCTTCAGGTGGAAGCGCGATCGCGGCGGCCCATTTTCCGAACGCGAATTCATCTTCCGTGCGGATTTTGCGCGCGCGCTTGGTTGCTGCGCCGAGCTTTGCGGCCTCTCGATAAGGCCTTTTTCTCGATTGTTTTGCAGCACTCATGTGCACATTCCCCGCTTTCATCGCGTTAGGCGCTTGCCAATGTATTAGCAAAAATGTTTTTGAGATGACTTAGCGGTCTTGCGCGTCTCAAATCGTGGAGAGAGATCGTTTGTGTGGCGAACACGCGATCCAAGATCAAAGCGCGCGCAACGAAGACGCTCGCGATCGCACTTGGTGGAGTGCCGCCGACGGAGTTTCGCCTCTTCGTTGCAGGCTGGAACGAGACCGAGAACGGCCGTTTTCTTTTCGACGAAGTCGCGGCCGTTGAGGTCATGTCGGCCTATCGCAAATGGGGGGTCGATCTCGCGATCGATCTTGAACACCAGATGCTTGATGAGGATCCCTCGCCGGATCCGACAGCGAAAGACGCGCGTGGGTGGTGCAACCTTGAGGTGCGTCCGGACATGCAAGGGCGGCCCGAGCTTTGGGCCGTCAATGTTCGTTGGACTGAAGACGGCGCCGCGCGCCTCACGCAACGAAGGCAACGCTACGTGTCGCCGGCGTTTGCGTACGAGGTCGACACCAAGCGGATCTCTTCGCTGATCAACGTCGCGATCACCGCGATCCCGGCGACGCATGACACGCCCGCTCTCATGGCGGCCAAAAAGAAACTCGTTCCCTCAAAGCATGCGGCGCGACTCGCCGCGAAAGGTTCGACGATGGATCCCAAGCAAGTTCAAGAGGCACTTGACGCGTTGGTTGCTGGCGATGAAGCAAAGTGCGCTGAGCTTCTTAAAAACATCATTGCGACGGCGGCCGGTGGTGAGACGCCACCTGCAGAAGAAGAGAAAGACACGGAAGATCCGCCGGCCGATCCGCCGGCCGCCGCTTCCGCTGCTCCCGCGCCTCCCGTGGTTGCGGCCGCAAGTGTCGCGCGCCTCATGCGCCTCACGAGCACGACGACGATCGAGGACGCGCTCGCGGCCGTCGATACCTTCCGCGAGTCGCACCTCGAATTAGAAAACGGACGCGCGGCGCTCGCGAAGCAACAAGAGACGCTCGATAACGCTGAGCGCCGCAAGGTTTGCGTGGAGCTGATCAAGCTCGGCGCGGAATTTCCTTCAACGGTTTGGGCCGATGACAACGCCGTCGCTCTTCAAGAGCGATGGTTGAAGATGTCTCTCGCTTCGTTGCGAGCGCACCTCACGGCGCAACGCAATGCGCGAAAGAAGGTCGCGACGAACAACGCGACGGGCGGGATCACGCCGCCGCCGCCGGCGTCGTCAGACGGCGCGGTTGATCAGCATGGGCTCACGGCGCGCGAGCTGAAGATCTGCACGGACGCGAAGTGTGATCCGGCGGTCTTCGCGCGCCTCAAGAAAGCCCGCCAAACCCCCAACGTTCAAGCGTGACGCGATCGCGTCCTGAGGAAAGAACATGTCAAACGCAACTTCGAATCTTCGCCGCGAGCCGATCGGAAAAGAGGGCCGCGCGATCCACATGCCGGTCGATGGCGGTTCTCACATTTACGAGGGCACGCTCGTTTCACAACTCACGGCAACGGGATGTCTCGTTCCCGG
>JACCDR011484763.1_pt1 | contig 10430 bp, 10 predicted proteins | sample 7446431 | NCBI WGS metagenome assembly JACCDR01 (sample SAMN15323443, study PRJNA562643) | freshwater metagenome | isolation source: river surface water | place: USA:Blue River Watershed | collected 2017-08-17 | reverse complement strand
GACGTTTCCTGTAGGGGGTGCTTCGGCGCCCCCTACGCTGTTTTGGAGTCCCCATGCCGTACGACGTCCGCCAGTACCGCACCCGGTTGGGCCAGATGCTCCAACACTCGCCGCCGACGATCGACGAGCGCGAGTTCCGGGTCAACGCGCTGAACGCGGCGTACATGTCGATCAACGACATGGCCGATCTCCTGTTCGCGGAGGTCGAAACGGACTGGAAGGTGTGGACCGAGCGCGACGGCGAGAACCTCGGGATCACGGTGGCCGTGACGAGTGGATCGTACGCGTTCACGTTCAGCGGGTCGCTCGGCGCATCGTTCACGTCGGACGCGGGCGGGCAGGACTTCGAGGACGACCAGGGCAACGTCTACACGATCAACCGGTTCACCTCGACGACTGCCGGCTACTTCGCATCGCCCTACGCCGGGGCCACCAACGCCGCGATGACGGTGTGGAAGATCAAGCCGTACCGCTTCTACATGCCGGTCGACTGCGCGCGGCCCCTCGCGTTCCTCAACCGCGACGTGAAGCAACAGTGGGCGGGGTGGATCCCGATCATCGACCGGCGCACGGAGGAGCGCAACTTCTCGCCGTGGTCGACCTACAGCAGCAACGTCGTGTACGTCGCGGACAACACCGCCGAGTATGACCGCGCGCCCGACATCGGCATGACGCTGACGGAGAGCACCGCCGCCGGTTCGCTCGCCGCCTCGTCCGACTACGAGGTCTGCTACACGACCACGCAGGAGGGCCGCGAGTCGCCGCCGTCCAAGCCTGTCCGGATCACGATGTCGAGTGCGGCCGGCTTTCACGAGATCGTCGTGGCCGACCTGGAGGACACGCGCGATGGCCTGCTCCCGACCGGCATCTACAAGAACGTGTACATCCGGCGCCTCACGTCCTCGCAGGACTTGCCAGCGGGCGACTTCTACAGTCGGTGGCTGCTCGCGTCCGCCGACGTGGCCGAGGCGACGACCACGGTGACGATCTCGTCCTTCCCGCGGTCCAGCAACAAGTCGCTCACGTACCAGAACGGCCGCAAGTTCATGCGCACGATCTGGCGCCCCGGTCAGGACATGACGTTGCGCCTCCGCTACCTCGTGCGCCCCGACCCGCTCGTGGCCGACTCGGACGTGCCGCGCAACTGGCCCCCCGCGTACCAGGACCTTGTCGTCCTCGGCGCCGCGATCGACATCGGCACGTCGCAAGGCCAGTCGACCGCGAAGATCGCCGAGTGGCGCAACCGGTACAAGACGCTGCTCGACGACATGCTCGCCAACTGCACGCAGGTCGCGAACGCGCCATCGCAACGCCAGATGCGCACGGACGGAAGCGGTGCGGCGGGCGTCCTCTACACCAACGGCCCGGTCTACGGGAACTACGGGACCTGAATGGCGACCAGCAAGCCAGCGGCGATCGTCACCGACTTCCGAGGACTCGACGAGCGATGGGATCCCGCTGCGGGTGCGGGCATCACCGCGGGCGTCGCGCAGGATCTATGGTGGGAACCGCGTGGGGCGTGGCAGTCGTCCGGCGGCTACCAGCGGATCGTCCGCGGGCCCCCGACGTTCCCGGCCCCGACACCGCCGACGTACATCAACCCGTTCGCGTCGTCGGGCGCGATCGAGTCGATCCACTGGTTCAGCCAGCACACGGGCGCGCGTCGGTGGCTCATCTACATCGACAGCACCGGGGCCCTGTACGAGTTCAACCCGGCGACAGCGGCCCGGTCAGCGTCCCCCGGCGACCGCGCACACGACCGCAACGGCGACCCGATCACGCGGTCGGTGGTCGAAGGCCCGTGGATCCGCTCGCAGTCGGCGTCGTGGGGCGACCGCCTCTACCTGGTCAACGGCATCGACGCCCCACTGGTGTTCGATGGCTACGTGTGGGACATCGCCGGGTGGCAGGGTCCGGCCGGCGTCGCGACCGCGTCCCCGATGTCGAAGCCGCAAGCGACCGACAACGGCGGCACGGCGTCGATCAAGATCCCGAACGTCGGCCTTGGGCCAACCAGCGACACGGGGGGCACCGACTACAAGTACGCGCGCCGCTACCGGGTGTCGTACATCAACGACCGCGGGGCCGAGTCGCCGCTTTCCGAGCCCTCCGAGTTGGTCTACTTCGTCAACACGGGCGGGACGGGGTTCGCGGACGGCGCACACTTCGCGCAGGTGTCGATCCCTGTCGGCCCGGTGTCGTGTGTGGCCCGGCGGGTGTACGCGACGCAGAACGTGTACGACTCGACGGGAACGCTGATTCAAGGCCGGGATGAGCAATACTTCTTCTGGGGCGACATCCCCGACAACGTGACCGCGACCATTCAGGACTCGTTGGATGACGGCTACCTCGGCGCGCTCGTGGACCCGCTCCAGTTCGGCGCGTGGCCCGCGTCCGCCGGCATCATCTCCGCATTCAAGGAGCGCATGTACGCGGCGGTCGGCGGCGACGTGTACTTCTCGCGCCGGGGCAACCCCGAGGTGTGGCCCGCGCTGAACGTCCTGTCGGTCGGCGACGCGCACTTGGGGCCGATCACCGGCATGTACGCGACCCGGAACGCGCTCGTGGTCACCAAGGCGCGCGGCATCTACCTCGTGAAAGACGACGGCGTGAACGACCCGGTGGCCGAGACGTTGACGCGTCAGACCGGGTGCATCTCGCAGAACACGATCCGGGAGATCCCCGGGATCGGAATCATGTTCCTGTCCGACGACGGGGTCACGGTGCTCAAGGGCACGTTGCAGAACGAGGGCGTCGAGACGCAGACGTTCAACGCGGGCGTCGGCTTGTGCGAGACGTTCAAGCGGATCAACCGGTCGGCCCTGACGAACGCGTGCGCCGCCGTCTACCACCGCGACAAGGAGTATTGGCTCGCGGTCCCGATGCTGGGGGCGCCGAACAACACGCTCGTCCTCGTGTTCCACTATGAGATCCGCGAGTGGACGACCCGGTCGTACTTCCCGATCGCGTCCATCCTCGAAACACCCGACGCCACGGGGTCACTTCTGTTCGCGTCCTACGCGGCGACCACGGGCACATCCCCCGACGGCATCGCGCACCCCGGCATCTTCGTCTACTCGCGCGGGTGCGCCGACAAGGACGGGACGCCGATCACGCCCGCGTACCAGACCAACCAGATCAGCGTCGCGGCATCGTTCCGCACGTTCAAGCCGTTGCATGTGATCCCGCGCGTCGTAATGCACGGTGAGAACAAACTCCGGTGTTCCGTGTTCGCCAACTACTCCCCGGCGCCAATCTCGCCCGTCCAAGGCGTGTTGCAGAAGTACCCGCAACAGTACGCGCCCGTGTACGGTGCCGCGGGATCGAACGCCGCCACCTACGACGCCGGCCTGTTGTGGGCGTCGTGGTTCCCCGGCACGGTGCGGTTTGACCTTCCTGGTGAGAACGGTCAACCCGTATTCACGGCGGCGATCCGGTTTGAACCCGAGGCTGGCAAGCGGTACATGACGCTTGAAGGGACCTCGTTGGAGATCCAGCCCGCCGACCCGACCGAGACGAAACCCCTGAAGCCCGACGGGACGAACTGATGGCACTCCGGTACGCCCCCACCTACGACGAGAACGGCGACGTCATCAACCCGGCGTTCTTCGTCGAGGGCATGGCCGTGTTCGCGGGCGAGTTTAACAGCGGACTCGACCGCGACAACCTCCCACCGTCCAGCATCGTCGCCGGCAACGTGGACTCCGAGGCGTTCACGTCCGTGTTCGGCGGTAACACCGACGACGACTTCGTGATGGACAACACGACGACGGCATGGCAGGGCGGCGAGGGGAACGACACGGCGGGGATCGGAAACTTCCCCTTCACCCTCGAACAAGACGCGCACGTCATGGTGTTTTGGTCGGGGTCGTGGTCGTGGAGCGGGGCGACCTACTCGTGGGTTCCGGACGGCACACGTCCCGACCACACCGACACGTTCGACACGATCCGGATCCGCGGCACGATCGACGGACGCGAAATCTTCATGCTCAGCCCCTTCGAGGACGGCGCGGTGGAGTGCTCGGCGTTCGGGACGGGGTCAATCCAGTTGCAAGCCGGGTCGTACACGCTCCGGATTCAGGCCGAGTCCGTGCGCCGGATCGCGCAGACGGACCAGACCGACGGGCAGACCACGAACGTTTGCACGTTCGATGAGCGTTCGACCACGATCGTTGTGAGGATCCGATGAGCACCGTTGAAGTCACGGATCTGGTGCCCGGGACGCCGGCAACCTCGACGGCGGTGAACCAAACACTTTCCTCTTGGAACACCGGAACCGCCGCCGGGCAGGTCGACGGCACGAACGTCCGCGTGGAGGGCGTCGACCGTTGGGTGATGAACCCGGCCGGGAACGTCGTGGAGATGGACACGGAGGCGGCCGAGTACGAGGAAGCTTCGCCGTCGCTCGCCACGGCCGCGTCTACCGCCCTGTCGGTCGTCTCGCTCGCGGGCGGCACCTCGGACATGGTGACGCCTGCGGCCCTGAACCTCGCGCTGAACTCCGACGTCGTCGTCCACGCATCGGTTCGGGTGTACAGCGAGGCGATTGCCCCTGCAGCGTTGCCGGAAGTGGTGCTCCACCTCCAGTATTCGACTGACGCGGGGGGTACGTGGACGTCGTTCGTTGGGTCGCGCCGTCGGTACCAGATGCGCGAGACAGACGACCTCTGCTCAATCAACTTGAGCACCACGATCCCGGGTATCGACCAGACCGCAACGTGGGCACACTGGTTCGTCTCCCTCGCAGACGACTACCTGTTCCGCGTCGCCTTTGAAAACACGGACGGTGTGTTCACCTTCGATAGCGGCGTGATCTCGCCGCAGGTGTTCCTGAAGTAGTTGACGCGACCCTGACGGCGGGTAAGGCCGATCACGAGGAACCCGCCATGATCACCCTGCTTCTTGCCTGCGCCGCCCCCGACAGCGACACCACCACGCCCACGTTCGGGGCTGACACCGACACCAAGGCCACCGAGAGCCCGCAGGTCGTCACGGTCGTCGAAGACCTCGGCGCGTGCGGGGCCGAGGAGGAGCTTGACGTGCGCGCCCCCGACGGGCAGTTGGTCGGGTTGCAGTCGTCGATCGTGTACGAGGACGGCCGCACGCTGTACCGGTCGGACGCCACCGCCTATGTCGATGACGGGTGGGTCGTCGTCCGCTGTACCGAGGGTCAACCCGTCACCGTCATCATGTGGGTTCTGACCGAATGAGCACAAGTCTGACGCTGATCACCGCGAACTCCAACATCAACGCGACCGTACTCCGGACGCTGGTTGACGAGGTTCGCCTCTACGTGAATGAGGAGGTGGCGGCGGCGGACCTCGGCGCGTTCTTCATCAAGCCGAACCACGTCTACCGCCCGGACTTCTTCGGCGGCACGAACCCGCACACGACGCTGACGAGCGGTGAGGTGTACTTCCGCAATCGCGACGACGACGTGGCGCGGGCGGCGTACTACTCGCACTACCTCGGCGAAGGGTCGAGCGGGTCGTACTTCCCGATCCCCGGCATGAACGCGACGATCCAGATTCCCGAGGACATCAATACGAACGGCGGCCACCGCGTACGGTTGCACGCGTCACTGTACGCGTACGAGTACGGGGGAAACGATGACATCGTGAACGCGGGAATGCCCGAGGATTCGATCATCGGTCAACCGAATGCGGCTTTGTTCAAGGTGATGGTCAACGGCGTCGCAGTCGGGGGCGGCAAGTACCTGTACAAAGGCTCCATCGACGGGACACGGCAATACCGGGCGTACTACCCACGAAAGCAGATCAGCGCGTTGTGGAGCGTTGCCTTGAACGAGGGCGTTCACACGATCGGGATCGGCATCAACCCGCAGGCCCCCACGACGGACGGGATCACGAAGCACTGCATCGTGCTCCAGGGCGGGCTAAACGTCCCTTACTGGTGTAGGTGAGATCATGGCGATCGGTCGAATGGAGGCACAATGCCGGTAAACCGCGCAAAGAACGTAGGGCAGAACGCCGTTGATCAGCGCGCCGAGTTCGCGGCCGAAAACCCGACCTATGAGGCCGACCCGGCGAATGCGGGCAAGGGCGCACTTCAGGGCGTGGCGACTGGCGCATCGGTCGGGATGAGTGCCGGCGGCCCCATGGGGGCAATCGCAGGCGCGATCCTTGGTGGCGTGTTCGGGGCGGGTTCCGCCGAACGTGACGCGCAAGCGGCGTTCAAGGCCAACGAGGAGGCCGAACGCGAGGCCGAAGAGGAGCGGAAGCGCATGGAGCGCGACGCCGCCGCCGACGCCCGCGCGTCGGCCCGCGCCGCACCCCGCCTGACGCTCCCCAAGGCGTCCGTGTACGCGTCCAGCGACAGCTACGGGTCCACGCTCCCCGACCCCATGGTGACGCGCTGGGATGCGTACAAGGGCGGTGCGTGATGGCCTACAACTACAAGCTCGGCACCTACGACCTCGGCGAACCCCCCAAGACAGCGACGCTGTACGCCGACCCGTTCGACCAGGGCCCCGACTACTCCACGATGTCGTACGAGGACATGAAGCGGCTGGAGGCGGGCGGCAACAAGCGCGCCGCCATCGCCGCAGGGATCGGCGGACTCGGTTCGGCCGCGCAGATCGCCGCCGCCGCGATCCCGACCGCGACCGACATCGAGAATGAGCGTCGGCTTGCGGAGTTGAAGAAGCACAAGGGCCTGACCGAAGGCCAACGCGCGGACATCGACGAGCAGGCCATGCGCAAGGTCAATGCGTTCGCGGGCGAGTCGCAGGCCCGCACGGACAACGCGCTCGCGGCGTCAGGCCAGACCTCGGCGGCAGCCCTGAACCGGGCCCGCATCGCCGAGAAGACCGCGCTGAACAACGCGGCGATCGACGCAGCGGACATTGGGATCCGTGAGAACCGCGCGCAGGTTCAGCGGGACACGATCGAGGAGCAGGAGCGGATCGGCGAGAAGGGCAAGCGTCAGGCCGAGATCAAGGGGTTGGTCGCGCGGACAATCTCGGAAGCGGTGCTCTCCGTCGCCAAGCCGATGGCAGCCGGCATCGTCGCGGACGAACCCACGGACGCGCAGTTGCTTTGGATGCAGAGTGCGAAGGACGCCAACGGGAACCCGCTCTATCCGGCACTCAAAGACGCGGTTGGCGTTGAGTCGATCCGTCGCATGTACCGCGCCAACCTCAAGCAGCAGAAGAAACCCGACGGGGCCGTGCAAGTCGCGTCGTCGTAGGGCGCACGCACGGGGGAACGTGCTAAAGTCCCCACGACTCCGGGTGAACCATGGCCGTCGGTCGATTCTACAGCGACAACACCGAAGTGAACGTCGGCGCACCCACGCTCGGACGCTTCATGTCTGCGTACTTCGATGAAATCAAGGGCATGAACGACGCGGCGTTGGCCTACGAACAGGCTGGCGAGGGCACGGACGCCGCAGACCTCGACAAGATGGAGATCGCGGCGCGCGAGCGGTTCGCCAAGATGGCCGAGGCGTTGCAGGAAGCGAAGTCGGGCGACTTCCGCAGCACGAACGACCTCATGCGCACGGTCATCGAGGGCGGCGTGTCGGAGCGCAACAAGCAGCGGGACGTGTCCGCCGAGATGGCCGGCAACCGCTTGCAGTTGCGTTCGGACTACCGGAAGATCAGCGCGGACGAGCAGGACGAGTTTCGGCGCAAGACCGCGACGAAGCCGGAGACGGACGCTGCTATCGACGAGTTCGCCACGATCGTGCGCAACGACATCAACGAACCCACGTCGGCGACCGTCAACAAACTCGTCAAGGACCTTCGCCAGTTCGCGGTCGCGGAGAAGGCGGGTGGCGAGTCCGACCCGAAGTTCGTCGCGATGGTCGTTCGTGCCCTGAACGCGGTCAAGGACGAACCCCGCGGCGCCGAGATCGCGGCGCAGATTCAACAGCAGGTGCTCCCCGACAGCGTGCGGCGCGGCCAGACCGCGGGCGACTACCTGATGCAGATCATGCCGCCGACCCGTTCGCAGGTGGACGAGGAGGCCCAACGCGTCATCCGCGAGACGGGCGGGGCCGGCGCGCGCGGTTCGATGATCGAGGACATCCGGTCGGTGGGCGGCGACCCGAACGAGATCGGCAAGATGGCCGGCGTGAGTGCGTCCACGTCCACGAAGACCAAGGGCCCGAGCGGTGGCGGTTCCGCTGCCCCCGTTCGTGAGGGAGGGTCGGTCAGCATGGAGGGGATGTCGCCCGATGCGATCCGCGCGTACCAGAGCGCGAGCGCGAGCGGGTCGGACCCGTACGCCGCCATGCTCGCCGCGATGGAGGCGCAACAGGCGTACATCGCGGACGTGGCCGCACGCCGGAAGGAGGCCGCCGCGAAGGGCCGCCCGTCGCTCTACCCGCGTCCGAACGCCTACACCGTGTCCCCGAACCGCGCCGTGCCCGAGGCGGTCCAGCGGTCGATCCGCAAGGTCGGCAACATGGACCCGGGGCAGTTCGAGGCGTGGGACACCGCGTTGGCCCGCAGCGGCGGCAACGTCGACCGCGCGTACAAGGAGATGGGCGGCACCCCCGAACGCCGCTACTCCGTGAAGGACTACGCCGCGTCCGAGTTCGAGGACGGCGGCGGGCTGGGTGCGCTGATCGCCGACAACCTGACCGTGTCCGCGGTTCCGAACACAACCACGAACAAGGGCGCGGATTCCCCACTTTCCGGCACCATGAAGATGATCGCGGCGCTCCCCAAGGAGGTCCGCGACCTGTTCGGTGAGTCGGTCATCTACGCGGAGAACGGCAAGTACGACGAGGCCATCGCCGCCGCCCGTGCGGTTGTTGACGACGACGTGCGCGCCGCATTCGGGACCTCCCTGCGCCGCGCGTCGGATGACCCGAAGGCGTTGGCCGAGGTGCTGACTGGACTCGCCGCCCTTCCCGAGAGCGTGACCGGCGAGTGGGGTGGGGCCGTACGCGACGCCATCGACGAGCACGCGCGTTCGTTGCCGAAGGTGGGCGCGAGGGCGGACGAGGTGTTGCGCGGGAACCTGGACCGCTTGGGGGGCGCGCTGGAGGGGTCCGGCGTGTCGAAGGCGAAACGGGCGCGCAAAGAGGAGGGGGAGCAGAGTGAGAAGCGCGCGGACGAGCGGGAGCGCGCGGAGTATGAGCACGGCCAACGCGCCGTGCTGGACGCGTTGGACACTGGACACGACTACGAGACGGTCGGCATGGCGTGGAACGAGGCCCCCGACTCGGCGGTCAAGCGTGGCGCGTGGGACGCGTTGCAGGACGTGTCTGGTACCGGCGTCGAGACGTTGCGGCGCAAGATCACGAAGGAGATCGGCCCCGCCCCCGAAGCGCAGACCTACACGGTGCGCCCGGGGACGAAGATCGAGACGCCCGATGTGAAGTCCGAAGTCAAGATCAAGGAAGAAGGTCTGGACTTGGACGCGGACATCGATGTCTTCCTTTCCCCTGAACCCCAACCCAAGACCGCCAAGGCCGCGCCCGTCCCCGATCTGGACGCCGACGTTGACGCCTTTCTGGAGTGACCGTGGCATACACCCGCGAAGAAGTGATCGCAGCGTTCAAGCGCAACCCCAAGACCGAGGGGATGACCGACGCGCAGATCGCCGCGAAGGCCGACGAATACCTCGCAAAGATCGCAGGTAGCGCCGAACCCAAGGCCGCCCCGAAGACTGCCCCCAAGGCGACGCCCGCCGCCAAGGCACCCCCGAAACCCCCTGCGGCGAAGACCCCCGAACCACCAAAGGCCGAGGTTGCGGTGGTTGCGATGAAGGCGCCGGCACGCGTGATGGGCCCCGAGGCACCCGACCGGACTCGCGACTACAGCGACACCGCGCCGCCCATGACGCGCACCCGTGCGGCCGAGGTCATGCCGAAGCCGGAGATGGAGTTGATCGGGATCAAGCAGGGCGGCGAGGGGGTCTACAAGGCCCGCGAGTCCGTCCCCTCCGTGATGAAGTACGAGACGGACCTCATCGGCGACGAGGTTCGCAACATGCGCGGGACGCTGAAGGCCGTCCGCCCCGAACTTGCCGTCGCGGTGGATGAGGCCCCCGACGAGGAGGTACGTTCGCTCTACTACCGCATGGTGAAGTGATGGCGAAGCCGACGTTGACCGAGTTGTGGGACGCCCCGCCCCCGAGTGCGCCCGTGTCCACCCCGCCGGTCGCGCCGGTTGTTGCTACCGAGGTTGCCCCCGAACCGGTGGACGCGCCGCCCGTTGCCGTCACGCCGACGCGCAAGGTGTCCCTGACCGAAGCGTGGGAGTCGTCCGGCGACCGCGCCCCGACCGTCCGCGTGGATGCGCTGAAGGAAGACCTGGCCCGCGGTGGCGCCTTGCTCGCGACCGCGACCCGCGTCGAACGCAAGCGCGAGGGCGCATCCGACGAGGAAGCCGACGCCGCTGCGAAGGCGATCACCGACGCCGCGCTTGTCCTCGGCGACAACGCGGATTCGGGCTG
>JACCDR011019127.1_pt1 | contig 10430 bp, 17 predicted proteins | sample 7446431 | NCBI WGS metagenome assembly JACCDR01 (sample SAMN15323443, study PRJNA562643) | freshwater metagenome | isolation source: river surface water | place: USA:Blue River Watershed | collected 2017-08-17 | reverse complement strand
TCGGGCAACGGCGCAGGCAACCGGCCGACGCCCACCCCTGCACCCCAACGGATCAAGTAGCCATGGCCTCCACGCTGTACGACGCCCAGACGCTCATCCGCGCGAAGCTGACCGAGATGCGGAAGGCGCGGCTGTCCGCGGCCCACCAGGAGCTCGTGGGCAAGCTGCGCGAGCTGCACGACGCTCACCCGCACCTGCAAGAGCACCTCGGGCCGCTCATCGCCCAGCACGCCCCGAAGCCTGCGAAGACGCCGCGCACGCCGAAGCCCGTGGACCCCGACGCGGCGCGCATCGCTGCCCGGAAGGTGAACGACCACGTCGTCCGCTTGAACTACCACCTCGGACACGACAGCTTCGACGGCGTCCACGCGGAGGTCGCCGGGCACCCGACCGCCCACGTCCACGCCGTGGCGAAAGCGTTCACGGGCGCGCAGGGGCGGAGCAAGAAGCGCTCCCTGGAGCTCATTCAGAAGAAGCACAACGTCCTTGTCGGCGCCCGCGCCCGCGAGGCAAGCCGAGACGGGCGGACCGCCGGATGACCCACGGAGCCACCATGACCGCGTACGACCGACTCCTCGCCGAGGGGGCCGCCCTCCGCGAGCTCGTGAAGGGCCGCATGAGCGCGGGCCACACCGCCATGCACGCCGACCTACAGGCGCTCCACGACCACCCCGACACGCACGAGCACGTTCGGGCGGCCATCGCGCCGCTGCTGGCGAAGCACGGGCCGGCAGCGCCGCGCACCAGGGCACCCAAGGCGCCCGGTTCACGTCGCGAGGCGATGGCCCGGAACGGCACGTGGGGCCAGGAGGCCGCTCATCACCAGCGTGTGATTGCAAGCCCGGTGTATTCGGCGGCGCACAGGGCGCTGCACCAGACGGCGCTCGACGCGCACGAAGCCGTCATCTCGCACATCGTCCAGCATGGCAACCGCAAGGGCGACAAGATGCTGGCCCAGAAGCAACACGCTGCCTGGAAGGCGGGCAACGCCGCTCACGACGCGACCGGCACGAGACAGCTTGGCGGCGGTCCGGGTGGCATCGAGCTGAAGAAGCGCCAGCCGTGACCCGCTCCCACCACCTGCGCATCGAGGAGCACGGCGACCACGTCCACGTCCACGGGACGCTGCCGCGGCACCTGGAGCTCGTGGTGGGGACGGCGCTGCTCCACGGCGACGAGGACGCGGACCTCGTGCCGCTGGCGAAGGCGGTGGACGACGGCGAGGACGTGGACCCGGGGTGGCCCCAGTTCCGCGCACTGCTGGGCGAGTCGCTGCAGCCGTGGCGCGCGTGGCAGCGGTGGCTCCTCGAGCAGCTCGGGCGCCTCGAGCTGCGGCGGGGGCGCAACCCGGTGATCGCAGGGGCGGTGCGGGACGTGCTCCGCCGGCACGAGGTGGGGGTCATCGCCGCGACGACGGGGGCGACGCTCGACGAGGACACCGCGGACGAGCTCGTGGCGTCGGGCGACCTGCCCGCGAACTACCCCACCACGGCGCTCGTCCCCCAGGCGTTCACGCTGGGGCTGGGGGCGGACCCGGACGAGGTGCGGGCGCCGGGTCGGGTGACGTCGCCGCGGCTCCCCACGACGCCCCAGGAGCTCGGGGCGCTGTCCTACGCGCGCAGCCGAGCGGCGGTGTACATGCGGCGCCCGGTGGACAGCCTGCACCGGGCCGTGTCGGGGGTGCTGACGCAGGAGGGGGTGGACCTCGACCCGCGCCGGCTGTCCGCGGACGAGCGCGCCGTGGTGGCCAACATCATCGAGCGCGGGCTGCAAGAGAAGCTGTCCTCCCGGCAGCTCGCGACCCGGCTCCGCGACGAGACCGCGGGGACCACGCTCGCGAACGAGATGGAACGGGTCGCGAAGACGGAGCTGTCGTACGCGCTGACGCACGGGGCCTACGCCGCCTTGAAGTCGAAGCTGCGGCCCGGGGAGGACCCCGAGGTCTACAAGCAGGCGAGCCCCGACGCCTGCGACGACTGCCGACGGATCTGGGGCCCGCTGAAGGACCCCGTGCGCTACCGGCTGTCCTACGTCGAGGCCCGCGAGGCCGCCGGGGGGAACTTCCGGCTGCCGCGCAAGCAGTGGGGTCCGACGATTGGGCCGATTCATCCGCGGTGCTTCCCCGCTGGGACGCGGATCGCGACGGCTTCCGGCTGGAAGCCGGTAGAGCGGGTGAACGTCGGGGACATGGTGTGGACGCACCGGGGGCGCTGGCGCCCCGTGACGGCCACCATCTCAGCTCGCGATTCGCTCATCCGTGTGAACCACCTCCGGGTCACGCCCCTCCACCCCTTCCTGACCCCCCGCGGGTGGGTCGCGGCGCAGGACCTCCAGCCGAGCGATCACATCGTCGAAGCACTCCAGATCCCGTTTCCGCACGCGCATCATGCGCCATCCCAGCTCACTCAGCCGAGCAGCCTTGCGCGCATCGCAATCGCGCTTCTTCAGCGAGTCGTGCCAGTTCCCGCCGTCCACCTCGACGCCGACCCGGTCGTCGGGCAGCGCCAGATCGACCAAGTAGCGCTCGACCTGGAAGTTCGGCGACATGGTGATGCCACGCTCGGCGAAGCCATCGTAGAAGCGCTGTTCCAACTCGGAGCGGATCTTGCCGGCTTGCCGCGCCACCACCTTGCGCACGCGCTCCTCGGGGATGGTGCATCCGCGCGTGGCGGCGTTGGCATTCAGAGCGTTTTTTCTGCGCTGTTCGGGGGTGAGACGCGCGTTGCGGATGCGCTGCGATTCGGTAGCGGTCCGACGCGGAAGGCCCAGCCGTTCGAGAGTCCGGGTCACGGCGTTGCGATCCACGCCGAGCGTGTTCGCCATCTCCAGCACCGAGCACTCCCGCTCGTACATCTCGCGGATCTGCTCGTCGCACTTGATGCGCAACCGCTCGCCGTTCTCGGCCGCCGTGCGCATGGCGACGCCATTCTGCGTGAGCAGTTTGTGGACAGTCGCGGTCGAGCACCGGAGGACGCGACCAATCTGAACCGTGCTCTGACCCGCCTCGTACATTCGGCGCATCTGCGGGACCAGGAAATCGAACTTGCTCCCCTTGGGCATGGGCATCTTGAACACCGCCTTGTGTCTGTGCGCGCCTCCTCTACTCAGGCGCTTTGCACCGACCGTGTGTTCAACATCTCCGTGGACGAGGACGAGTCTTACGTCGCCGAGGGCATCGTGGTCCACAACTGCCTCTGCGCCGGACTCCTCCGTTTTGACCCGGACGTGCACGAGCGGGCGCAACGTCGGGCCGCGCGCATCCTCGGTCGAGGCTACTGACTCGGGCTCTGGTTGCGTCGCTGTAGCCCCACGTTAGAGCCTCGGGGAGAGGTGAACGTGAAGTGGGTCCAAGTGACCGTGAAGCACGCCAACTACGCCCAGCACCTGCACGGCTCGACGACCGGTGCGCTCCCGCCGACCGGCGAGTGGCTGACGTTGATGCGTGGCGACCGAGCGCACCACATCCGCGTGTCCGAGATCGCCAGCATCGCGGAGGTTGGGGAGGCCGAGGCGCTCGCCGCCATCGCGGCGCACGAGGAGAGCATCGCCCGCTTGGCTCGCATGGTCGCCAAATGAGGGACGTGACCGAGGGCGATGCACTGCCGGTGACCGACGCGCACCGGATTCGGGTGACCATCCGCACCGCGCAGGGGGACGAGACCTTCGACCTGCTCCGCGCCGAGGAGGGCTACCGCATCCCCGTGAGCGGGACGCTGGTGGACGTCGTGCCCGTGCCGGAGCCCCCGAGCGGCGGGACGTGGGCACCGCTGGTCAAGGGGGTCGACCCCGTCCCGAGCGAGCCCACCCCGGAGCAGCGGGCCGCCCAGGCGAAGGCGGGCAGCACGCCCCCGTTCCTGTGGACCCCCGCGGACGACGAGGCGCTGGGGCACCCAGGCGGCCCCCGCCCCTACGCCCAGTGCACCCAGTGCGGCGCGAAGGGGCCCGTGGTCGTGGTGGGGTCGGTGCTCGACTACGAATCCGCCACGGCGTGCCTGTGCCGCCCGTGCGTGGTCGGGGCGCTGGCGCTGTTCGACGAGGCCGAGGGGCGCGTGATGGAGTTCACCTTTGCCGTGGGCAAGCCGGGCGACGCCGCCGCGAAAGGCACGCGCGCCTCCCCGGGCGGCAACGCCGCCGTCAGCCTGGAGCGCGACGGCGACGGCGAGTTCATCGTCCGCTACCGGGGTGGCACGGGCGGCGATGCCTACGGCACGGATGGCGTGCTGCGCCACGGCGGCCTCCCGGGCGAGCTCGTGAAGCGCATCCCCGCGGGGGCCGACGTGCGCGTGGTGTTCGACCCGCCACCGCCGACCCCGCCCGCACCACCCGTTGGGGCGACCGTGGTCGTGCAGCGCCACGGCGAGACGTTCACCGCGCTCGTGGCGAGCGCCGTGCGCACCGCCCCGGCGGACCACCCGCGCGCGGGGCAGCCCTACGTCGCCGGCACCGTGGCGCTCCCGGACGGGCGCACGATGACGGACACCGTATGGCTGAGCGACATCGACGAGAAGGCGACGATGGACGCCTTCTCGGACGCGCTCCTCGATATCGCCGCGTCCGACCTCCACATGCGCCGCTACGTTCCAGCCGCGGCGCGCGATGGCAAGGTCGCGGCTACCATCCAGGGGCCTGCGCCGAACCCGCGCGCCCTGTCCCCCTGGCAGCCCTGGGGCGAGCAGGGCGCCACCGCCGGACGCCTCGTGCGCTTCGACTCGGCGGCCGAGCCCGTGGTCGTGGTGTGGTGGGACAACGCGGGCGTCATGTGGGGGCCGGGCTACGCACGCGCCACGGTGAACGCCGCCCCATCGGTGGACGCGGCGCAGGCCGCCGCGGATGCGTGGTGCCGGGAGCAGGGGTGGACGCTGGCGGAGGCCCCATGACCCCCGCCGGCATGGACCCCCGCGTGTGGCTCGCCCTGCTACAAGCGGCCCAGCGGCTGGGGTGGCGCAGGGGCGACCTGAGCGCCACCGTGGGCTTCCCGTTCAGCCTGTGGTTCCGGGACGGCCAGATGCGCGTGTGGACCACGAAGTCGGAGCTGGAGTGGGGCGCGCTGGCTCCCGACTTCGTGGTCACGCCCGGCCTGGACCCGAAGACCTGCGGGGAGCGGTTCCCCACTGAGGCGGAGGCGCTCGCCTTCGCGATGGGGATCCCGCTCGAGATGCTCGCTCCCGAGGCGCTGGACGCGGCGCTCGCAGCGAGGCGCCCATGACCGTCGCCGACATCCTCGTCCACCTGCGCGAGCACCCGGAGGACGCGCGCGCCGTGGTGGAGGGGCTCCGCAAGTTCGCGGGGCCGTGGGATGACACCGCAGCCCCGATCCTCAGCCAACTGTCCGTGCTCGTCGAATACGAGCACCCCGGCGAGGCGCTGGCCTCCGTTGGGCGCACGAACTCTCCGCCGCCCGAAGGGCACCCGCTGGCGGACCGCCGCGACTGGTTCCTCGGCGCGGTGTGGTGGGCCTGCCCGCACCGGTCCTGGCACGCGACCGCAGCGGAAGCCCGCGCCGCCGTCGAGGCGCACCTGCGCGCGCACGGGTGGACCGTCATCCCGCGAGGTGACGAGTGAACCGCTTCGAGCTGATGATGCACGAGCTCCGCGGCCAGTTTGCAGCGGGCCGGTGGACGCGCATGGGTGAGACCTTCGATGTGTGGCAGCGGTCACCGGCCACCGTCCCGTGCCGGATGGTGGCCCGCATCGTCCCGGGGAGCGAGGCGATGTGGGCCGAGGCGTTCCGGGTCGAGCTCGGCGGCGTGGTCCCCTCGGTCGGGTGGTGGTGGCTCGCAGCGAGCCCGCCGGCCGACAGGTCGGCGCTCGACCATGCGCTGCGCACGCATGCGGGTCGGACGTGGTTCGCATGCGGCTGGCCGAGCGGGCGCAGCCCGTGGCCTCGCTGGAGGAGGGGAAGCACCACGAGGACGAGCGCCTGCGGGCGCTGGGCGTCACGCTGGAAGGCTCATGACCGTGGCCGACATCATCGAGCGCCTGCGCACGCTGCCCCAAGGCGACCCCGCGTACCTGCACCAAGCCCACATCGACGCCTGGATCGAGGAGCCGCTGCGCCCCGACCTGGACGCCGCCGCCAAGGCCATCGACGACCACCGCTGGGACGACGCGCGGGCCGCCATCGCCCGGGTGGAGGCGCTCGCCGGCCCCGACTACCACGACGTTGTGCGCGACCGCACGCTGCTCGCCCTGCTGGAGACCTAGGGCTCGTGGCGGGTGGACGGCGGGGGAGTCGAACCCCCGCGGCTGTCCGGTTGCACGGGGACGCCCCCCGCGCGTGCGCTCGCCCGGTCAGCCGCCACACCTTGACCGCCCGTTGTCCCGTCCCGCGTCCGCAGCGAGGCCAGCACCTCGTCGAGGCGCTCCTCCTCGCGCTCGAGCATCCGCCGCAGCGCCAGCACCCGACGCACCCGACGCACGGCCACGTTGAGCCGGATGCGCTCGACGCCCGTGGGCCGCCCCGTGGTCATGCGTACCGCGCGGTGGCGAGCACGTGCGCACGCACCTGCTCGGGCGTCAGCTCCGGCAGCGGGCAGGGGTGCCGGGCCCACACGCGGTCGATGGCGGCGCGGTCCTCGTCGGTGACCACGTAGCCGGCACCCCGGGAGCGGGCCTTGCGGCACCGGGCCGAGCACGTCACCGCGTCGGAGCGGCGCGGGGTGAACGAGCCGTGACACACGGCGCAGGCGCGGGTCACGGCGTCGCTCACTGGCTGCTCAGCGAGAAGTCGTCGAACGTCGTGGGCACGGTGGGCGCCTCGCCCTGCAGCCACGCCACGCCGAACCCGACGGCGAAGTACAGCGCCGCGGCCTTGGCCGACGATGTCCACGAGCCGGCGCCCGGGAGCGACAGCCCGCGCCACACCGCCACCATCCCCAGCGCGGCGAGCACGTGCTCGAGGCCGAGGTGGTAGGTGTGCCCCATGAAGGGCAGGGCGGGAAGCGCGATCGTGGACAGCACCCACAGCGCGTAGCCGCGGGTGGCGAAGGCGAGGAGCGCGGCGCCGAGGTCCAGGGCCATGGCGCCCAGCGCGTTGGCGTCGAGGGTCGTGGCCATCAGCCGATGATCTCGACGGCGAACGTGTCGAGCCGCATGGAGTCGGAGTCGGTGGCGGTCGCCTGGCGGTCCACGAAGATGGCGAGCGCGGCGCTGGCGGTCGTGTCCACGGTGGTGGTGGACGTGGACCCGGTGCCGGTCGAGAGCAGGTGGAACGCGGGCGACGCCGTGGCCTGCGCGCCGGAGCGGGCAACGCCCGAGCCGACGACCGTGCCGCTGGCGCCGACGGCGCGGCAGACGAACTCGAACTCGATGTCGAACACGCCGTCGTTCGCCGGATCGAGGCTGCCGGTGACGCAGAGGTTCGTCGCGCCGAAGGCAACGCCGAAGATGTGGGTTTCGGTGCCGGTTGTCGCCGTGTACCGACCGCGGCCCCGGACGCGCACGATCGTGCCGACCTTGAGCGTGTTGGCCGGCACCGTGTAGGTGCCGTGATCGAAGTTGGTCTGCGTCTCGCTCGTGCCGGTGAGCGCCGTGGACGCGACGGGGTCCGACATGGCGATGCCGCCGACCACGCGCGCCGTGCCCGAGGCCACGCCGTCGGTGGTGGTGAGCCGCTTGACGACGCGCACGCCGTTGTTGGCCGTCGCCTCGGTGATGGTGTCGGCCGTCAGGGTGCCGCCCGCGCCGACCTCGCCCTCGAGCGCGGCGAGCCGGGCCTCCAGCGTGGTGCCGAACCGCTTGTCCTGCGAGACGAGCCCCAGCGGGCCGCCCGGCCGCTTGCCGTCGAGGATCTCGATGGTCTCCGTGTCGAACGCCATGGTGCTCCCTCTCGGTGGCGCCGGACGCGGCGCGCTCCGCCACACCCTACCCCGGGGCTTTGCACCCACTCGGCGCCGCCGATGACCGCAAACGCCGGGGCTACGTTCCCCCTCTGACGAGGTGCGAACGTGACCCGCGAGCAGTTGGCCACCTACAGCAGGACGCTCGACTGGTTCCTCTGGACGTGGCTGGGGCGCGGCGTCCCCTCCCTGCGCCCGCGGATGACGCTCGAGGAGACGCTGCGGCTCGCGCGGATGGCGCACCGGGACCACTACCCCACCCGCCGGGCGCTGCGCGACGTGGACCTGGCGCTGGCGTGGCTGGCGACGGAGCTCCACGCCGAGGAGCCGCGGCGGGTCCCTGCGCACTGGCGCAGCTCGCGCCGGGAGGTCCCGATCGAGGCGTGGGCCGACATGGGCCCGGGGCGGCGCGTGACGCTGACGGTGCACGACGGCACCCACACGCGGGAGCTCGTGCTGGAGCCCGAGACCACGTGGGCGCTGCTGCGGCAGCTCCTGGCGGCGGTGGGCCATGCGCGGCAGCCGGACGAGTCCGGGCTGCGCACGGACACGGTGCTGCTCGTCAACCCCCTCAACGGCCGCACGTGGACCGAGGAGGAGGACGAGCCGACGAGCCCGCTCGACCCGCCGACGCCGGGGTGGCGAGGCGCGCGCCGGTAGGCCCGTCAGCGCCCGGCGAGGTGCAGCGCCACCGCGGTGAGGGCCAGCGCGTCCACGAGCCGGGAGCCGTCAGGCATGGGGCGCGAGTCGTCGGGGTCGAGGTCGGCCAGCGCGGGGCACACCTGGGAACCCGCCCGTGTGCTGCCGAACATCCGCGCGGTGTGCGAGTAGGGGCGCCCCCGAAACGGGACACCGCGCCCGAACCACGTCAGCACCCACGTCCCGGCGCCCGCGTGCGTCCAGCCCGGCGCCGTGCTGCACGCGTCCTGCGCTGGCCACACCCGCTCCGCCGCCCACCGCGCCAGCCGATCGCGGGTGCTCGCGTCCTCGGTGGTCGCCGCCCACGCCCCGCCGCCCATCCACGTCTCGCCCGTGGCCGGGTCGAGCACCTTGTGGTCGTCGAGCCCGGTCCACAGCCCGCGGTCGCCGAAGCCGAAGTCGCCGCGGACCACCCACAGCCCGCGGCGGTCGAAGGTCTCGGGCAGCGCCGCGAGCGGCACCCGCAGGCGGAGGAGGTCGGCGGCGGGGATCATGCGGGCTCCGGGGTGAGGCTGGGACCGTTGGAGGGGGTGAGGTTGAACTCCGCCAGGTACTCGTTCGCGATGTCCCAGGTGGACGGCGTGCTGCGGACGAGGGTGGCCGCGAACCATCGGCCCGCCCACGAGACCATCGCACCATCCCAGTGGTTCGCGTCCCATGTGGTCCGGTAGGTCAGCAGCAGGGCCGCCGGGACGACCAGCGACACCGCGTCCAGGCCCCACGGGTGCCGCGCTGGCGCGTAGCGGGTGACCGTCGCCACCCACGGCCGCCCGTCCGGGCCGATGACCAGCGCCTCGCCCGGCTGGAGCCCCTCCAGCAGGCGGTCCATCTCCACGAGCTGGTCGGCGGTCACGGGGCGGGCTCCAGGTCGCCGAGCATGTACCGGCGACCGTCGCGCGTCATCGGCAGCGCCGTAGCGGCCACCACCCGACCACCCGCGCGGAACCTGGCCACGAGGCGCTCGTTGGGCTCGAAGGTCGTGTTGGCCGAGGGCAGCTCCAGCGTGTACGTCGTGCGCCCCGCGACCACGCTGCGGCTCCCAGCCTCGATGATCGGGATGCGCTCCTGCTCCTCGACCACCTGCGCCACCGCGGCGGAGGCCAGCAGCGCCGGGCCGCCGGGCGCCGTGATCTCCACGTCGGTGACCTCCAGCCACCACGTTTGGTCGGTCCCGACGGCTGGAGCCTCCACGATGGGCGCGCCAGCCAGGGGGCCGTCGAGGCGGGGGGAGCGCACGTTGATGTCACGGAAGGTGTCCGCCACGGCGCCATCGAGGTCCGGCGGCACAATGGCCTCCAACATCGACATGGGCGGGCCGACGGGCGCATCCGCGCGCAAGTCCAACGGGACGCTGGGATACTCCTGGCGGAAGCGGCCCGCGAGGTACGTGTTCACCGCGCGCCACGCCTCCGTCGGCCGCGCCTCCAGCGCGTGCACGAGCGCCGCCGTGGCCTGCTCGGGCGTGGCCTCGCGGAGCCAGTCGGCGAACACCTGCGCGAACTCCGGGACGCTCGGACGCGCAGCGAGGGCCGCGTCTGCTGCGGTCATCGCCTCCGCGGCGCTCGCCACGATCCCGTTCGGGCTGGCGTAGCGCACCCGCCCGCCACCCGCCGACTCGAGCAGCGTCCAGCGCCATGCGTCGGCACCGACGAGGCACACCTCGGCCACCACGCGCCCGCTGGCGTCGCGGTAGGTCCAGGTGGGGTGCGGCGGCGGCCCCGAGCCGTGGGTCCATCCAGGCAGGTCGCTCATGGCGTCAGCTCCCAGCCTGCGGCGCGGAGGGCGTCGTCGGCGGCTTGGCGGGCGGCTTCGAGGGCAAGTGCCAAGCCGTGAAGCCCAGCCGCCTCCCACAGCCAGCGCGACGCCATGGAGATCACGGCGGCGGCGGGTCGA
>JACCDR010982744.1_pt1 | contig 10432 bp, 10 predicted proteins | sample 7446431 | NCBI WGS metagenome assembly JACCDR01 (sample SAMN15323443, study PRJNA562643) | freshwater metagenome | isolation source: river surface water | place: USA:Blue River Watershed | collected 2017-08-17 | reverse complement strand
TCCCGGTCGGGTCCGTCCACGTCGCGGTCATCGACCCGACGTCTTCGGACCAGACCGGGCACACGGGGTCGCTGGTACTGGGTGTGGTGACAGGTCCGGCATACAACGGCATGACCGGGTGACCCCCCTTCCTGGACGTACGTGATCAGAAAGAGGGGGTCACTCAGCGGGCCCGGCCGCGGCGGGCCAGCGCGTCGTCACGGTCCTGCAGCGCCCGCAGCTTGCCGGGCGTCAGGGTCGTGCTCGCGAACTGGAAGTGGTACTGCCGTGGGATCACCCCGGCGTTCTGGGCCTGCAGATCGGACATCCGCTGCATGGTGTGCCACTGGGTGGGGTTGAGCACGGGCTCGACCTGTCCGGTCCCGTTCCAGATAGGCGGGTTCCATCCGGGTTGCAGGTATCCACCATCATCCATGGCGATGTGGACGTGGTTGCGGTGTGCCTCCATCAACGCGTTGTTGAAGGAGCCCTTGTCCACGCCGCGGGTGTATGCGTAGTCCCGCTTCCCGGTGCGGTGGATGAGTTCCAGCGGCCGGTGGCCGGCCAACCAGGACGCGAGCGCGTCCTGGTTGTACCCCATCCAGTCGACCGCGCGGCCCATCCCGTGCCAGAGCGGATCGCCCGGCCGGTACGCGTTCCCGAACGATCCGGAGACGGGGCCCGTCGACTTGATCAGGGCGACGATGGAGCGCCACACCCCGGAGTCGAAGTACCCGCCCCCGTTGCCCGGCGTGTGTGCCGGCCACGGCGGGAACCCCGGCCCGGCGCCGAAGTCCGTGCTGCCGGCGCCGACCGAGGCGTAGTACGCCTGGACCTCGTCGTCGTACTTCTTCCACCAGTCGGCCACGTTCGGCACGGTGAACTGGACCGGCAGGTTCACCGACAACTTGCTGGTGTCCAGCCCGGCACCGAACCGGGAGATCAGGCCACCGGCCGCATATCCCTGGATCACCTCGCGGGGCACCCGCCGCTGCCGGATCGCGTCCATCCCGGACACGCCGTAGTAGCGCACCGTGTCGACCGGATGCATGTACTCGTCGGCCGTTGCCCAGATCGCGATGTTGTCGGCGGACCGGTGTGGGCTGTAGCCCTCGATCGGGCCACCTTCAGCCTTGAACGCGCGGGGGTCACCGGCGTACCCGCCGAAGATCGCGGCTTTCAATGTCGCAATCTCAGCGTTGATCTTGCCTTTGTCCCACGGTGGTTTCGCGGCCAGACCCTCGTTGATCGCGTGCGCCTCGATCAGCGCGAAGATCGCCTCGTTGAGGCCCGGCGTGGAAACATCCGTCTTCTTGACCGGCGGGATGCTCCCGTAGTCACGGACCAGATCCTGCACGGCCTTCGAATTGCGCTCGGTCACCGGGATCTGGTTGAGCAGCGCCTCGGTCGACTTCCGGTGCGCCTCCCGGGCCTGGTCCTCCGACAACCCGTTGGCGATGTCCTGCACGTACTTCGCGCGCAATGCCTGCAGAGCGGCCTCGAGCGCGTCCCGGTTGGAGATGACCTCCTGGGTGTGGCCCTTGGCCTTCTTCGCCGTCAGGTCGAACCCGAAGCCGTTGTCGGCCAGCCTCGCGGACAGGTCGAGCTGGGTCCTGGCCAACGTCTCGGTGGCCTCGGTCTGCTTGATCGCAGCGCCGTACATCTGGTCGATCGCCTGCGTGAGCAGGTCCGACTTGTCCCGCGCCGTCAGCGCGCTGTCCCCGATCGAGTTGAACACCCCGGCCAGCGCATCGAACGTCGGTCCGGACGACTGAGCCGTCGACCCGATACCCTTCAGCGCCTTGTTGAACAGGTCCGCCTTGTCGCCGGCGGACAGGTTCGACTGTCCGACCTTCTCGGTGATCTCGGCCAGCGCCTTCGCCTTGGACGCGGTGTCCGCGGACAGGCCACCGACCAGGTCGATGGCCTTGCCGAACATGTCGGCGGACGGGTTAGCCGCCGTCACCGCGTCCCGGAACGCGAGCACGGTGGCCCGCAGCCCACGCTGCGCCTCGGCCAGCAGGTCGGCAGCCTGCTTCTCCTTGATCCGCTGGTCGATGGCACCGGCGATCGACGCCCGTTCCTCCTTCCGGGCCTTGATCATGTCGCCTAGCTCGTCGCGGTTCTTGACCCCCGCCTCGTTGAGGATCTCCAGCAGCGCCGCCTCCTCCGCACCCAACGCGTTCGCTGAGTCGTACTCGTCCGCGAGCAGCTGCATGCGGCTGATCTGCGCGTCGTAGGTCCCGAGGACCCGGTCCCGGGCTTCCGCCTCCCCGTTGATCGCGCTGGCGATGTCGGCCACGTCCACGGAAACCCCGCGGGCGTTGAGGATCAAGTTCCGCAGCTCCTTGTTCTGCCGGACCATGCTCTGCACGTTCTCGGCGGACGCGTCGCCGGCCTTGGCGTACGCCTCGGCCAGCCCGAGCAGCGACGCCCGCAGCCCCTCGTTCGCCTGGGTCTGGCTACGGGTGTGGCTGAACAGCAGCGACAGGCCGATGGTCGCCGCCACGATGGCCAGGCCGAACGGGCCACCGAGGAACGACCACAGCCCCTGAAACACCGTCTTCGCCGCCGCAGCGACACCGCTACCGATAGCCATGGCGCTGGTGAGCCGCCCGGTACCGACCGCCGCGGCGGAAACCGCCGTGGTGTACGCCACGGTGACCGGCGTGGTCGAGGACACGACCCGCGACCACAACGCGGTCGCCGCGGCGCTGAGCCCGTGCTGCTGTGTCAGCACCCGGGTCGCCGCCGCGTTGGCCAGCAACGCGATCGACCACAACGCGATCAGCCCGATCAGGGCGCTGAGGACCGGCAACGGGATCGCGTTGATCACCCGGAACAGGCCCTCGAACACCCGCACGACGATCGCGCCGATAGGTGCGGCGGCGATCACGAACCGGGCGATGAAGGTGCCCATATCGCCGAGCAGGTGCACAACCGCCGGGCCGTTGTCCTGGACATACTTCAGGAACCGTTGGAACCCGGTCGAGGTCGACAGGGTCCGCGCCCACGTGGCAAAGCCCTCCGCCCAGGACAACAGGCCCCGGCCGAGCTGCGGGTTGAACGCCGACAACGCGATGATCAGCGAGGCGAGGCCACGGGACACCGTCTCGGTGAACCGGAACATTCCGCTGAGCGCCGGCACGGCGGTGTCGTCGATGAACTGGAAGAACTGCCGCCACACCGGGTTCCGGAATGCGCCCACCGCCTCGACGGCGATGTTCCCGAGCCCCTCGGCGACCTTGAACACGAACGACGTCAACCCGGCCAGATAAGGCTGGATGTCACGCAGCGCCTGCTGGACACCAGGCAGCATCCCCTTCTCCGCCGCGCCACGCAGCGCCAGCGCCGCGTCCCGCATCGAGAACACATACTTGGTGAACCGCTGCGCCTCAGGGCTGAGCAGCTTGAACGCGTCGTTGAGGTTGTCCAGCGCTTCACCACCGGCAACCCCGGCGTTGACGTAGGCGGTCTGCGCCTGCCGCTGCGCGGCGATCACGGCCTGCTGCGCCGCGACGATCTGCTCCGCGCCCTGCCGGGCCTGCTCAGCCTGCGCCGCGCGGGCCTCCGCGACGCGGGCCTCCGCGTCCCTGATGGCCTGGACCGAGTCGTTGACACGCTCCTGCGCAGCCACGACCTGCTTGCTCCCGGCCACGCCCTTCTTCGCGGCCTCGGACTGTTCCTCGGCCAGGCGGCCACCCTCGACCTTGAGCTGCTGCAGCTCCAGCATCCGCTGCTCGAAGGTGATCCGGGCCTGCTCGCGTTCCTCCTCGGTGGCGCTCTTGTTGGACAGCACCTTGTCCAACGCGCGCCTGGCCTCGGCGATGTCGAGGTTGGCCTGCCGCTGACTCAGGGCATTGCCCTTGAGCTGCAGGGCCCGGTCCTCGTCGAGCCGTTGCGCAGACTTGATCGCGTCGATCAGGTCGAGTTGGGCCTGCCGCGCGGCCTTGTTCGCGTCGGTCACCCCACGCTGCGCGTCGACGACCGCCTTGGCCGCCCGCGCATTGGACAGGGCCACGGTTACGCGGGTGTTCGCCAGCCCCCGCTCGGCGTTGCCGACGGAGTCAATCGCGCTGGCGATCTGGGTCTGGCTTTGCAGGAACGACTTCGACGACTTGTTGACGTCCTGCTGGTACTTGCCCAGGGCCTGCAAACCCTTGACGACCCCGGAGAACGCGAGGACGGTGACGCCGAGCCCCGCGCCGGCGGCGATCGCAGCGGTGGCGATGCCACCGATCGCGAACGCGGCCGCGGCCGCGGCAGGGACGAGTACGGTACCCATCGACAGCGCCGCCGCGATGATCGCGCCGAGCCGGCCGACCGCCGACTGCGCGACAGGGGTGATACCGCTCAACTCCCGCTGCACGACCCGTGACATGGCAGCGACCGCGGCAAGTTCGGTCATCGCACCGGCGACGTCGGCCCGCACCTGAATGTCGACGTCCTGTGCGGACAACGCCCGCAGCCGTGCCTGCAGCGCGGTGAGCCGGGCCATGAGGGCCCCGGCGTCCAGGTCACCACGGATGTGCAGGTCCCGGACCGAGGTCAGCTCGGTGCGGATCTCGGCGATCGCCCGGTCGACCGGGCCGGTATCGGCGTCGATCCGGATGTCCGGCAGCGCCCGGATCGCCGCGGCGATCCGGGTATGGACCGCGGTCGCGAACCGGCCACCCGTACGGTCCCCACCGTCCCGGCCCAGATCCGGAGCCACACGCTGGGTGAAGTTGCGCAGCTCGAGCATCGCCCGGTCGAGGTCGAAGTTCACCGGGATCGACACATTGCGGGCACGCAGCCGCTGCATCGCGCCTTCGACCGCCGCGACCCGGCGGAAGAATGCGTCAGCGTCGCCGTCGATGCCGATGCGGAAGTCCCGCAACTGGATCATCCGGGCGCGGATCGCCCGCAACACCCGGTCGAACGGGCTCTCGTCGGCCCGGACCGGAATGTCGGGCAGGGTGGCCGCGATCCGGGCGAACCGTTGCCTTACCTCGTTGCCGAACGCCCCGCCGAAGTTCCCGCCGGCCTCATGCCCGGAACGGCGGGCCTCCTCGACCAGGGCGTGGAACGCATCCAGGTCGGCGCCGGACGCGCGCAGGTCAACGACCCGCCGACGGTCGTCGGTGCTGCGTTCGAGTTCCAGCATCCGCTGGCGGACCAACGCGATGCGCCGCAACGCCTCGTCGTCGTCGATCTCGAGGTTGATGTGCTGGTCACGGATGTGCCCCAGCTCGCCCCGGATGTCCTTCATCTCCTGGTCGAATGCGTTGCGGGCGACACCGATCTCCGGCTCGGGCAACGCCCGCATCGCGCTGCGCAGCCGCCGGTTCAGTGCGGTGGAGAACGCGTCACCGAATCGGTCACCGGAGCGGTCACCGGAGCGGTGCACATCCCGGTCGACGTGGTCGAGTCCGTCACCGACACCACCGCGGACCGAGCGTGCCAGCGAGTCCCGCAGCCCCCGGTCGATGATCTGGCCGAGCCGGTCGACCTCGCTGGCCATCTGCCGGTCCATGTGCCGGAACGACGGCACCACCTGAAGCCACGCCGTACCTGCGGAGTAGGACATCTCGCCCCCTCCGCCGGGTACAGCGGTAGGCACCCACGCGGGCGCCTACCGCTTCTCGTCCGTTTCCGGGCCGGCGGACCTACCCGGCAACAGCCGGGCCACCAGCGATTTGTGTTTGTCCTTGCGGGCAGCGGCCCGACGCCGCTGCATCGCCGTCACCGGCCGCGGCAGGGCGCGGACCTGCCGCGGCTTGGCACCCTTGGTCGCACCCACGGCCTGGATCAGTTCGGCGATCCGGTCCCCGAGCACCGACAGCAGCTCCACCTCGGGTGACCATTCCCGCATCCGCCGCGACGGCACTCCGTCCCGTTGCGGCATCCGCGCCAGCACAGTCGCCAGCTCGTCGTCGTCGGCCAGCGACTCGGCGAACGCCGAATGCCGCGGCAACCTATCGATGATGTTGAGCAGGTGCCGCCACCGGCGGGACCGCCACATCTGCGCGAGGTCGTACCCGCGTTCCCACAGGTCGTATTCGATCGCCTTGCCGTGCCGACGGATCAGCCCAGCAAGGCGCGTGCTTCCGGGCCGTCGGTCGTCATCCCGTAGTGCTGGAAGAAGGCCACCATAAGGTGTTCCATCTTCCATTCCGGGCATCGGAGAACCAGGAATTTCTTGTACTGCGCCTCACCCATCGTGAACCGGATGAACATCAGCGGGTTTCGCTGGGCCACCACCAGGTCCTGCCAGTCGATCTCCTTCGGATCGTTCAGGGTGAATTCCTGGCCGTCCATCCGGAACGCGAACGGGCCTGGCCGGTGGCCGTCACGTTCGATCGCGTCGAGGTCCAGGTCGACCGGGATGCTCAGCGGCGGCGGCAGTTCCTCCTCGGGTGGTGCGGCCTTCGCCACGGCGGCCTTGGTGGCCTTGGTTGTCTTGGTGGCGGGTCGGGTGCGCGGCACGGTCATGCGGCCACCCCCGCGTCACCCGTGGTGGTGGCCGGCGTGCCGTCGACCGGGTCCGCCCCCGCGGCGGCCCGGGCGATGTTCTGCTGGGCGGTGAAGATGGTGTTGGCGGTGGCCCGCGTGATGAGCGCCGCGCGGTGCATGGCGTCGGCCAGGGTCTGGACGTCGCCGACCCCGGCAAGGTGGTAGCCGAGGTTGCGGCCGGTGGCCACGCTGGCGAGGGCTGCGACGGCCCGGTCGACCAGATCCGGATCGACCGGGCTGTCACCGCCGAACTCGACGTAGATCTCGTCAGGCACACAGCCGTCGCTGGACTGGTACGTCGCGGCGACCCGCAGGGCGGGCGCCCGGTACGGCGGGATCGCCGTGGACATTTCGTCGGTCATGAGCGGGTGGGCTCCTGTCGTCGGTTACTGGGTGGTGGGCTTGGCGCCGGCGGTCCCGGCTCCGGTCGCAGCCGCGGCAGCGGCGGCGTTGCGGTCGGCGGCGGCGGAGTTGCCTTTAGGCACCCAGCCGTCGAACCGGTACTGCACCTCGTCGTCGATCGACGTGGCGGTCCGCTCGTAGGTTTTGCCGTTGACCGTTTTCGTCCAGGTCGTCGGCGTGTACGCCGGGGCGCTCTTGCTCCGGTTCGGCATCGGTGCTCCTCGGATGGGTGGGCGAAAACGGTGAGGCCGGGACGACGCGCCCACCCGCGCATTCGTCGCCCCGGCCGTCTGTGTGCGCTGGTTCAGCTCGCGGCAGGGAATTAGGTGGCCTGCGTGATGCCCATCTCGTCGAGCAGCGCGAGCCAGCCGGGACCGCCCCAGAACCACTTGTGCGAATAGCCGGCGGTGCTGTCCTTGTAGCCGGTGAAGGTCAGCGGGTACCCGACCGCTTCGTCGCCATCCGTGTATTGCTGTTCGCCGATCTCCGTCACCCGCGACCTCGGCATGTACCGGGCGAAATAGATCTCCCCGGCATCGCCGTCGTCGACGAATAGGCCCAACACCCGGTAGTACCGGAAACTGGGCCGGTCCGGCTTGGCCACCTGCAGCTCACCGGTGGTCGCCGCCGCCTCGAACGTGGTGTAGTCAGCCCCGGTGTACAGACCGATCGTCTGGAGCTTCGTCTCCTGACCGGTACAGCTCATGGTGATCGTGTCGTTGGTGACGTCGGTCCGGGTCGGCTCCACGCTGCCGAACGACCGCACCTCGGACAGGTCCGTGGTCCGGCCGTAGGTCACCCCGTCGGTCGTGGTATAGCCCAAGTCCGTGTAGCCACCACCGCTGGTCGGCAACGCCACGAGATCGGCGGACGACCCGCTGGTCAGATTCGTGATCAGCGACGCGGTGATCGCACCGACGAACACGCTCCCGTCCTTGGCCTTCCTGATCAGTTCCTGCTTCTTGTCGGCGAGCGCGGAAAACGGCATGGGTGTGCCCCCTTCGATCGAGGCAGATGGCCCCGAGATCGGGGCGGACGACAAGACCCCGCACACCAGGTGCGGGGTCGGGGTTTGCCGGGTGGGCGTCTATGGGGCCGTCAGGCGGCCACGCGTCGGGCGACGGCTTCGTAGGTGGCGCCCCAGCGGCGCATCGTGCCGTCGCCCCAGGGCAGCTCGCGGGGGCCGGTCAGGCAGTCGATCCGGTCGACCACGGGGGAGGGCCGCCGCCGGGTCAGCCACTGGCGCACCTGCTCGGCGAGCGGCTCACCGGTGGCGTATGTCGGCGCGAACACGTCGACCTCCATCAACGGAAAGTCGTTGACCTGGTCGCTGCCGCCGTCGATGCGGTGGGCACGGATGAACCAGGGCCGGGTGGCGAGATCTTCCGGGGTTTCCGCGCCGACGTTGACGACCCCGCCGACAAGGGTGCCGATCAGGTCACGGAACACGGTCGTCATGTCGGGCCAGCGGCGGGCAATCACAGGAAGCGTCACCGGACGGTCCTCCCTCCCGGCTCAGCCGCTGTTGCGGCGGCGCCCGCGGCTGCGCCGTTCACGCTGCCGCCGTTCACGCTGCCGCGCGCGGAACTCGTCGATGCCGGGGACCGGCTGCATCGTCTGCTGTGTCCGCACCGTCGGCGTGGTGAGCGGCTGCCGCGCATCGCCGCCGAGGAAGACGAGCGTCTTCTGGAGTACGTGGTGCCCCTCGGTGGCCGGCCACCCGTCATGGGCGGCCGCGCCGACCTCGATCGGCACCGCCGCAGGGTCGGTGTTGACCAGGCTAGCCATGACGCGGCGCATCCCCCGCACCACCACATGGCCGGCATTGACCCGCCAGGACCGGCGGTAATCACCGGTCCGCACCGGTGATATCCCCTCGGCGTACGCCCGCCCCTTGTGCGCGATGGCCAGCACGGCCACGCGTAGCTCCTTGCCCCGGGCGATCTTCCGCATGCCGGCGCGGTCCATTTCGAACTCGACGACCATGCGCGGCGAGACGTACACCGGCCGGCGGTAGATGCCCATGACGATCCCTCCCATCCCGCCCGCGGTCACCCGGATCGGGACCGTCAGGCCGCTTTCCGGAGGACGATGACCACCCCGGACGATCCCCAGTCCTGCGGATCACCGACGACGGTGTAGATCTGCCCCCGTGCCCGGATCCGGTCGCTGGCCCGGACGTCGGCGCCGGCCTGGGCGTACACGGTGGCGTCGGTGTCGACCCCAGCGGCGGCGACACCGAGTTCCCGCGACGGCCCCGGCGCGAACAGGCACCCCTCCAACACGGACTCGGTCGCGGTGGAGGTCGGGTCACCGAACGCGTCCCGGCCGGCCATGCGGATCACGGTGACGGACTCCTCCTCACCAGCCACCGCGGTACCTCCCGCAGTTCCGCACCGGCGGTGCCATGCCCGCCTGGATCCGGGTCATCCCGATCGCCGACACCGCGGCCGCGGCCGCGGTCACCGGCGACAACGCCGCCTGCTCGTTGGCGCCGACAACCAGCTCCCCGGCGGCCAGCTGCGTGTCGTAGGTGTAACTGAACGGGCCGATCGACTGCGACCGCAGCCCGCGCGGGTTCCGCAGCACCCGCAGCACCATGTTCGTGACCGCCAGCGCGACCACCTCGGCGTCGAGGATGCCGTCGCGGATTTGCGTGTCGACGAGCGGGTACTGCGCCCGTACCAGCTTCGAGGCCGCCCGCAGCAACGCTTTCGCCAGGCCCTCCTGAGCGGGTGTCAGCGTCCCGAACTGCTCGCTGATGTGCCCGATCACCGCCAACGGCGGGATCGCCGGGATCGGCCGGGCGTAGACGTAATGCTCCTCGACCGCGGTCGCGGTGCCGGAAACGGTGACCCGGGCCGTCCACATGCCCGCACGGGTGGCCTGCAGGGTGTTCGGGTACCGCCCGGATCCGGGCGGATCCTCGGCGATCGGCTCCAGCTCGATGGCCGGCGTGCTGTCCGGGTCGTACCACGACCGCTGCACCGTGGCACCGGCCGAGGTCGTGAAAACCAGTTCGAACACGTCGCCCACGTCGACAGTGGTCACAGCCCATCCCTGCCCATCTCAGCTGATCGTGACGATGATCGACCGGGCCGGGGCGCCCACGGTGGCGGTGGCGGTGATGACCGGGACGATGATTGTCTGGGTCGGCCGGGGGACCAACATCAGGACGAAGGTGGCCGCGTCGACCAGAACGACCGCGTCGGCGACGGCGACGACAATGGTCGCCGAACCGGCGCGGCCATTGTCGGCCAGGACGATTCCCCCGCTGCCCCCGCGTCCCGCCGCGACACCCCTGACCGCGGCGTCGGCCAGGGAAACCGATTCGGTGACGTTGAGGACGACCAGGACGCCTGACGCTGCCGTGTCGCCCAACCCGACCGTGTCGGCGATACCGCGGGCACCGGTCCAGATGCGGGTGCCCGTGTCGCCCAGCCCGACCGTGTCGGTGGCACCGCGGGCGCCGGCCACAGACCGTATCGCCGTGTCGCCCAACCCGACCGTGTCGTTGACGACGATCACCGCGAGCGATCCGGAAGAGGCGGCATCC
>JACCDR010255914.1_pt1 | contig 10432 bp, 7 predicted proteins | sample 7446431 | NCBI WGS metagenome assembly JACCDR01 (sample SAMN15323443, study PRJNA562643) | freshwater metagenome | isolation source: river surface water | place: USA:Blue River Watershed | collected 2017-08-17 | reverse complement strand
TTGTCACGACCAGGGCTAAGAGCGGCGAAATTAACCTCACCAAATGAGCTTGTCGCAGTTGTTGAAGCAGCGCGGAAGTAGTCAGCGAGAGCCAGACCGTTCACACCAAACTTTGCTGCTGGAGAAGTGGTACCGATACCAATATTTCCAGTTGAAAGTGTCGTGCCTTCGCCGTCAACATTTGTGCCATAAATTAAGTTGCCGATGTTAAGACTCAAAGAAGTTGAAGCGGCAGCGAAGTCATTGTTGTATCCAATGATGATATTACGATTACCAGAAGTAAGAGAGTCCCCAGCCTGATACCCGATAGCAATCGAACCTGTTCCATTAAATGAGTAAAGTGCGTTAGCACCAAGAGCAGTGTTGGACGGTCCACCAGTTGATGACAAGGCGTCTTTTCCTACAGCAACGTTCCCTGACGCAGTCGTGATTGAACCGAGTGCGCCAGCACCAAAGGCACTGTTGCTATCGCCTGTAGTATTCGAATCAAGTGCAGAGTCTCCAAAAGCACTGTTGTTACCACCACTGAGATTGCTTCCGAGTGCAAGGTATCCAATCGCGCTATTTGAGAACCCTGAAATATTCGAAGTAAGGGCAGCTTCTCCGATAGCAATATTATGATCTCCAGAAACATTACCGAAAAGAGCCTCTGGTCCAATTGCTATATTCTTATAACCTGAAGTATTTGAAAAAAGTGCTCGGTAACCAAGTGCGATGTTGTCGTCGCCAGTCATAGGTACTGAGGTGGACCCGTAGAGCGCTTCGTTGCCAAGAGCGATATTACGAATTGCAGAACCTGGTGCATAGTATGAGAAAGCTCCATTGCCAAGGGCTATGTTATTACCGTTCCCTTGTGGATCAGATGAAGTAGCGCCACCGTTTACAAAGATGTCAGCTGCAGTAGTAGTACCAAAAGTCAGCACTCCACCAGCACTGAGAGAAAGGAGAGTTGAACCAGATGAAGATGCAAACGTAACGATGTTCTGTGGCCCAGCGGCACCCACCACAGTCAAACGAGCTGACGGTGTTGTTGATCCAACACCGAGGTTGGTTCCATCAAAGACAAGATCAGCATCATCAGTCACCCCCGTTGCCCCACTGTTGGTGAAGAAGAGACGGTTCGCGGTGTATGAAGATGGGGTGTCAGAAAGACCAAGGAAGGTGCCATTGCCGAGACCTAGTGATGAAGTAGCAACCTGAGTCCAGGTATTACCAGCACCACCGATAAGGAGTTGGTTCTGAGTTACTGAACTGAGACCAGTACCACCATTAACAGCACTGAGAGCTGTACCAAGGCTCAATTGAGAAACAGTCGTTGTCGCAAGTGTACTCGTCCCAGTGATACGCGCATCTCCCGCTACCGTGAGGCGCTCTCCTGGTGTACTCGTCCCGACACCAACATTTCCATTATTTAATATAGTGAAGACCTCAGTGACACCAGAGAAGAACCGTGCAATAGCACCGGCACCATTTTGAATAACCGACAAGAGCGTTCCCGAACTTGAAGCCGCAAGTGTATCCGCTTCATCTGATCGAAGGAATGATGAAGACGCTATACCAGAAAGTGCATTAGCGCTACTAGCCGTGATGGCAGTTGTCGCGACGAAGGCTGCTGGCACAGTACCTAGGACCTTACGTGGACTCATCTCACCATCCCAGGTCGGTGAACCCCCAGTACCGCCTATCTCAACACCAAGATAGAGTGTCTGATTAAAGTCCACCCCGGTAAGGGCCGTCGTCGAACCAAGCATTATTGAGAAGAGACCATTAGTGACTTGGACTCGACTAGCTCCCGTGAGTGTCTCAGTCCAGAGAGCTGAGCTCGTAGCGGCAGTCGAAGACGAGGTTAGCCAGAAACGCATGTTATATGTCCCATCAGGTACCGCGACACCACTTGCGTTCGTGAGCTTACCCTGGTAGTTCATTTGTGGATTCGCTTGAGCCAAGACTGGTGATACCGAAAAGGCCATAGTCCACAAGACCACACTCAAAAGTGCCAAGAGACGAAGTGTATGAAGTTGTACAAGATTACATTTCATACGAATATCATGGTGTACCGACGGTACGTGTATCGGCTACAGTTGGAACGCTCACGAACGGATACACCTTCATCTCTTCACCCGTATCGTAACTAATCGTTCCGGTACGCGATGACTCAAACTCGACAACAACGTCATCTGAGAACATTTCTGCTACCGCCGCTTCATCTGGGATCGCTGTACCGGGAGCCAAGACAAGAACACCAGTGGCACCTTCTGCCATTTTGTAGGTGGTACTTTCACTCACAAATACCGGCTGCTCTACGACAGTACTCAGTAGCAGAGTTGAGTGTTCTTCACTCACGGTTGGTAACACTGACTCATTCACAGAGACACTAGGTGTCTGTACAGGAACCGAAACAATAGCCAGCGAACGGGTAATATCAGCGAGCGGCGAGTCAGGGATATTCGAAGCGGTATATACACCCACTCCACTAAAGAGACCGAGGCACGCTACGGCAAGAGTTACTACTGCCGCATCGAAACGTTGCTTCTTCAGACGACGTACAACAATTTCATCAAGTGCCGAGAGTGACTCTTTCGCCATGAGCTCACGCTTTCGCTCAGCGCGAAGTTCTTGTCGTCGCACCTCTTCGAGTGCCGAAGCCTCAGCGGAGAAATTTTCGAGTGACGTGATATCGACAAACCACTGTCGTCCGATTTGTGAAGCGACGATCTTACCCTCTCGAGCTAGTCTCGCGACATAGTCTCGCGAGTACGAGACGCGCAAAGCAGCTTCCTTGATCGGAACAAGTGAGAGTCCATTTATCTCTACTGCTGTCGACATACGATTTACCTTTAATTATAAAAGCAAATCGTCAAAATAACGCCTCCAAACTGTTAATAACTTCAGCTACTTTTGAGCTAGAGCGAGAGGGGTGAAAAAGTGATTGATGATGAGTGATTCACTGACGTAGCAACAACTTCAAAGTCAAGGCAAGCGAGAGCGCCCGCACACAGAGCTCCACATACACAGGTCAGTACGATAGGAAGCCAAGATTGGGATGACTCCTTTTCGACAGCAGCCGTATTACGAGGGATTCGAGCCGGAGTAAACGACAAAGTCTTCCCTTCAACTTGTCGAATCGCCACATCGTAGCTCGGATCTGTTGCACTTGAGGATTTAGTAAGGGCACGTCCCTTCTTAACCTTAACTTGAGCCAAATGAACAGGTGCGGCCACTGGCTTATCGTCCGGAACCACTGGATCTGACTCTATAAACACTGCTTCATCGTCAGATATAGCTATATTTTCCAAGTCCTTGTCAAAATCATCATCAAGAGAGGATACCTTGAGACTGCCAGCTAAATACACTTCAGGGAGCGCTTCTGTCACCAGAGATGTCGCCGTGCTCGGACCAGAGATATGGACTTTTCGAGACTCGGCCAAATCCACCGATACCTTCGTAGACTGGGGAGCTTCACCGATTGGCGGAAGAAGGTCTGCGGAATCAGCCTCGTAGCGCAAAGGCTTCCATTCTATACGCCGGAGGAAGTTAGAGGGGGTTTTATTTGCCTGCACTAGAGACTTCGCTGTCTCTTTTCTCATGACAGGTTCTACGTCTTGCCGAGAAATTGAAATTTTAACCTTGTGAGAAGGGTTTTTCTCGGCTAGGCTAGTTTTAACATGACGTGTTCTCTGATGACCTTCAAGGGTCTCCGGGTTAACGTACCAAGTACGACCCACCAACTTTGCATCCACCTTACCAGCGCGACACAACTGCCCGATGTAATCACTCGTATATTTAAACCGCTTGGCTAGCTGAGCCGCGCGTATGTACTCGATGCCATCAATAGAAATTACCTCCATACCTATCCCGAAGTATAACAAAAGTCCCTCGCCAAAACGAGAGACTTTTGCAGTACCTGTTTATAAAGAGGCTACTCTTTAGCCTGAAGGATCGTCTCCCTCAGGAGCGTAGCTAGAACTCCTGGGTTTGCGGTACCACGACTAAGCTTCATACCTTGACCGACGAGATATTGAAGAGAGGCCTCTTTGCCTTCTCTAAATTTAGCTACTACACCAGGATTCGCCATAACAACGTCGTTAACAAGTGTCTGAAGCGCAGCCGGATCTGATGACTGGAGCAGACCACGCTCTGTAGCAATACGTTCAGGATCATCATCAGTATCAATGATTTCAGCCAGAAGGTCTTTTGCAACACGAGAATTAATGCTGTTCTTCACCACCATATGCATCAAACGAAGCAAATTCTGGGCACTGAGACGTAATTCTTTTCCCTGCTGCAAGAGTGCTAACACATCAGATGTCAGATAGTTCGCTGCTAGCTTTAGAACATCAGGACGTTCCGTATCACTAAACGCCAACTCACCAAAGAGAGCATCTATGTTCGGAACCGACATCAGCACTTCTACCTGATTGTTCGGCAATCCGATATTCTCATATTTTAAGCGCTTTTCTTGAGGTAGCATTGGCATAATCTCGGCTAAACGAGTTTCTGCGAAGTACGGGTGTTCCGCTACATTGAGCTTTGGTATGTCTGGGTCCGGAAAGTACCGGTAGTCCTTAGCGGTCTCCTTACTTCTCTGAGTGAATGTACGTAACTTCACCTCATCCCAACCCCGGGTTTCCTGGCTAACTGTCTCCCCCTTCTCTAGCAAATCCTTCTGTCGCGTAATCTCGTATGCAATAGCACTTTCTACCGACTTGAACGAGTTTAGATTCTTAACCTCAACTTTCGTTCCAAGGGTATCGGTAGTACTAACTGAGATGTTAGCTTCCACCCGCATCTCACCTCGCTCCATCTGTGCATCTGATATATTGAGTGTCCGTAGAAGAAGCTGCAGTTCTCGGGCGAACGCCCCGGCGGTAGCAGCGTCATGAATAACCGGCTCGGTCACGAGCTCCATAAGTGGCACCCCCGCTCGGTTAAAATCAACGAGACTAACTCCATCGTGCTCATGCTGTGAGCGGGCTGTGTCTTCTTCGAGATGGACACGTGTAAGTTCTATTCCGTTAAGTTCACCTCCGGTAAGAAACGGAAATGCGTACTGACTTATTTGGTACGCCTTCGGGATGTCTGGGTAGAAGTAATTCTTACGATCAAACTCAGAGTACGTTGCAGTAGTGGCACCGACCGCTTGTCCGAACAACAGGACCATAGCGATCGCCTCTTCATTCGGTACCGGAAGTGTTCCTGGGTGTGCCAAACACACGGGACAGATGTAACTGTTCGGCTCCCCGTCATGCGGATTGTTGGTACATCCACAAAACATTTTACTTTTTGTCTTGAGCTCTGCATGAACTTCAAGACCAATTGTCGCTGTGTACTGTGCACTCATGAGTATCTCTTAAAATATAATCTCAACTTCACTTACGACAAACGTCTAGCTCGAGTCGATTAGTGTGTATTGTACGTTTCTCTGAGGTGTCGAACAAGACTATCCTGCAGTTCTTTGACTCCATCACCGCTTTCGGCAGATATTACAAACACACGCTTTCCAAGTTTGTCAATCTCTCTCTTTACATCGTCAATATAACCTTTCTCTGCAAGGTCTAATTTAGTTAAAATAATCCACTCTTCCTTATCACTTAGTTCTTTAGCGTAGGCAGAAAGCTCTTCTCGAATGGTGTAATACCGAGATAGGGCGTCTTCTGTCTCGAGTGAGACGAGGTGGAGAATCATTTTGGTGCGCGAAACATGTCGCAAAAATGTGTGACCGAGACCTTTTCCAAGAGAAGCCCCCTCGATGAGTCCGGGAATGTCCGCAATGGTGTACCCAAAGAGGGCGCCGAGGTGTGGTTCAAGAGTTGTAAACGGGTACGCACCTACCTTCGCTTGCGCATTAGTGAGCGTATTAAGAAGGGTCGACTTACCAGCGTTTGGTTGACCGACAAGTCCAACATCGACAACGAGTGACAACTCGATACGAAACTCTCCTTCTTCCCCAGGACGACCCGTAGTAGATTCCTCTGGTGAGCGATTAGTTGCGCTCTTGAACTGCTCATTACCGATACCACCACTTCCCCCCTTAAGTATCTTAATCATCTCTCCTTCCTCAAGAAGTTCAAATACCCGCTCACGGTCAACATCAGTAACAATCGAACCTACCGGTACATCAATAACGAGATCGTCACCATTCTTACCAAACTTACTGCCACCCATACCATCTTCACCAGACTCCGCCTCGAAGTATTTGTCGCCGGTGTATTTGGCAAGCAAGTTGACATCACGAACAGCCCGCAGGAAGACATCGCCTCCTCGGCCCCCGTTACCGCCTGACGGACCAGCCATTGGTCGGAATTTCTCATGACGCCAGCGCGTAACGCCGTTACCTCCATTTCCGGCAGCGGCTTTAATTGTGAGTACGTCTACAAACATGAACCACAGTGATATCACGAAAAAGCAGTTTTGTACATACATACATCAGAATGAGGACAATCCCAGTGCACCTATCCGATTTGCTCCATACCTCTACAGAGACCATGCGCGGGTACTGCACATGCACTGAGCGTCAGCCTTACATTACTAAACTGTCACCTGTATAAAACACCAGCCGAAGCTGGTGTTTTATATACTAAAAAATCTTTATTTTATTAGACAGTTCGGCTAATCTAAGTAGCGATTACCCAAAGTACTGATGATGGTGACGATGAGCGATCCAATGAACGCTGGTAGAAAACCTGCTACCGAGAATCCTGCAATAAAGGTCGACGCAAACCAGAACAGACTAGCGTTTATGACCAGAATAAACAGACCGACAGTGAGGAGGGTGATTGGGAACGTCAGGATAACAAGGACTGGGCGAACAAAGAGATTAAGAAGGCCAAGCACCACGGCTGCCACGATAGCTGTCGACAGACCATCGATAGCCACTCCTGGTACATACGCTGCCACAACGAGCAGGGCGAGCGTGGTGAGGAGGAGACGGGCAATAAGTTTCATAGATGTATGATCGGGTTAGCGAGCATTCTTGTCAAGAATCTTATAACCTCGCTTGAGGTACTCTTCGGCTTTTTTGAACTTCATTGTCTGCGTATCCGTACCATTGCTAATAGTGACGAGATCGTTACGCCCGGGTAGTGACGCCGCTTTTGCTGGTTGTTGTTCTGTTACTGTCGATACCTCAGAGCCAGCAGCAGCTTGGGCAGCCTCGGCCTCCTTCTTCATCTGTGCTTCTTCTCGGTCTACAATCACAGGCTGAAGACGCGGTATCACGTCATTGATACGATCCAAGACAGCGGCTTGCATTTCTTTGAATAAGCGAGTTCCCTCTTTACGGTATTCAATGAGCGGATCTCGTTGGCCGTAGGCGCGGAGATTTACACTATTGCGGGTATAGCTCATGACTTCCAAATGCTCAACCCAAAGGGTATCTATCATTTGTAGAGCAAAGCGACGGAACAAGTTGAAAAATACTTCTTCCCCAAGCTCCTGCTGCTTGGCCACAAGAGCAACTCCCCCATCATGAGCAGCGAGCTTCGCCTCCTCCATAAAGCTCTGCACCTCTTCCCTATCCTCAAGCAAAAGCTTGTGTCTTCGAGCATACATAACTTGCCGCTGTAAGTTGAGAACATCGTCATAAGCAAGTATTTGCTTACGAGCATCGAAGTGGAAGCCTTCGATTCGTGTCTGTGCCCCTTCAAGTGAATTTGAGAGCATCTTCATCTCAATCGGTTGATCTTCTGGGATTTTGAAAGTTCCCATAAGAGCCTTTACCCTATCGCCACCGAACACGCGCATAAGTGAATCGTCCATCGATACATAGAATTGTGTCTCACCTGGATCGCCTTGGCGTCCAGCACGGCCGCGCAGCTGGTTGTCGATACGTCGTGCCTCATGACGTTCAGTACCAAGAACAAATAATCCACCGAGAGTCTTCACGCTCTCTACCTGCTCTGATGTAGCCTCTGGACCACCCAATTTAATGTCGACACCACGACCAGCCATATTCGTAGCGAGGGTCACAGCACCAACCCTACCAGCAGCTGCAATTATCTCTCCTTCTCGCTCGTGATTCTTAGCGTTAAGCATCGTATGTGGCACCTGTGCCACCGTAAGGGCGGCTGAGAGGCGTTCATTAGCCTCTATAGAGGCTGTACCGATGAGTATTGGCTGTCCCTTAGCATGCACCTCTTTTACCTTATTGATGATAGCAGCAAACTTGCCCTTCTCGTTCTGGTATATAAGGTCAGTATGGTCGATACGCGCTATTTTACGATTGGTTGGTATAGGAATTACTTCTAGATTATATACCGTATAGAATTCTTCCTGACTGGTGAGAGCCGTACCAGTCATACCAGAAAGCTTCGCGTACATACGGAAGTAATTTTGGTAGGTAATCGACGCAAACGTCTTAGACTCTTGTTGGATAGTAACACCTTCTTTGGCCTCGACTGCCTGGTGTAACCCGTCTGACCACCGACGTCCTGGCTGTAGGCGACCGGTAAATTCATCTACAATGACAACTTCCCCATCACGAACGACATACTCCTTGTCACGAGTAAACAGAGCTCGTGCACGAACAGCGGTCTCAAGGTGATGCACATACTTGATACCTTTTTCTGTATAAATATTATCGACACCCAAAAGCCGTTCAGCCACTTCAATACCAGCATTAGTGAGAGCAATACTCTTAAGTTTCTCATCCACTGAATAGTGCTCTTCAGCAGTAAGCTCGCGAGCAATGAGAGCAAATTGCGCATAGAGGTTCTCACCCTCTTTTGAAGGTGCAGAAATGATGAGTGGTGTACGCGCCTCATCGATAAGGATTGAGTCTATCTCGTCAACAATGGCGTACGCATGTCCCCGCTGTCGCAGATTCTCTTTTTGGTACTCAATATTATCGCGGAGATAATCAAAACCAAATTCACTATTTGTTCCGTAAGTGATATCAGCTGCATAGGCTTCTTGTCTCGTGCATGGACGAAGAAAGTCGTAGACAACCTTATATGAACCAACTTCATCACGCACTGCATCTTCCTCAGCATGATTTGGATCGTAGAGGAACGATGCGTCATGATTGACTACTCCAACTGAAAGTCCAAGTGCTGCGTATATCTGACCCATCCACACCGCATCACGGCGAGAGAGGTAATCGTTAACAGTGACTACATGCACACCTTGACCAGTCAGTGCATTAAGAACAGCCGGGAGTGTACCGACTAGTGTCTTACCTTCACCAGTGCGCATCTCTGTAATTTTGCCGCGATGTAGAATGATGCCACCGATAAGCTGAACATCGTAGTGACGAAGTCCAAGAGTACGTTTGGCTGCCTCACGAGTAAGAGCAAACGCTTCCGTAAGGACAGCATCAAGCGACTCGCCACCAGCAACACGTTCCTTGAGCCTCACGACAGCAGCCTGTATCTCTTGTGCATCAAGGGCAGCCACTCTCTCTTCCTCTGCATTAATATCGACAACAAGCGGCTTAACCGCTTTGAGCTCCTTTTCGTATGTAGGGCCGAAAAACTTATCGAGGAAAGACATATACAGTGTAAATAAAATTAATCAATACCATGAGAACTTGACGACAGCTCGCTACCGCCTTAATAGAGGACGGGTGCGACGTCCTCTATTAAGGCGAAGCGCCTGCATAAATACACAATAGTCGCCTAAGCTCTTTTGCTCATTCAACATAGTGGGCCTAGTATATACGTATTCAGCACCAAATAAAAGCAAAATCGCCACGAGGTGGCGATTATGCTATTAGTTTGACTGGCAAGTGGATTACTCCACCCGCAGCGACTACTTTTTTGCAGTCTTCTTCTTGGCAGCCTTCTTTGCAACCTTCTTAGTTGCCTTCTTTGCCACCTTCTTGACAGCCTTCTTTGCGGTCTTCTTTGCAACCTTCTTAGCTGCCTTCTTCTTTGCTACTGGCATAGTGTTGTGATGAGAGTATTAGTGAATAAAGTTCGACCGCAAGACCTTCTCGTTATCAAAGAACAAATCAGAAGAGAAGATGTTTGCTTACTACTATTATCACGTGTAAAAAATATTTACACAATCACTTTATGAAAAAAAATTTGTGGATAAGATTACTCACAAAAATTTTTTAAAAAAATATTTTTGTGAGTAATCACTCTAGAAAAAATTTTTAAAAATTTTTTCTTCTCTCACACACCAACAAAGAGAACCTCTGGTTCGATTTCAATCTGTGTTTTTTCGCGGACTATTCGTCGCACTTCTTCAACAAATAAATTAATTTCTGTCGCCGTAGCACCTCCATAATTCACCAGCACAAGTGCCTGTGCTTCATAGAGACCAACCGCACCCAAACGATACCCTTTAAGATTACAGATCTTATCGAGAATATAACCAAGTGACACTTTAACCTCACTATCACTGACGCTATACGTTGGTAAATCAGGATATAATCGCACGAGCTCCGCTACCGCCTCAATTCGTACAATCGGATTTTTGAAGAACGAAC
>JACCDR010784320.1_pt1 | contig 10436 bp, 13 predicted proteins | sample 7446431 | NCBI WGS metagenome assembly JACCDR01 (sample SAMN15323443, study PRJNA562643) | freshwater metagenome | isolation source: river surface water | place: USA:Blue River Watershed | collected 2017-08-17 | reverse complement strand
GGTGAGCTTGTTCGGGTCCGTGCGCTTGCGGCCGGTGAGCGTTGTTTCGGTCGTCTCGGTCGTCATTGCAACCAAGACACTACTACACGCCGCTGACAGCGCCCGGGCAGCCTTGGACGTGAGCCCCGTTCCATGCACCGCACAGCTCGCAGATCGCATCGAGCTTAGGCCCCGCTTCGCTCGCGAACTGATGCTTGCCATCGCGGCGATCGATTTCGCGCTGCAGATACCACGCGGCCTTGCGTAGATCTTCGGTACCGTTCTTGTTGAACGCGCGGAGGAGGTACTTCACGCAGTTGCCGAGCGCGAAGCTCTTGTCGAGCTCGAAGTGCTCGATGATCCGCATGACGAGATCGCCCTTGTAGTGCTTCGGGTTGATCGGATCGTCGACGGATTTCTTCGGTGGAATCGGGTCGGAGTACGCCCACGCAGGCGGTTCCACGTACATTTCCGTCGGGCCGATCTGCCCGACACCAAAGACACTGCCACCGATCTGCGTTGCAGCCGTTCCGAGCGGATAGTTGCGCACGCCTTTCTCGATCGTCGGGCCTCGCGAAGTCACGGTGCCGACGGTCGCGAATACGGGATTGCCTTCGCCACCAAAGCTTGAAGTCGTCATCGCCTTCGACTCTACGATCGGCTGCTGACAGTCCGGCAACGGCTGACACCGTGGCGGCCTCTCACCCGTACCGTAGTGATGGCGCACATGCTTGTCGCAGTTCTCGCACCATTCAAAGCTACGTAGATTCGGATCCTGCGTCTTCCGACGAAACACGTTGTTCGGATTGAACGACGAGCACGCCATCTCGACACCGTCGCACGTGTAGTGCGTCGATGCGTGAAGCCCGCAGCGCTTGCAGAAGAGCCACAAGTGGTGCTCCTCGTAGCGCGCGTTGTCGAACGGCTCGTAGGTTTGCCCTCGCGGATAGAACGGATAGCTCATACCTGACTCCAGTCGTCGCCGATTTTGAGATCGATGCCGAACTTGATCGTTCGTCCATCGCGTTCGTACTCTTGCTCGAAGCATTCTTTGACGACGACGCCGAACGCTTCTGCGTCGTCTTCCCAGACCTCGAAGACAGCGGCGTCGTGGATCTGCGCGATCGCCCACGCGTCACGCCACTGATGGATCACTTCCATGATTCGCGCCATGCCGGTGTTCATGATCGCGGCGGCTGCGGTCTGCACGCCGAAGTTCACGGCCTCGGTGCCTTCGACCTGGCCCATTGGCCACGTGCGTCGCCGACCGAGCACGAAGTCTTTGATCTCGTACGGCGGTTGCGATGCCTGCGCGACGGTAGCCGACTGCCACCGCACGAGGCCCGCCATCGCGGTCATCAGCTTGTTGTAGGCTTTGGCGAGATCGACGAGCTTGATGTTGTGCCCGTCCTTCAACATCTGCTTGTGCAGCGTTTCGATCTGCGCGAGGTACATCGCGCCGTAGCCGATCGGCTTGCTCTGCTCGCGTAGCTGCTTGCGCGTGTCAGGGTCGAGCAAGTCGAACTGTGGCTAGATGATGCGCGAGTTCTCGATGTGCGGATCGAGGTTGTTCGCGAAGATGTTGCAGAGGTACGGATCGCCGCTGATCAGCGCGATCACGCGCGCTTCGATCTGCGCGAAGTCGAACCCGACGAACTTGCGGCCCTTCGGTGCGCGAATCTGTCGACGAAGATTCGGCCGCGTCATCTGTGACAGCGTGCCGTCTTTGTTCAGGCGGTAATTGATGTCGTGGAACCGGAACTTGGTTCCTTCCTTCTTCGCGATCGCGTCGATGATCTTCGTCGCGATGTCGCGCTCTTGCGAGTCGACGATGATCTTCGCAGCGAGCTCGGCGAGCTTCTTCCACTTGTCCTTGGGGACGTTCGATACGACCGGCCACTGCGACGCCCAACGCGACGAGATGCGGTGCACGTTCCAGATCGGATGAATGCGATCGTTCTCGTCGGCATAGCCGTACGAGATGATGTTGCCTTGCGCGTCGGTGCGGTCGAAGATGCCCCACACGAACGTCGAGTAGAGCTTGTCCGCCTCGCGGAAGTTCAAGAGGTCGCGGACGATCGGAACGTCCGTAAGCATCTCTAGAATGTCTTTCTTCGTCGAGATGTCGCCGCCGGTTGTCGTCTGCGTCAGTGGCACGCCCATCGCCTGCAGCAACGCCGCGACGTGCTTGCCGGCGCTGATCTTCCATTTCCAGTCGGGGTCGTGTTTGATCGCGTCGAGCCGTGAGTGATAGCGATCCTCGAAGTCGGGCGGATCGATCTTGCGTTGCTTGCGCGCTTGCTGCAGCGCGAGGTGGTGCCAGATCTGTTCGCGGATTTTCTTGTCGGCTGCGACATCTTCGACGGCCGCGCGCGACTCCTTGATCTGCTTCGAGAACGTCGCGAGCAGCTCGCTGTTGACCTCGCGCGACACCGGCATGCCCGCGAGGTGCATTTCGCTCGCGGCTGCGGACATTTTCTTGTCCATCTCGTAACCACGCTCGGTGTTCGTGCGCTTGAGATGAATCGTGAGCGGCGCGCGGAGTGCGTGCGTCGAGCCGGTGTCCTTCGCGTTGTAGATCGCGAGCTTGGTCGCGTCTTCCTCGGCGTTACGGAACTCGCTCTTCCATGGCGTGACGCCGTAGAACTGCGCCGCGACCGTCTGCAAGCGATGCGAGTTGCCCGGAAACGCGTCGTGATGCGCGAGCAGCGTGTCGAACCATCGATCGCCCATCGTGAACCCGTAGGCCATGAGTACGGTGCGATCGTAGAGACCGTTGTGGTACGTCATCTCTACGTTCCAGATCAGCATTTGCAGCAGCGACTGCGCCCACGACGGAAGCAAGTCCCACGCGAGCGAGATGCTCAGTCCATTCGTCGCGAGCCCGACGACGCGAATCTTCGCGACGTATGCCATCAGCGCCGAGTGGCGATCTGGATCGTCGACGTACGTCTCAAGGTCGAGGCTGCACGCGCCCTCGACGAGCGCAGAGCGATAGATCTGCATGAACAGATCCATCGCGCGCGCTGGATCTTCGAGCTCGTACTCGATGTTGAGCTTGAGCCGGATGTCCTTGCCCTTCGCGAGCGAGTTCACCTTGCCGGCGTCGTAGAGCAAGTTCACGAACGCGAGGTCGGGCGTGTGCGAGCCGCCGATCGATGCGCCGCCGCCGCGCAGCAGCGCTGCGGGATGAATGCCCGGAATGATCGGGCGGACGCCGCTACCATCACAATCGACGTCGAACAGCGTCCCGACGATGTCGGTGATCTTGACGCGCTTGGTCTTTTTCTTGCCCTTCGTCTCAGCGCGGATCTTCGCTTTGAGCTCGCGCTCTTGCTTGCGCACGTCGAACTCGCGGATCGCGTCCTGTTGCGCCTTGACGACGAGCTTCCCGTGAATGCGGTTGATCTCTTGCGTGAGCCACTTCTCGTCGGGCCGCTTGCGGTGCTTCGCCTTGACCTCGGCGATCAGCATATTCCGCTGATGCTTGATCATGTTCGCGAGCCGGCGATCGCGGATCTTGTTGATCGCTTTGCGCCGCGCGAGCGCGAGCTTGATCGTCGGTTGCTGGCGAAGCTTCTGCGCTTTCTTGAGCGCCTTCGGAGTGTCCGGCGGGTCGATCGCATCGAGCGCGGGCTTCGGAATCACCGACCGCGCTGCGACCGCACCGAGCGTCAAGATCGGCTTGCCGGGGAACTTCGCGAGCTCGACGACCATGCGCGGCTTGCAGCATTCCGCCGCGCGATCGCGTTCGACGTCGCTCGCGCCCGACGTCGGGAGGCAGAGCGTCGCGTTGCCGACGTAGATTTCTGTTCGCGGCCGCCCGATCTTCGCGAGGATCTTGTTGACGACTTCACCGCTCGCGCCGACGAACGGCCGCCCCGCCCACACCTCGTTATGGCCGGGCCCTTCGCCGATGACGAGGAACGCCGGATCGTCGGGGAACTCCGAGAACACGGGCCGATTCGGCATACCGAAACGACTGAACGGGCAGCGCTCGCATTCTGCCCCTTCCGCGTCGCCGCGGTTCAGCACGACCGGCAATCGAACCGACGCGTCGCTCATTTCTTACGACGCGGGCGATCCTTGCTGCGCGCGATCTCTTCCTTCACGCCTTCGAGATCGTCGAGGCACATCTCGATGTAATGCTGGCACCGTTCGAGCGCTGCTTCTTCGGTCTCGACGGTTGCATCTTCGGGACCGTTCGCGGCGTTCCACAGCTCATCGGCGTGATCTGCGTGCGTTTGCCCGAACGCTGCGATACCGATCACGCCTCCGATCGCGGCTTGATCACGCCCGTCACGATACGCGAGCGCGCTTGCGATCAAGGTGTAGTTCGCTGTACCCGCACCATGGCGCAGCTTCGGATTTTCGACGATCGCAGCGCACGCGAGGATCGCGCGAGCCTTGCGCAGATCGTCGAGCCGCCGTTCGAGTGCCACTTTCTTTCGACGGAGCCTCGACTGGATTGCGCTCTTCGTCTTGCTCTTGCCCTTCGTCTTCGCCATGCCCCGCACACTAGCAAGGCACGCTGACAGCTCTTCTACTCGCTCTCGTACTCGACGACGAAGCGCGAGCCGGCTTCCGGCTTCTGCTGGAAGCCTTCGAGCGCTTTGTTCACGCGCTCGCAGATGAGCGTGACGATGAGTGCCATCGCACGATAGTCGATGTCGAGCTCGCGCTCTCGCAGCTCGGCGAGAATCTCGCCGCCGTCGATGAAGCGCGGATCGCTCATTTGCTTTCGACCTCGATGCGGCAGTTCGCGACCGCGCAGCGGACGTCACCGTAGACGATCCACGCGTGCAGTAGTTTGCCGATGATGATCGCGGCGATGATCGCTCCGACGATAGCGTAGTCCCAGCGGTTGAGCTTCACGAGAAGACCTCGCGCGGCTTCTGCTTCCGCTTGACCTGATCGGGCGTGTCGATCGTGTCGATCATGTCGTACATGTCGACGATCTCATCGTGCGTCAGCGTCGAGCCGGCGCGCAGGTAGACCGCGTACGCGAGGTCTTCACGATACTTGATGAGGCACCGACGATCGACGAGCGATGTCAGGTGTCGATGCACGGTGCGTTCGCTCACCGAGCCGTACGAGTCGATGACGCTGCAGAAGATCATCGAGAACGTGACTGGTCGGATCTTGCTTGTGGCCTTCGCAATCGCGTTGACGATCGCGCGCGCGTCGTGCACTTGCCACGGGCGCGCTTCGACGACCGCCGACGTGCGCCCGCCGCAGTCGGGGCACGTGAGCCGCATCAGATTCGCAACGCCGCGCCACGCGCAGACCTCACAGCGAATCTTGTTGGGCCGATGATGCGGGCGGATAGGCTTCGCCGCGATCGTCGCCGCCTTCACGTGCGGCGCGTGCATTTCGATGATGTCGCAGTCTTCGTCGAGGCAGATCGAACCTACTTCAAACGCTGGACGCATGAACGAACAGTCCCCCTGGACGCAGCTCTCGTGAGCCGCCCGCTAGCAGTTAGAAGCGCGTCACCGTGGCACCGACGCTCGGTGTGCGCGCTGTTCCTCTCCTTAGAACGTGGATCGGGTAGTCGGCAAGAATTTGGATCTGTGAATTGTGATGATCGAGATCTTCTGTAGGCCGCGAGCGATCTTCGCTCACAAAATTCTTTGCTCACGCCGCGATCACACAGGTTGTCCACAGCTACCCCTGCGCGGGATCGCTCGGGAGCGTTCGCGCGATCTCGGGACACTCCCGAAAAACGAAAAGCCCGCGGTTGCCCGCGAGCCTTTCGCCGATCAGTTCAGCTCGATCTATGCGCGACGCGACGCGCCGTTGCGCGCGGCGCCGTTCGCCGGCTGCTGACCGCGCGTGACGGGCGGTGCCGCCTTCTGCTGCTGCTGCGGCTCCGGCTGCGAGGCCGGCTGCTCGTTCTGGATGCGCGCGAACGTCTTCGTCGGGCCCGGAACGCCGTCCGCGTTGGGCACGCCCGCGACCTCCTCGTTGATCACGGTCGCGCGAATCTCGGCGCCCATGATCTCGCTCGCGCGAACCTTGCCGTCGAGCGTGCCGCCGACCGCGATCATCAGCTGCTTGAGGCGGCCGAGCGCGTTTTGCGTGAGCACGTAGTTGTTGAACACCTTCGCACCCTGCTGATCACCCTCGTCGATGACCTCCCACGTGACCGCGATCATCGAGTTGCCCGACGACTTCGCCGTCTTCTGCTCGACGGCGACCGCGCGAAACGTGTACTCGCCGGGCGGAACCGCCGGACGCTGCTCGCCGCCCCACTCCTGAACGTTGGAAAGATCGACCTGAACTTCGAAATCGGTGAATTCGTTCTGTGCCATGACGCTAGACCCTTTCTGCTACTACTTTGCGGCCCCCCTCGGAGCCTGGTTATTGCTCGCCGCGGGGATGACCTTCGGCGAAGACACGTTGGTGCGCTGCGGAACCGTGATCACGGGCTTCGCTGCAGCGATGGGCGGCGCCGCCGGCTTCGCGACGACGGGTGCCGCAACGGCGCCGGGCTTCGGCATCGCGTTGCGAATCGCGTCGACGTCGTGACCGAGTGCCGCGAGGAAGTCGGAGTACGTTCCGACGAACGGATCAGGAAGATCGACAGAGTCACCGAGGCGATTGCCGACGATGTACGAACCGAACGGACGCGTACGAATGCGGTGCTCGGTCGCGACGATCTTGCCGCCTTCCTTGAACGTCTCGACCTGCGAGTGCACGAGAAAGTCGACGCCCGCGGAGAACTTGTCCGCCTGCTGACCCGGGATCAACGGCCGACCCTTCGGATCGTCTTGATCGGGGTGCTTCGCGAGGCAGTTCCACATCACGCTGATCGGGCGCGAGTGGATGTTCGTTCGAACTTGGCGAAGGTGGATACCGAGGCTGCCGTACGCTTGGCGCATGTCGGTCTTGGCTTGCGCCATGATCAAGCCGTTGAGGTAGAAGTCCGTGTAGAACGAGAACGCGTCGAACACGAGCGAGTAGATGCGCTTCGACGCGATCAACGCATCGATACGAGCCATCGCTTGCGCGACGTCGCTCATGTTCTCGACCGCGACGATGATCGGCTCGACGTTCGGCTCGAACCACAGCGATCGATCCATGTTGAGGATCGTCGTGTAGCCGCTCTCCGTCGCGTCTGCGATGATGAACGGGCGCGGCATCGTCGCACCGAAGAACGTCTTGCCCGTACGCGTGTCCCCGTAATTGAGGATGGTGTAACGAGGCACCGCGGTTGGTGGTGCCGTCAATGAAATGTCGCGCATCGCTCTACTTTCGTTTGGAGGATTTGACTCGTGGGTCGGCGCTGCCTTCCCACTTGCATGCAGGGCACTTCGCGCGACGACGGCGAAGAGGAATCAGAGAGGTCGTGCACTTCGGACACACGCGGATCAGCCGCTTGTCGTTGTTTCGTAGATCGTCGTCGGCATCGTGCGCGGGGTGCAGATCGGTGCGTTTGCACCGTTCGTTACGACAGGCAACAAAGCCCTCGTAGCAGAGCTCGTCGTCATCAGCGCGCGCGTTGCTCACCCCATGCACCACGACTAACACACGAGGCTGACATCGAGCGGCGTGCACCGATCGATCGCCATCGCGATCTCGCGTCGCTCGTCCTGCGTGATGCGGTGATCGAGCACGCCGAGGAGATCACGAATGACCTCTAGCGGATTGATAGTTGGATCCGGTGCGAACGAACTGCGGTAGAGTGCGTTACGCGCTTCGACAATCTTGCGAACGTCCGCTTTGCGGACGTCGACGGTGTGCTCGTGCTTGGATGGTTTGCTCCTTGCCATCGAGAAGCACTCTACGAGGTCACGCTGACAGCGAACGTCTCGACGCTAGCGCTAGCGTTCTAGTCGTCTTTGACGCTAGCGATGAACGCGTCGCGCTGCGCGATGAACGCCTTGGTGCGGTCGAGCGCCGCTCGCGCTTGCGGCGAGAGCCGCGCGAACCGCGGACGCGCCTTCTTCTTCGAGCTCGGCGGCATGATCGAATCCGTCTTGATCCGCGCCTTCGAGCCGTTGCGCTGCTTCTTCGCCATCACTGCTCCCCCGTCGCGCACTCTTCGAACAGCTCACAGAGGCCGAACTTGCTCACGCACGAGTTGCGCGCACGCGGAAAGTTTCGCGATCCGCGCGCGAGCTGGATCAGCCCTTCCCAGTTCTTCAAGTCTTTGCCGTGCTCGTCGAGCTGCCACGACGATGGCGCGACGACTAGCCGATAGAATTGCTGGTTCTTCTGCTTGCCCACGATGTTCATCAGCACGCCCTGCAGCTCGCCGAACCGCAGATCAAGCTTGAGGTTGCGCCACGCGTAGACCTGCCCCAGAACTTCGCCGTCGTTGGGCCAACCTTCGAGCGTGCCGCGGTCGAAGATCTTCACAAACTTGTGCTCGACGATGTACGTCCCCGCCGGACGCCCGATCGCGTCGTCAGGGAAGAACGCGATCAAGTCGTAGCGACATGACTCGTTCGTGCGCGGGTCGCGTAGATCATGCTCGACCGCGAGCGGAATCATCGCCTCGTCGGCGTGCATGTAGTGCAGCTTGTAGCCGGTCCATACGCGCCACGCCTCGGCAGTGAAAGCGGGATTGCCGTGCCCGAGACAATATTCGTGAATCTGCTCGGCCTTGATGTGCTGGTACGGATGTCCGCCGATCCGGTTCGCGTAGTGCAGCGCCGCGTACGTGTGACAGAGCGAGCCGACTGCGAGCCCTTCGCTCTCGGGGAGCACGAGCGTCGTGCCGCGCGCGGCCGCATCAGCCGCCATCTCGTAGCGGCGTTTCCACGCGTGCGGGCACTTCTGGAACAGCGCGATCGACGTCCAACCACGACCCGTCGACTGCCCGCCGAGCCGAGGAAGATCGAGCCGCGCGAACGCCTCGGTAAGCACGACATCGGTGCGCGGCCATCGATTCAGGTCGATGATATCGGGATCGTCCTCGACGGCCGAGCTTTCTTCGGGCTCGGGAATCGTCTGGACGTAGCGCCCGTCGACCGCAATCCCGAAGCGATCAGTAAACTGGACGAGGCATGTATCGCTCGTCGGATGGATCTGGTTGCCCGGCGTTTTCGGGATCGGCGTGAGCTCGGTGCCGCACAAAAAGCAGCAATTGCGAACGATCATGCCGACACTCTACGCGCTCGCACTGACAGCTACTCGTTTGCACGTCGATACAGATGCTTGCGATTCGCCTCGACGGCGACGAGCACCTCGCCTTCACGCTTGAGCTTGCCGAGTACGCGGTAGAACGTCCGTTTGCTCACACGGTCTCGTGCCTTGCGTTGCGCGTGGTACTTGTCGAACAGCTCTTCGACACTCCACTCGTCGTCGTGCAGAAAATCGAGGAGCACTGCACGGAAGATCTCGCGCTCTTTCTTCGACATCGATCTCATGAAGCCAACAGATCCTCTAGAAGACGATCGAGATCGCCCTCTTGCTTGGGACCGAGCACCGCATCGCGCAGTGCATCGATCGCGTCAGTCGCCGCCGCGAGCCCGAGCGGGTCAGCAGCGGACAATTTCTTGATCAGCACGTGCACGATGCGCTGATCGGTGAAGTGGTTCGCGATCACGAAGATCACATCCATTCCGCGATGCGGCGCGAACGCGCGCATCTCGAACTGCGCGATGATCGCAGGCGTGAAATCGATCTCAGCGACGATCGTGATACGCGCGTGGCTCAGATCGATCGCGACCTGCGCCACCGACATCGTCGCGACGAGCACACCGTTCGCCGTCTGCTTCCATGCCGCGATGATCTCGTCGCGCTTGATCGCGGACACCTCGCCGTGAATCAGGAAGCTCTGCCCCGGATACAGATCTGCGATCGCTCGGGCGTTATCCTTGTGCCACGTACCGACGATGACAGGCTCGTTTCGCGAGATGACCTTGTCGATCTCGCGCTTCACGGTCGGCAGCTTGATCAGCGTCGCTTGTCGTCGATACGCTGCGAGGTTGCCGGCGGTGTTCGAGCGCTCGGTCTGCAATTTCGCCGCGAGAATGTCGAGCTTGTTTCGCTGCGCCTGCGTCACTTCGGCGACGACGACGGAGCGCGTGATCGGCGGAACGTCGTCGGCGACGTCGATCCATCGACGACGTAGCATGACGTCGCTCATCCGATGCTTGAGCTCGTCGGCATTCGAGATGCCGGTGTAGATCGTGCCGTGCGCCGTCGGTTGCGGCGCGCCGTAGCGCTTGCAGAACGTATGGTAGTCGCCCCACGCGCCGTCACGGTTGAGCAGCGCGAGCAGCATCCAGAGATCGGGTGGCATGTCCCAAATCGGCGTGCCGGTGAGCGCGATCGTTTTCTCGGCGAACGACGACAGCAACGACGCCGCGGTCGCACGCTTCGTCTTCATGTTGCCAAGCATGTGCGCTTCGTCGAACACGAGCGTTCCGATCTGCCGGATGCTCTGCCAGAACGGAAGGATGTCGTAGTGGACAAACACGAACGGCTGTGAAATCTTCTCTTCG
>JACCDR011139447.1_pt1 | contig 10437 bp, 11 predicted proteins | sample 7446431 | NCBI WGS metagenome assembly JACCDR01 (sample SAMN15323443, study PRJNA562643) | freshwater metagenome | isolation source: river surface water | place: USA:Blue River Watershed | collected 2017-08-17 | reverse complement strand
CCAGCTGCACCGCTGCGAGCTCTTCGGTGCCGACATCCTGGAGACAAGCGTGGCCATGGGCGGCACCGTCACCGGCGAGCACGGCGTGGGGGTGGAGAAGCTCAGCAGCATGTGCGTGCAGTTCAGCCCCGAGGAGCGCACGCAGATGGAAGCCGTCAAGCGCGCGTTCGACCCCGCCGGGCTGCTGAACCCCGGCAAGGTGATCCCGACGCTGCAGCGCTGCGCCGAGTACGGGAAGATGCACGTGAAGAAGGGGCTGCTGCCCTTCCCCGAACTGGAACGCTTCTGAGGGGCCGGCCGCGATGATGGACACGCCCTTGAAGCGCATCGCCGACCGCGTGCGCGCCGCCACCGTCGACCGCACGCTGCTGGACATCCAGGGCGGTGGCACCAAGGCCTTCTACGGTGGCGAGCCGATCGGCGAGCCGCTGGACATGAAGCCGCTGGCCGGCATCAGCGCCTACGAGCCCAGCGAGCTGGTGGTCACCGTGCGCGCCGGCACGCCGCTGGCCGAGCTGGAAGCCGTGCTGGCCGAAAAGGGCCAGTGCCTGCCGTTCGAGCCGCCGCGCTTCGCCGCCACGGGCACCACCGTGGGCGGCATGGTGGCCGCCGGGCTGGCCGGGCCGGCCCGGGCCGCCGTGGGCGGCGTGCGCGACTACGTGCTGGGCGCCACGGTGCTCAACGGCCGCGGTGAACTGCTGAGCTTCGGTGGCCAGGTGATGAAGAACGTGGCCGGCTACGACCTGAGCCGCGTGCTGGCCGGCAGCCTGGGCATCTTCGGCCCCATCTGCGAGGTGAGCCTGAAGGTGCTGCCGGTGGCGCCGGCGACGGTGACGCTGCGGCAGGAGCTCGACGCCGCCACCGCCATCCGCCGCCTCAACGAGTGGGGCGGTCAACCGCTGCCGCTGAACGCGAGCGCCTGGTGGGACGGCATGCTGGTGCTGCGGCTGTCCGGCGCGGCAGCGGCCGTGGATGCGGCGCGCCAGAAGATCGGCGGCGAGGTGGTGGAGCCGGCCATGGCCGAGCCCTTCTGGCGCGGCATGCGCGACCACGCCGACGAGTTCTTCGTCGGCGCGGCCAAGGCGGTGGAGGGCGGCGCCTGCCTGTGGCGGCTGTCGGTGCCGGCCACCGCCGCGCCGCTGAAGCTCTCGGGCGAACAGCTCATCGAGTGGGGCGGTGCACAGCGCTGGATCTGCACCACGGCCCCCGCCGCCACGCTGCGCGACACCGCCGCGGCGGCGGGCGGCCATGCGGTGCTGTTCCGGGCGCGCGAGAAGTCGGTGGGCACCTTCGCGCCACTGCCCCCGGCGCTGGAGCGCATCCACCGCGAACTGAAGACGGCTTTCGACCCGGCGCGCGTGTTCAACCCGGGCCGGCTTCTGCCGGGGCTGTGATGGCCGGCGACGCGCTGCCCGTGGCCGACGCCGAGACCTGCGCCGTGCAGCGCATGGCCGCCTATTACGCACGTCGGGCGACCGAGTACGAGACCGTGTACGCCAAGCCCGAGCGCCAGGCCGACATCCGGGCCCTTGAAGCCTGGTTGCCGGGCGCGCTGGCCGGGCGCCGCGTGCTCGAGGTGGCCTGCGGCACGGGCTGGTGGACGGTGCACGGCGCGCGTGATGCCGCGGCCTGGCTGGCCACCGACCTCAACCCCGAGACCCTGGCCATCGCACGCGCCAAGCGCCTGCCGGCCTGTGTGGACTTCGAGACTGCCGACGCCTACGCGCCGCCCGCGGCCTGGGGTGGCGGGCGCTTCGACGCCGCCTTTGCCGGCTTCTGGTGGAGCCACGTGCCGCTGCAGCGTCTGGGCCCCTGGCTGCAGACGCTGCACGCACTGCTGCCGCCCGGTGCACGCGTGGTCTTCATGGACAACCGGGAGGTGCCGGGCAGCACCACGCCCATTGGGCGCACCGACGCGCACGGCAACACCTGGCAGCAGCGTCGCCTGGCCGACGGCAGCCAGCACGAGGTGCTGAAGAACTTCCCCACGCGCGAAGCGGCCTTCGCCGCGCTGGGCCCGCGTGCCCGCGCACCGCAGTGGATGACGGTCGAGCACTACTGGGTGCTGCACTACGAACTGAGCTGATGCAAACCAACCTCGCACCCGAGTTCAAGGGCACCCGCCGCGGCGAAGAGGCCGAGGCCATCCTGCGCAAGTGCGTGCATTGCGGCTTCTGCACCGCCACCTGCCCCACCTACCAGCTGCTGGGCGACGAGCTCGACGGCCCGCGCGGGCGCATCTACCTGATGAAGCAGGTGCTCGAAGGTGCCCCCGTCACGCGCAAGACGCAGCAGCACCTCGACCGCTGCCTCACCTGCCGCAACTGCGAGACCACCTGCCCCAGCGGCGTGCAGTACGGGCACCTGGTGGACATCGGCCGCCAGATCGTCGAGGAGCGCGTGGAGCGCCCGCAGGGCGAGAAGGCCGTGCGCTGGCTGCTCAAGGAAGGCCTGACCTCGCCGCTGTTCGGGCCCGCCATGGCCGTGGGCAAGCTGGTGCGGCCGCTGCTGCCGGCTTCGCTGAAGAACAAGGTGCCGGCGCCGGCCGGCGCGCGCGCCAGGCTGTGGCCGCAGCGCGAGCACCCGCGCAAGGTGCTCATGCTCATGGGCTGCGTGCAGCCGGCCATGATGCCCAACATCAACAGCGCCACCGCGCGCGTGCTCGACGCCGCCGGCATCCAGACCCTGGTGGCCGACGGTGCCGGCTGCTGCGGCGCCATCCGCACGCACCTGAACGACGCCGAAGGCGGCCTGGCCGACATGCGCCGCAACATCGACGCCTGGTGGCCACTGGTCGAGGGGCTCACCTCGCAGGGCCAGGTGGAAGCCATCGTGATGAACGCCAGCGGTTGCGGCGCCACCGTCAAGGAGTACGGCCACGCGCTGGCGCACGACCCGGCCTACGCCGACAAGGCCGCGCGCATCGCGGCGCTGACGCGCGACCTGAGCGAACTGCTGCCCGACATCGCCCAGGCGCTGAAGGGCCGCGTGCGCACCTCGCGGGTCAAGCGGCTGGCCTACCACCCGCCCTGCACGCTGCAGCACGGGCAGAAGCTGCGTGGCGGTGTCGAGACCCACCTGGGCGCCCTGGGCTTCGACGTGAGCGTGGCGGCCAGCGAGAGCCACCTGTGCTGTGGCAGCGCCGGCACCTACAGCGTGCTGCAGCCCGAACTGGCCTACCAGCTGCGCGACCGCAAGCTCGGCCAGCTGCAGCCGCTGGAGCCGCAGGCCATCGTCAGCGCCAACATCGGCTGCATCCAGCACCTGCAGACCGGCACGCCGGTGCCGGTGAAGCATTGGGTCGAGGTGCTGGACGAGGCGATCAGCTGACCGGCCTCGCCAGCCGGACCGGGCTGGCTCAGGCCGCCGCGGCGCCGACGTAGATGTCGGTGTCCGGCAGCAGCCGGCGCAGCGTGTCGAAGGCGACTTCCGCCGACTCGATGCCGTCATGGCCGAGATCCGGTGCGATGGTCAGCACCGCCTCGTCGGCCGACAGGCGCAACTCGCGCAGCCAGCGCTGCAGCGGCCAGTGGCTGACCGTGGCGCCCAGGGCCTGACCGACGGCCGTCTCCAGCGCGCGCAGCAGCGGCTGGGCCCGTTCGACCTGGCCGCTGACCAGCGGCAGGCTGGGCTCGCCCGGCAGGCCCGGCTCAGGGGCAGCGGGGCGGACCGCCAGGATGGGGATCACGCGTGACGACATGGCCCCATGCTGAGCCCGCCGCCTGACACCGGACTTGACCCAGATCATGCCGGCGCGGGCCGCGGTATCGTGCGGGCCCGGCCTGTCCAGCGTGCGCTGAAGGCCTTCCTCGACACCCTTCAGGCAGGAGCGACAGATGCGCTGGATGCAGGCCACGACAGGCGACCGGCGGGTGGCCGGCACGGTGCAGGGCGACACCCTGCACGTGCACACCGGCAACCCATGGGACGGCGCCGCCGCGCCCACCGGCGAGCAGCTGCCATTGGCGGGCCTGACCTGGCTGCCGCCCTGCGAGCCGCGCCAGGTGCTGGGCCTGTGGAACAACTTCCGTGCCGCCGCGGCCAAGAACGGCTGGGCCGAGCCGGCCGAGCCGCTGGTGTTCGGCAAGCTGCCGTCGTCGGCCACGGGCCATGGCAGCGACATCCCGGCGGCGGCGCCCGAGGTGGGCCGCATCGCCTACGAGGGTGAACTGGGCGTGGTGATCGGCCGTCGCGCGCACCGCATCACGCGCGAGGAAGCCAGCGCTCACATCTTTGGCTACACCTGCGCCAACGACGTGACGGCGATCGAGCTGCTGCACCGCGACGCCAGCTTCGCGCAGTGGACGCGTGCCAAGAGCCTGGCCGGCTTCTGTGCCTTCGGGCCCTGGATCGACACCGACTTCGACCCCGCCGCTGCCCACCTGCGCACCCGGGTGGCGGGCCGCGAGCGCCAGAACTACCCGCTGGCCGACATGTTCTTCGGCCCGCACGAGCTGGTGTGGCGGCTGTCGCAGGAGCTGGTGCTGTTGCCCGGCGACCTGATCCTGTGCGGCACCTCGCTGGGGGTGCTGCCCATGAAGCCGGGCAGCGAGGTCGAGGTCGAGATCGACGGCCTGGGCTGCCTGCGCAACACCTACGGCGCAGCCGCGGCCGGCGCCGGCTGACCGCCGCGCAGCGCCACCCACACCCCGGCCAGCAGCAGGGCGGCCCCGGCCAGCGTCAGCAGGGCCGGCGGCTGGCCGCGCCAGGCCAGCGCATAGGCCAGCGCGGCCAGGGTCTCGAAGACGATCAGCTGCCCGGCCAGCGCCGGCGGCAGGCGCTGGCTGGCCTGGTTCCAGCACAGCGTGCCCAGCCACGACGCCAGCAGCCCGATGGCGAGCATCAGACCCAGGAAGGCCTCGGGCCGCGGGCCCAGCGGCATCGCGAACGCGGGCTCGCCGCTCGCCGACCACCACGGCTGGGTGGCCCACAGCAGCACGAAGCCCAGCAGCGCCAGCGGCAGCGTGGCGAGCCCCTGGGCCGTGGCCCAGGCGGTGGGCGAGCGGTCGGGGTGGGCGCGCAGCCAGTCGGCATTGCGCAGCGGGTACCAGGTCCAGCACACCACCGCGCCCACGGCCAGCAGCGCGCCCGTGCCGTAGCGCAGCAGATCCACCTCGCCCGAGGCGCGCAGGGCCGTCAGCTCGGCCTGGTTGACGCAGGCGATGCCGGCGGCGATGAGTGCCAGCGACGGCAGCAGCCGGCCCCAGGGCAGGTGGCCGTCACGCAGGCGCGCCTGGGCGTTGCCGCGCAGGTTGGCGCTGATGGCGATGACCACGGGCAGGGTGCCGATGATCATGGTGGGCAGCGGACCGCCGGCGCGCTGGATGGCCGCCGCGAGGCACAGGGAGGACAGCAGGTGGCCCACGGCCGAGAGCTTCAGCGCCTCGGTCCAGTCGGCCCGCGTGAGCCCGGCCAGCTGGGCGCGGCTGAACAGCGCCAGCGGCAGCGCGATCAGGCCGAAGGCCAGGTAGCGGCCCACCGTGAGCAGCGCCGCGGGGTACTCGGGCAGCAGCGTGGGAGCGATGAACACCAGCCCCCACAGCAGCCCTGCAGCCAGCGCGTAGGCGGTGCCGGACAGCAGGGCACCGGCGGGCGCGCGATTCAGGGGAACACCTTGCATGGGCGCATGATGGCACCGCCCACAATGAACCCGCCCAGGATCGCCGGAACCCGCCCATGGCCAAAGACCACCTCCTCGCGCTCGACCAAGGCACCTCGAGTTCGCGCGCGATCGTCTTCCACCGCAGCGGTGGCGTGGTGGCCATGGCGCAGCGCGAGTTCACCCAGCACTACCCGCAGCCCGGCTGGGTGGAGCACGATGCCGACGAGATCTGGACCAGCCAGCTGGCCGTGGCGCGCGAGGCACTGGCGGCCAGCGGCCTGGCCGCGGCGGACATCGCCGCCATCGGCATCACCAACCAGCGCGAGACCACGGTGCTGTGGGACCGCGCCAGCGGCCGCCCGGTGCACCGCGCCATCGTCTGGCAGGACCGCCGCACCGAGCCGCTGTGTGCCCAGTTGCGCGCGCAGGGCCTGGCCGACGCCGTGCGCGCCAGCACCGGGCTCGTGATCGACCCCTACTTCAGCGGCACCAAGGTGCGGTGGCTGCTGGACCACGTCGACGGCGCGCACATCGCGGCGGCCCAGGGCCGCCTCGCCTTCGGCACCGTGGACAGCTGGCTGCTGTGGCAGCTGACCGAAGGCCGCGTACATGCCACCGACGTGAGCAACGCCTCGCGCACGATGCTGTTCGACGTGCGCCACAACCGCTGGGACCACGAACTGCTCAAGGCCCTGCGCGTGCCCGACAGCGTGCTGCCGCAGGTGTGGCCCTCGGCGCACGTGTACGGCCAGACCACGCTGTTCGGCGCGCCCATCCCGGTGGCCGGCATCGCCGGCGACCAGCAGGCCGCCCTGTTCGGCCAGGCCTGCTTCAGCGCCGGCCTGGCCAAGAACACCTACGGCACCGGTTGCTTCATGCTCATGCACACGGGTGGGCGCTTCGAGACTTCGCGCCACGGCCTCATCACCACGGCCGCGGCCCAGGCCGACGCGCAGCCGCGGTTCGCGCTGGAGGGCAGCGTGTTCATCGGGGGCGCGGTGGTGCAGTGGCTGCGCGATTCGCTCAAGGTCATCAGCAGCAGCCGCGACGTCGAGGCGCTGGCGGCCAGCGTGCCCGGCAGCGAAGGCGTGGTGTTCGTGCCCGCGTTCACGGGGCTGGGCGCCCCCTACTGGGACGCCGGGGCGCGCGGTGCGATCGTGGGGCTGACGCGCGGCAGCACGGTGGCGCACATCGCGCGCGCGGCGCTGGAGAGCATCGCCTTCCAGAGCGCGGCGCTGCTGCAGGCCATGGCGCAGGATGCGGCCGCCCAGGGCGTGCAGCTCGGCGAGTTGCGCGTGGACGGCGGGGCCTGCGTGAACGACCTGCTGATGCAGTTCCAGGCCGACCTGCTGGGCATCCCGGTGGTGCGGCCCCGGGTGACCGAGACCACCGCGCTGGGCGCGGCCTACCTGGCCGGGCTGGCCTCCGGGGTGTATGCCGGCACCGCCGAGCTGGCGGCGCAGTGGCAGGAAGAGCGGCGCTTCGTGCCCACGCTCACGCGTGAGCAGGCGGCGGCTCGCATGGCGGAGTGGTCGCACGCTGTGGCGCAGGCCACGGCGCGCTGACCCACCCCAGCAGCGTCACTTGACGGCGAAATCGCTGAGCTGCTTGCCAGCCGCCAGCGCGTCGCGCAGCCACTGCGGGCGCTTGCCGCGACCGGCCCAGGTGCCGCCGGCGCCGTTGCTGTACTTCACCACGGCGGCGCTCTTGGCGGCCTTGGCCTTGCGGCGCTTGGCGGGCTTGGCGGCCTTGGCGGGCTTGTCGGCCTTGACCGCCAGGCCCAGGTCGGCTGCGCTCAGGTTGTAGAAGGTGATGGCTTCGCGGATGCGGGCAATGACGCCATCGATTTCGCTGCGGCGGATCTTCTCGGCCTCGGCCTTGAGGGTCTCGATCTGCTTGACGATCTGCGCGTAGGACTTGGTCATGATTGGTTTCATCAAGGGGAACTCCCTGTTCCAAGGCTCTGTGTCATCGACATTCAAATGACCCGGCCCGGATTCTGCATTACGCCTGGCGTCTGAATAAGGGGTGATGCGCCTTTGGCGGGCGCGACCATATCACAGCCCAGCGCCCGGACGCACGGGTTTGTTTTCGGAAAGCGACGCCGCGAAACGCCGCGTCAGCTGCGCAGCACGGGCCGCGCCAGGGGCCAAAGCAGGGGGTCGACGGCGAACAGCTGGCGCAATTCGGCATAAAGCCGGGGCTTGAGTGCAGCGAGTTGTGCAGGCAATTCGAAGAAGGCTTCGGTGGCCACCGCAAAGAATTCCGCCGGGTTTGTCGCGGCATAACCGTCGAGCACTGTCGATTGGCCCTCGGCGATTTCCCGTTGCAATTGCGCGAATTCGCCGCCGAGAACGGCCGCCCATTGCCGGCGGCGCGCCGCCGGCATCCACGGCGCGCCGTTGGCGGCGCCCGTCTCGTGATCGAGCACGTGGGCGAACTCGTGCAGCACGACGTTGCGCCCGTCGGCCGGGTCGGCTGCGCCGGCCTGGACGTCGGGCCACGACAGGATCACCTGACCCTGCTGCCAGGCTTCGCCGGCCAGCACCTGGCGTTCGTCGTGCACGACCCCTGCCGCGCCGGCGCGCTCGCGCGAGACCACGAAAGGGCCCGGGTAGAGCAGCACCTGGCGCAGGCCGTCGTAGGCGCCCGGGCCGCGCTGCAGCACCAGCAGCGCAGCCTGGGCCGCGACCGTGACGCGCATCTCGTCGGTGACCTCCAGGCCCTGGCAGCCGATGAACGACTTCTCGGCCAGCAGCACCTGCACCAGCCGCTTCACGCGCGCCTGCACATCGGGCGGCCAGTGCCGCCAGGCGGGCAGGCGGTGGCGCAGGGTGTCGCGCCAGGCTTGTGGAAAGGGGGCCCGGCCGATGCGGTGGCGACGCCAGGCCCGCAGCAGCGGCGGGCCCCACAGCCAGCCCGCCACGCTGGCGGCCAGCGCCGGCAGCAGCACGAGGGTGAAGGCCGGCAGCAGCGCCGGGGCAGACGGGTCCATGGGTCCAGATGGGCGCCGGGGCGCCGGGCTTCAAGGCGCGCCGTGCTCCGCACCCCGGCTTCGCGGGGTGCGATGATGCCGCCATGATCACCCTGCACTACCACCCCGGCAACGCCAGCCTCGCGCCGCACATGCTGCTTCGCGAGATCGGCGTGCCCTTCCAGCTGAACCTGGTGGACCGCGCCGCCGGCGCGCACAAGAGTGCCGCCTACCTGAAGCTCAACCCCAACGGCCTGATCCCCGTGCTGCAGGACGGCGACCTCGTGCTCTACGAGACCGCCGCCATCTGCCTGCACCTGGCCGACACACACCCCCAGGCCGGCCTGGCGCCCGCGGTCGGCACGGCCGAGCGGGCCCACTACTACAAGTGGATGGTCTGGATGACCAACACGCTCCAGGCCATGCTCATCCACTACTTCTACGGCGAGCGGCTGGTGGACGACGGCGACGCGGCGGCCGAAGCCCAGGTGAAGGCCCATGCCCAGGCCCGCGTGGTGCATGACCTGGGGCAACTCGATGCGCACCTGGGCGGCCACGGCGGGCCCTGGATGATGGGTGAGCGGTTCAGCGCGCTCGACCCCTACGCGTGGATGCTGTGCCGCTGGACCCGGGGCTTCCCGAGCCGCCCCGCGCGCAGCTTTCCGCACCTGGGGCCCTTCCTGGCGCGCATGCTGGAACGCCCGGCGATCCGGCAGACGCTCGAGGCCGAGGGCCTGGCGGCGCCGCTGTTCTGAGCCGCCACGGGCCCTGCCGCGGGCCTCGACTCAACCCTTGACGCCGCCGGCCGCGAGCCCCGAGATCATCCAGCGCTGCGCGATCAGGAACACCGCGGTGATGGGCAAGCCGCTCAGCAGCGCCGCGGCCGCGAAGTCGCCCCAGCGGAAGTTGTGCTCCTGCACGAAGAGCTTGCTGCCCACGGCCAGCGTGAGCTGGTCCTGCTGCGTGAGCAGCACGCTGGCCACCGGGTACTCGATGACCGCGCCGATGAAGGCGAGCAGGAACACCACCATCAGGATCGGCAGGGCCATCGGCAGCAGCACGCGCCGGAAGGCCTGCCAGCCGGTGGCGCCGTCCACGCGCGCGGCCTCCTCGATCTCGGCCGGCAGGGTGTCGTAGTAGCCCTTGATCGTCCACACGTGCGCGGCGATGCCGCCGCTGTAGGCCAGCACCAGCGCGGCGTGGGTGTTCAGGCCGATGGCCGGGAACACCGCGCCCAGGCGGTCGAAGATGGCGTAGATGGCCACCAGCGCCAGCACGGCCGGGAACATCTGCATCAGCATCAGGCCATTGAGCACCTGTCGGCGGCCCCGGAAGCGCATGCGTGCCAGCGCGTAGGCTGCGGTGGTGGACAGCAGCAGGGTCACCAGGCCCGAGGCGAGTGCGACCTTGACGCTGTTCCACAGCCAGCGCAGCACCGGCAGGTCGGGCTCGATCAGGCGGCCGTCGGGCCCGGGCACCGGCAGGCCCAGCACGTAGCGCCAGTGCTCGAAGCTGATCTCCGCCGGCAGCAGCGAGCCGCTGGCGGCGAAGTTGCCCGGGCGCAGGCTCACGCTCAGCACCACCAGGAATGGCAGCAGCACCGCCGCGCACAGCAGCAGCAGGAAGGCGTGCGCCAGCACGAGGCGCCAGCGCTGGTGGCGGGGCTGCACGAGGGGCATGGGCAGGGGGCTCCGGTGGGGGCGGCGGGGCGGATCAGCGCGCAGCGGGTCCGTCGTCGGCCAGCCGCGTGGCGCGCATCTGCACCAGCGTGATGGCCGCCACGAGCAGGAAGATCACCGTGCTGATGGCCGCGGCCAGGCCGAACTGCGCGCCGCTGTCCTGGAACGCGATGCGCCAGGTG
>JACCDR010912199.1_pt1 | contig 10437 bp, 12 predicted proteins | sample 7446431 | NCBI WGS metagenome assembly JACCDR01 (sample SAMN15323443, study PRJNA562643) | freshwater metagenome | isolation source: river surface water | place: USA:Blue River Watershed | collected 2017-08-17 | reverse complement strand
GTTTGCTGGTTTTAGAAACGGTGTTTTTTCTTTTACTATTTCTGGAGAAAGATCTATCTCATATACAATGGGATCTGCCAGTTCTTCTACTATCCAAAGAGATGACTTCTCTGATAGAAAGGTAGGAAGGGGTTGATAAAGCTTAATAAGGATAGAGTATGGATCAGTATTCTTATCTAAAGCTATGTTTACAGCATTAATAATTACATTATCCCCAAAGTTTAAAAGAAAGTCTTTGAAGTATTCTGAAGTTTGTATCTCTGATATGAAATTAGAAATCCCAACTTCTACATCGGAGTTTGATATGTAGTTGGTTGATATTCTTAGCTCTAACCTATTTGGAGATATTTCTTTTATAAAAAATATCTTTTCGTTGGTGTTTATTACCTTCTTCCTAAATACGTTGTATTGTACTTTAAACCTACCGGCAAAAAATCCAAGACTTTCCAGATACTCACCAGGAGAAAACTCCAGGCTTTCTGTAGTAGTTTCTGCTCCTGCTTTGAGTTCCGCAGGTATTCTATAGGCAGTGTGATTTATTTCAGAAAATATTAATACATCATCTCCAGTATAAGCATGGAGCTCTACATAATCAGAATCACCCCCAAAAACTCTTATAAAGTTACCGGAACTGATGAGACTCTCATCTATAGTATCATACTTGTTAAGATTGCTTTGTATTCTGTTTTCAGAAACTACCATTTATCTAGGGTTTGTAAGTGCAAATATTTGTTGTTTTAGCGCTACGTTTTCTTCTCTCAGCAATAGTATCTCCCTCTCCATTTCTTCTATACTTATACCTATATACTCACTACTCCTGTTTACCAACTCTTCGTGGGACTGTAAAGAACCGCTACTTGGTATATCATAGAAAAGTAAATCATAGTCCGAAAAAAACTTTTCTAATGATGGAGGATCTGCGCTTATGTTGGAGGATTCCTTAGGTACCAGTTGAGTAAAAGAAGTATCTACTACGTTTCTAAACGTATTTTTTCCGTATATCTTTCTCTCTACCTGTGCTACCTGTGACATTACTGAGTTACTTTAAATATTTGCCTATCATCGAATACAACAGTGGAATTTCCTATTACACTCTTTATAACGATCTTATAGTATCTTTCCGGCTCTAATCCATTCATATAGATGTCAAAATAGTTGCTCCTACTATCAGCGCTTATTTTGGTATAGTTTTCATCGAAATCCACCACAAAAATGTCAGATTTGAGATCTTTTATAGCAAAATAAGAAGAACTAGGCAAGAACTTCTGTTGATTATAAATAGAAGAGGTTGCGAAAGTTCTAGAAGGGTATAGTTCTCTAACTGAAGTCCTGAACCTGTAAATCTCAGACTCTTCATACAATTCTTTGTTATTAGATAGGGATACTGCTACGTCCTGGTTGTTTACTATAGATCCGGATGTCTGGAAAAATTGATCATCCCATTTTATCTCCAATACCGGTGGGTATATAGTATTTGTGTCTCTAGAAAAGAAGTTTAGAGTGTAATTATATTTCTCATCAAACTCTAGGCTACCGCTAGTCTTTACTAATATACCCTCGTTAGAAAAACTTCCGGATAGGTATCCTAAGACTATCTTAGTTACATCTATGTTTATATCCTTGTTTGTGTATATTCCAAAAGATTGAGTACAAACGGATGCTGTGTACCACACCCCACCACCGGGATTTACATACTTAAAACTGCCTGTAGTACCTAAGGCGAAGGATCCTGTTTCCCAACCGCTAAATACGCTTGGAGATGTCCTATATAGCCAAGAAACTCCATTCTCTGTGGTCGGTAGATCTCCGAACTGTCCAGTACCCATATCCCAACTTCCATATATTGGAACAGCTTCTAAAGTATAGTCCGTGGGTAGTCCGGTAGAATCTGCCAAAAACATTCTAAGGTTAGCACTCATTCTTTTGGATCCTACACTTTGGGAAACTAACTGACTTATTTCTTCGCTTGAAAATTTTATCAACATTCTAGCGGCTGAAGATTGTCCACTATATCTTAGGGAAACGTTTTTATTTAATTCCAATATAGGGTCCAATCCGGTATTCATCGTACCGTAGTCAGAATATATGGTTGCGTCTTTCTCAGCAAATAGTTTGTATACTGCCATTATATTAATACGTATTTAGTTCCAGGTATGAATTTACCTTGTTGATACAAAGGCAATAAAGTCCTCCAAGTATGACCGAAAGGTTTTTCAAAATGTGGCTTATCCTTGAAAGATTTCCAATCTCCTCCCCAAGTCCAACCGTTTCTTTTAAATATACTAACTATCTCCATCCAATCAGCTTTACCATCTCTGTCGAAGTCTATGGTATCTTCCCAGGAAGCGGTTTCAAAAGTACCGTCTCCATTAACATCCTTAATGAGAACTATGTCTAAAGCTAATCCGTAGTTGTGAATAGACTGTCCCCCTTTGGCGTTAGTGACTATACCAACCTTCCTTCCATTAGAATCATAGAATTTAGTTCTACCCTGTGCATATAAAGCATTCTGTTCTTCGAAAGTTCTTATGGTATAAGAGAATCTACACATAGCTCTTCCGGATAGTGCTGGTACTATCTGAGACCTATAGATATACTCAGTCTCTTGTCTTAGCTTCGGATGCAGTAGTTGTATCCTTTGTAGTGTTAATTTATCTTCCATACTTAATAGTTTATAACTCTTCCGTAAATATCATTATCCGGATGCTTCACTTCGAATATGGAAAGGTCTAAACTCGGATATATTATGCTGTTTTTAGTAGCTCCTACAATATCGTATCCATATTTAGAGTACCCGTCTGACTCCCCATATTTGTTCACTATTTCTACCTTTTGAACGCTCTGAACTCCTTCCATACCCCTAAGTAGACTATATATTTCCGACAACACTATAGGTTGGTTTATCTGCCAAACATCTATACTGAAATAGTCCTTAAGTTCTGTTATACAGGAAGACAGTACATCCCTGTTGTTGTAGGAGGGGAGAACAGTTATATCAAAGTTTACTCCTATGTTTATAATATAGGCATCCTTTATGGTGATGCCATCCGTAGTAATGTTGTACAAACTTATGTAGCTCTTTAGGTTTTCTTTTATAGCTCTGCTGGCAGTTTGTAGCTTTTTTTCTGAGTCATAGGACAGAACGTATAAACTTATGCCTAGGGGGTTAGAGTTGGTAGAATAACCAAAAGATGCGTCTTGTGTTTGATAGGCCTTGGCTATGGTACCAAACTTTGGAGGCATACTTAAAGCTCTTATTATGTGATCTCCTTTAGTTACGTTCCTCATTTGAGTTGGGAAGTTGGCCATTGTTTTTAGCCTAATATCTTGTACAGTATCTCCAGAACCTCCTCCGGAAGACGGTGTTGGGTTGTTAAAGGCTATGGAGTTTCTAATAAACTCTAATAGGGGTTGGTTTAAGGTATTTGGAGATATCGATACTGTCGATGTGTTAAGTTCAGTTATCTGATTTATTGTATTAGAAGGAACGTTGGTCTCCACACCCCCTCCTACTAAATATCTAACGGTTAACGTTGTATTTGATGGCGACAATCCATAATCCTTAGTAAACAAAAAGTTAGAAGGATCATATGCCGAAGTCATCTTTGATATAGAATCTACTAATCCCATTCCCACATTGTCTGGATTTGGTACTATCTCTTCATCCGGAGAATCTAATATGCCAGATCCGAATTCCAAAGACAATTTATCGTCTGCCCCAAACCTGGATACAAACCTCCTTTGAACATTCTTAAGTTTCAATAGATAGGGTGCTGTGTTAGAAAACTGGTATAGATTAGGATCATTTAGGTAGGTATTTCTAACGTCAGAGAAAATAGTGCTTTGGGCTAGGTTAGGCACTTCATACCATTTATTTCCATCACTATCAGTGACATCTAATATTTCTATAATATTATTATCCGGAAGAGTAACGGAGTTGAACTTTATAGGCTCTCCGAACTCGAAGTTATAAGATTTAATAGTTCCAGCTATGGCTTTCACTTTTTTCTTAGCCAGAAAGTACTCCGGCTGATTTGTACCCCCATTTATCTGAGAAACTGATATTTCAGTAGGGTCTGCAGAGGATGAAAAGCTAAAATCAACGGTATCTTCCGTAACGAACACTACATTGCTTCCGTAAGAATTAGTTACCTTAGATTCTTTATTTACTATAAAAGCGTATCTAAAATCCGGATAAGCAACTCCTGATTGTATAGTTGCCGGTAACTGTTGGGTAACTTCCAGATCAACTGTAGCGGTAGAGGTAACTTTTGGCTTATACCCGAGGGCATAGGCCATGGCAATAAGATTTTGCTTGTCCTGAGCATATATTAGGAAGTTCTCCTGGGCCTGTTTATCTAGGTAGAAAGACAGAACATCTCCGACATAAGAGGCCATCTCTATAAACATACTACCTGGGGAAGCCTCTGTGAAATCGTTGTACACTTCCGGGAAGTATGACTTGGCGTACTCTATGAGAGACTGCTTGAACCCGGAGAAGTCCTTATTTATGTATTTTATATCTTTCTGCGCCATTATACTACTTCTACAGTTACTGTTTCTTCTTTACTATTAAGAGAATAGTCTAAAACTATTTTTAAACTATTTCTATCAAAGTTGGGATAGAACTCTAATTTATTTATTATTATCATAGGGAAATAGTTAGAAATTTTATTTTCTAAAGAAGATCTAACCTCTTCCACGTTTGTTAACTGATTGAAAACCAAGTTCCTAAGATCCGCACCGAACTTTGGATTAAAAACTCTTTCTCCCCTGTTTGTGAGCATAAAATTCAATAGATTGCTCTTTATTTGCTCATTAGTGTTATAGGTTATGTTAAACACCTTATCGGGATTATAAGGTATCCTTATACCTATACCCCTGTTCTTATTTAGGTCGAATGTATTTATCCTATATTCAGGTCTGCGTCTCATATTATCCTAACTTATCTTTTAGGGATCTCCAGGTAGCAGACTTATAATCTATGTTCGGTATTGGGGCATCAAAGTCTGGAAGAGTCCCGTTAACAGAAATGTTAGCGGCCTGTTCAGCACTTATTGCTGGAACTACCGGAGACACATTCCTGGTATCCATTGATATAGATCTCTCAAATTCTCCTCCTACGGCCTCTCTTAATTTTCTTTTCATATCGGCAGACAATCCATTACCGGTAGATACTTCTCTTATAGGTTTTTGACCGCCACCAAATGACATCCCTTCTTTTATGATTTTAGCCAATAGAAGTTTAACCTCCTTGAGGTCCTTCTTATTATGGTTAGCAAGCTCTTCTTTAATAACAGATCTTACAGACTCCTTTATGAGCTCTTTAATTATCAGTATATCCTCGTTTGTCATACATTAATAAATATTTAGGTTAACAAGTTTATTATATAAGGTTTAATATTGTTTTAAGTTCCTCTATAAGGTCTTCAGGCTTTAGGAAAAAGCTTGGTGCTGTTTGTTCCTCTAACAATCCGGAATAGTCGTCATAAGCCCTTCCTATAAGTTGTTTGTCACCATATTTTTCTACTTTTAGTCTATAAATTCTTCCGTTAGGAGCTTCATATAAGTCCTGAACATTATCCACTCCCTGACCTAGAAGATCATCTGCTATAAGACTTTGTGCTTGGTTTTCATCTATGTAATTACCCTTGTTCTGTTCCTCCCTTATCTTAATCTGAACCGTTAGGTTTTTAAACCTATCTGTCAACTTCCTTGCAGATCTTATGGATATTTCAAGTTGTCTCTTTACTATTCCTAGATATTCTTTTACTATATCCTTCAAAAATACAATCTGTATAGCTTTTTTGAAAACCTGGAATATAGGTCCTGTGGTGGGGTTTAGGGTCAATAAGGTCTCCTGGATAGTCAGAGCTGTCTGAAGTATTGTCATGGCCTTCTGAATAGCCTGTACGCTGGTTATAAGGGAGTTTAGCGTTGCTATTAGTCTTTGTATGGAAGCTATCTTATCTAAAATTCTCTTAGACAACTGTTGTGCCTGTTCGTATTCTTGTTTGGTTATGGTTATGACTATAACGTTTCCCTCTAATGTTACCCTACCATGGCTATCAGAGGCTTCTATAATATCTTCAACCAATAGATCTATCTTTTCCTGTGCACTTATAAGTAATCCATTTATCTTACCAAATACCTTAGTAACTGCGGTAGAAAAAGGATCTCTCAAAGCAGAAGATACATTCTGTTGAATGTCCTCTATTGGGTTTGGAGTATTACCTAAAGTGTTCCTAATGGAAGATATATTATCAGAATTGATAGGCATTATAGTGTGTAGGTTATTTTAGATTTTATTGGAGAAGTTGACACCCCGTATTTGTTATTTATCTTCTTTACGCTCTCTTTGAAAGTCTTAGCAGCTATAGACATTTCAGGCAACTTAGATACTCCAGATCCTAATGCTGTCGCATTTTCTATAGTAGATGCAAAGTTGTACATAGCGTTACTCATCTCACTTATATACTGGGTAAGGGCATTTGCCTTCGCTACAGGTTCTGACGACACCTTAGGTATACTTCCTGGTATGCCCATTTGAATTTTAGGTGAATTGATTATAAAGTAGTTGTTTTTAGGATCACCTCCAGACAGAGGTCCTACATTTATATGCACCTGATCAACAGCCGATATTCCTATGGTTTTTTTCGAAGAGACTATAATAGAATCTAACTTAGAGTTGAAAATCAATCTATCAGAGGTTATTATAACAGTATTTCCGTCATAACTGTTTAGATTAGAGACTATCATTTTCCTTCTAATATTGCATTTACATATTTAAAAAAGTGAGCTCTGGTTATTGGAGATCCTACAGGTATACCTGCTTTTTTACATATAACAGAGTTTTTTCTGGATACCTCTTCAGCAGATACTCTTCCTTTACTTGTCTTCCATTGATACACCCAATTATTTGGCTTACCTACAGAGATCGGAACAAACGTGTAAGAGTAAAATTCATAAACACTAACCAACTTGCCAGTTGCTGGCTTATAAAATCTGTAGGCAAATTCCAGCTGTTGGGTGGCCGACATATTATATATAGCTTCCACGGAAGTACCTAAGTATCTAGCAGTGGCTGGCATAAATTGTATAAGTCCAGTAGCATTAGAATTTTTGTTTACCGCCTTTGTGTCAAACTTACTCTCTGCATAAATGGTAACTAGGATATCGACGGGTCTACACAGTAGTTTCCTGCATATCTCATCTATTTTCTGAGAAACTCCTGGAGTGTTTATAAAGGTCTTGTATGGTCCGAAATTTTTAATATGGGCCGGTAGATCTACGAATACCTTCCTATCTACAGCTGGAACTTCTTTTGATACGTCCACTGGCATAGGATCGTTTTCCATACCAGACTCTGTGTTGAATTGAACAACATCAGAGGTGAATACTGCAGGAGGTTCTGTTTTTGTTACGAATCCTGTTTCAGATTCCCTTACTGGTAAAATCTCCTCATCTTCCTGAGATGGGGCTGTAGTAGTGGCCTTTGTTGGAGTCTTTACTTCCTTATTTTCCGGAATGACGTCCTGCACAGGAGTTGTGTCTTTTTCTACCAAAGGTTCTTCGTCTGGACTTTCTATAGTCTGATCAGTGACTATATAGTTGTTCATTTGGGAAGGTTCAACCTGTTCAAAGTAAGAATTGAAGTTTAGGCTTGACAACTCTATACCAGTGTTATGTCCGCTTACCAAATATATGGAAGATCCATCTTTATTAACATCTTCGAATGTTACTTCCTCTCCATCACTGTTCTGAGAGTTGTGTATCAAAACGTATGGAGCCCTATCCTTTCCTTTTATTGGGGTCTCGAACCCATCCACGGAGGAGCCTAACCTAATTCCAGATCCTCCTCTCCCTTCAAATGTTATATCCCCAGGAGCTTTTTTTATTCTCTTAACAGTTCCCTTAGAGGAAAATCTGCCTGATACTTGTTCAGAACTGTCCACTATCTTACTCTCATTGGGTATGCAGTTTTGTTCTACTGCATTAAACCCCGGAACTACACCGATATAATAGTACTGGGAAAAATAGTTAGATTTGGAATTTTGTGCCGTATAGCTAGGTGCTACTACTATTAAAGCCAACTCATTTTCCAAAGGAAACTTTGTCATATTAGGATCCATTGGATAAGCGGTTATTTCAAAATCCGATTCGTTTGTTCCTATAAAAGGAACGGCCCTTATCGCACCTATAGCCGACCAACCACCCAATGCGTCAAATAACTCTTGGTTGCTGTCATCTAGAAGTACTTTACTGACCCTGGCAGTAAATAAAGTACCGGCTGTTTGGTTAACAGTCGGTCTGTAGTTGGAGTTGCCAGGACCAAAGGCTTTGGCCCCTGTACGTAAATCGAACTGATCTGACATTAAGCGGTCCCTATTTGTTTTTTAGAATTGACAGCCCTTTCTGCAGAAGCTTCTTGTGCTAATTTTAAAAGCTCTTCCTTCTCCCTATCCGATAAAGAACTATCTCCGGTTTCTTTACCCCTACCTATAGCACTCTGTACTATAGCGGCCATTTTAACCAAAACATCATCGTTTTTCAAATTCAACTCCATGTACTTAGCTATAAGGGGAACCATCATAGTGGCATCCCCTATATTAGTTATAAGCTCTTTGAGCTGATCTATCATAGAAACCAACTGCTTTTCCCTGCTAGTGGATCTGTTATATATGTCCTCCAGTATATCAGAAAATCTCTTTTTTTTGAAAACTATTTCGTCAAAATTTGCCATAAAGTCCCTTTTCAATAAATATCAGAGTCGTCAGAATCCAGCTCACCTTCGGTATATAGCTTGTTAAGTACTTCCTTGTAAATACTCTTCATCTCCTTAACCACCTTAGTAATAGAGGGAGTATTCTGTCCCGTTATTTCCTTCATACAGAAATAGAATTGTTGTTTGTTAAACACCTCTATAGTCTCTCTTCTTTTAAGTATTTCGAGGGAAGCGATAACTATTGCCTGGTCCTGTATATCCGGAAATAGACTTTCCAAGTTGTAGTCTACATAGTTTATATAAGAGTCTATGGTAGATATTAGCTCCTTTTCTTCGTTCTCCTTAACTATCTTCTCATAAACGTGCTTATCGTTATCAACCTCTTCCTCTACCAACTCCGAGAACATCTTCAATTTTTTATAGTTGGTAGTGTTGTTGACTATAAGATACCTCTTGGCTATAGTACCAAAAAAGGAATAAGCTTTTCCCTGAGACTGATCATACCTATGGAACTTCTCAAGAAGGAAAACCACAACCTGGTGTTTTAGATCTTCTATACTATCCACACCCGTATAGTGGAACTTGAAGGTGTTTATTATATTTTCCGCTAACTTGTAAAGGCTGTCGTTAATATGTCTACTAAATAACCTGTTCTTTTCTATGTAATCATCAGAAGCTAAGTACCTAACAATCGCATCTTCCGTATCCTGAGTAAAGTAGTCTCTACTCTTCTTCTTCCTTCTTTTGCGGGGCTTACCTGCCTTCGTATACAACTCTAAATCCAAACTTGTGTCTTTTCCTTCCTGCATAGTGTATTATTTCTTATATCCATCAAAATAGGCCGATATGCCTAACATTAAATCTCTTAAGTATTTGAAAAAGTAACCAACCTCATCATCAGACTCAAAAGCTCCCTGGGTATCTAATTTACCCAACTTATCAGAGGCTTTGCTAACCATTTCACTAAATTTTGAGATATACTCATCTTTTCTAACAATATCATCCTCATATACCTCCACTTTCTTCAGCAGATTCATGATGACCATTGATAGGACAAATACAAGTATAGAAGATACTATCCCTAAAATTTCTAATATATTCATAGATTATTCGTTTAAAAATTTACTTAAAGCACCCGATCCTTTAGCACTACTGGTAGGTTTCTTTTGTACCTCTAGATTTTGCTTAGGTTTACTATCACTAACCACTTTCTTTTCTGGCACAGAATATCTCTCTACCCGGGAAGCAATAAAATCTGCCTGATGAAGTACGTATGGAAGAGAAGTCTTTAGTTCAAACTCCGGACTATAAGCCATATAGTACGGCTTATTAGATTCCTCATATAGCCCATCATGTAACTTTATCCCCAGATACTCTTTCTCTGTCATCTTTACTCCACGATTTGCCAGAACCATAAGACTGCGATCTGAAACCTTCATATAGGATATTCCTGGATTTAGGGTGTATGTCTGTCCTTTTTTAAGGAGCCATGCCTCTTCTGTGGGAATATACATATCACCACTTTCGTTACCGATCTTACCTAGGTCGTGATTCATTGCTGAAAAAAGAAGTTCTTCTTGTGTGAAATCTAAAGGAGCACCCATCGATTCCCAAGCTTTATAAACCTCCTTAGAAGCTTTTATAACATTGAGAACATGAAGTACATAGCCGCCTGGAAAAGCATTATGATATGCTTCCTTAGAAGAAGCTGG
>JACCDR011471329.1_pt1 | contig 10440 bp, 9 predicted proteins | sample 7446431 | NCBI WGS metagenome assembly JACCDR01 (sample SAMN15323443, study PRJNA562643) | freshwater metagenome | isolation source: river surface water | place: USA:Blue River Watershed | collected 2017-08-17 | reverse complement strand
GATTTGGCATAGTAGTATATATTTAATTATTGTTTAATATTCCTTTTAATTTATCCCACATGGGATTGTTTGTTTCTTTCTCTTCGGCTCCGCTTTCTTCAGGATTCAAATGCTTAACAACTTCGTCATTACATTTTTTTTCCGACATTGCACATACCTTCCTCAGCGGAATGCTCAATAAAAATGACTCGTATAGATATTGTGTTAAGTCGAACTCCAGTAAATTTTTAGTGATGTAAATAATTTCATCATCACTAAAATCCTCTTGTTCACTATACTTCATCAATAAACTAAACTCATTCTTCAGAGGCAAGTTAAATTCATCTAAGCAATTGTCACAAGTAGTAGATACCGAACCTGTAAGTTGAAAATTTAATTCTAATAAAGTTGAGGCTTTATCCAAAGTTAAATTAACAACAGCATCCGCTTCTTTAATCGGTGATCCTTCAATAGTGTTAAAAAAAGCAGTATCAAGCGCAAATTCAAAGCTATTTGAACCTGCCCGTAGCTTGTTAAACTCTATTGTATATGCTTTCGACTTCAACGCTTTTTCTCTTGAAGCCTGCAAATATAGCTTTTACAATCATTTTTTAGCAATAATGCTCAATTTTTATTCGATGAGTCACTGTTTTACAACATTTTAAACGTATGAATTGGTTAAAAATCGGTTTTTAAACGGGTGTTACAATTTTTATCCCAACTATCTTTACTTTTGTTTAACATTAGTTGACAATATGGACGAGTTAAGTAAAAGCAGTTTTAGTGAATTAGCGAAAGCTGCAAGTTTGCAGCCACGTGAAGCCTTAGTGGAAGTACATAAATCAAATAAAGGATTATGCATTGGTGTTCCTCGAGAAATTACTTTACAGGAAAAACGCGTGGCTCTTACCCCCTCTTCTGTTCAATTACTGGTAAACAATGGTAATGAGGTTTGGATTGAAACAGGTGCAGGAAAATCAGCTCATTTCAGCGATAGAGATTACAGTGAAGCAGGTGCCAAAATTTGTTATTCAACTCAGGAACTTTACAAAGCTGAGGTAATAGTTAAAGTTGAGCCTCCAACTGAACAGGAAATTGCATTTCTACAACCGCAACAACTGTTAATTTCTGCCATTCAACTTAACAGCAGAAGTGATTCATATATCCGTAGTTTAATGCAAAAGAAAATTTCTGCAATTGCCTTTGAATTTTTAAAATCAGCAGATGGCATCTATCCTATTGTGAGAAGTATGAGTGAAATAGCAGGTGTTTCTGCCATTTCAGTTGCAGGCGAATTGCTTTGCAGTACAGCCGGAGGCAAAGGTGAAATGTTAGGTGGAGTTACAGGAATACCTCCAACCGAAATCGTTATTATTGGTGCCGGAACCGTTGGGGAATATGCCGCAAGAACAGCCATTGGAGCCGGTGCAACCGTAAAAGTTTTTGATAATTCAATTGAAAAACTAAGAAAACTACAGAATAACCTAGGGGTGAAAATATTTACCTCGCTAATACATCCAAAAATATTACAAAAAGCCTTACTTACCAGCGATGTTGCCATAGGGTGTTTGTGGAGTGAAGAAGGCAGAAGCATGCATGTGGTGAGTGAAGAAATGGTATCGAAAATGAAACCTCTTTCTGTTATTGTTGATGTATGTATTGACCAAGGAGGATGTATTGAAACCAGTGAAATTACAACCCATGAAAATCCTACTTTCATTAAACATGAGGTGATCCATTATTGTGTTCCAAATATTAATTCGCGTGTGAGCAGAACAGCAAGCTATGCATTAAGTAACATTCTTACACCTATCTTGCTGGATGTTGCTGATGCCGGAAATATTACTGATTACCTTTGGAGTCAACCTTGCGCTCGTAACGGTGTTTATATTTACAAAGGCAATTTAACCAACAAACACCTGGGTAATAGATTAAACATCTATCCAAAAGATTTAGACTTGTTGATTGCTGCTCACGCTTAAATCAATCTCCGCTTTCTTATCTGAAGTTTTGTGAAATATATCTATTGCTACTATCATAGCTAAGCCTCCCCAAACCAAAGGCGCAACCTTACTGCTATCCATATAATTGTTTAATAGCCCATGTGTAAAATAGGTAACTAACCCTAATGCGTTGGCAAATAATAGCATTTTTAATCGTTTATCCTTTTCTGTAAACAACATATTAAACGCCGTATTCAATCCATAAAAAACAATCAAAATTATATTGATAGCGCCTAATAATCCTTGTTCAGCTAATGGGTTTAAAAATTCACTATGTGCATTCCCCTGATTACCAAAATTAGTTGTAATTACGGTTTTATAACGTGCCAATTGGTAAGGTGCATACTTAAAGGGATATGTACCCGGGCCAAAACCAAATACGGGTTTACGTTTAAACATCTCAAGGGCAGTCATCCAGCGATTTATTCTTTCCACATTTGAGGCATCTGTTCGAATATTTGAGGCTGACTGTAGATGTTTTGAAAAACCTTCCGCTGAATCTTGTTTGTTTTTTGAAAGGGCATACAAAATATCATCCTTAAAAAACAAAAAAAGTGCAACACCTGTAAATAAAATAATCAATTGATTTCTGAACTTTATTTTAAGCGCAATTGGTATTAGCATTAACCCTGCTATTAATACACTTAACCATGCCGCCCGGGTATAGGATAAAAACAGAGCCAATAAAAAAATTAATAATATGCCTGATAATATAACTAAGTGGCCTGCATGTAAATTTACCTTTTTGTAATAATACATCCATGCTACAATAAACGGAACTAAAAATGCAATACAAGCTGAGTAAATTCCATGTGCTATATAAAATGGTCGACTAATATAAAACGATGCCTCTTGCGAAAAGCCAAACTTACCATGCTCGTAAAACGTATATAATACAACCAACAACAAAGGTATGATGTACAACCAATGATAAATAAGCATATATCGCATTTGCTTAAATAACATGATGGCTAGAAAATAAAATACTACCATAAACCACATTTGAGATATGGCATACTTGATTGAAACCATTGGCATTTCGCTGGTTGCAGCAGTTACGAAATACCACCCCATTGTCATAAAAACTACAACCGATATCGGATGCCTTAAAGCTTTAATATCGTAGGAGCCATCAATTACAAATTTAAGAACCGACAACAACATGATGCTCATCATTACAGGCTCATCAGGCAAACTTAAACCAAAGCCATAACCAACATCATCAACCTGAACAGAGAGCGGAATAAGAGCGTTTAATGCCAATAAAACATAATCAAGCTTAAATAACAACAGATACAAAAACGTTAAAGCCACAGGAATTACATGCAACAAATAGGCATCATCATATATACCATATATTGTTAACAGTACAAACACCACCATAATGGCGTAAAACATTTTTATCTTGTATGATTCGCTCAAGGTTTATGAATTGAGAAGTTGTTTAATATTTTTATACCTCTCGATACCAATAATTACCACTGTACTCATCATTAAGCTGGCAAGCATACTAATAATAGCAGCAACAATTCTTAATGGATATGCTTTACTTTCGCTTGGGACTGCTTTTTCTACTACAAAAATATTGCTCACCTTTCCTTCTAAGTCAATCTTTGCCTGGTGATACTTTTTTCTTAAATCGGTTAATAACTCCGCTTCAAATCTTATTTGTTCATCTAACGATACGAAGTCGCCAACATATTGTGCAAGGTTATCGCGTTCTTTTCTGGTGAAGTCGTTATTAGCTCCTTTTCCTATTAATTCGGCTAAACCACGTGATTGTTCTTCAACATTATATACACCATTCTTACCCAAAGTTCTTGTCATCTCTGTTAACGAGTCAATTACTTTAATTTTATTACGATACTCCTGTTCGATAACTACAAAAGTTTGCGCTGCCACATCATATTGGCTTCTTCTTTTTAATGTATCGGTATTGTACATAATGGCATTGGCCAATGATGCAGCCATTTGTGGGTCAGTATCATATACAACAACCTCCACACCATTGTATGAGGTACGGTTTACACTAACCATCTTATCGATACGCTTATTTAACTTTTCGTATTTCTTTGGGTCATTAGGATCAATTTCATAATGGTTTAACAAATTAAAATCATTCGCAATTTTAGTTCGTAACTCATTTGATAAGGCTAACTGTAAATACTGTTCAACATAGTCCTCATCACCATAAGCTAAAACATCCTGAGCTCGTTCTTTTACCGAATAAAACAAGGCATACGAAATAGAATTAATTGTTCCGGGGTAAAAAATAGCCTTTGATTTAAACTGAGGCTTAATAATGAACGGACTGGTAATTATTAAGGCTAAAATGGCTGAAGAAAGACAAATAATTAATAAGTGTTTACGCCATTTTAAAATAAATTGAACGATAGAAATGAAATTAAATGAATACTCGTTATTTGTTTTTTGCATGCGTAAAAATTTGGGCAAATTTATAAAAATAGTTTTCCCTGACAACCTGTTTACCGATTTGCTTTAAAAAGCAAAGGCAACTCCTGCAAGTTGAATAAACGTAAAAACATCATCATTAGTATTGATACAGTTACTCCGGTTGCAGTTGCCACGATTACATTTATCTGAAAAAATGAAGCAAATCCTATCACAACTGAGCCAATAGCTAAGGTAGTGAGTAGTTTAAGCCAATAAGAATGTGAAAAGGTTGAAGCGCTTAATTTAACTCCGAAATACATATTGGTAAAAGCAATAAAGCTATGTGTTAGGGCCGCTACCGCTGCTGCGCCAACAGCACCATACCTTGGAATTGCCCAATAATTAAGTCCAATATTAATACACACGGCTAATAATGCTAAACCAATCAGAATATTCATTTTTTTCATTGCCGTTAATAATGTCCCATAAATGTACATTATACACATAGCTGCAAAACTTATCATGGTGTATTTAAAAACCGGGGCCGAGGAGGCCGGATCAGTATCATTTAACATAAAAATAACAGGCTCGTGATAAAACCAAGCAATAACTGCCACAAGTATGCCGGGAATTAATAATAGGTTGTTGGCAGTTTTAATCAAAGATGTAAGGTCGCTTTTATGAGCGATTAAATTTGAAAATAATGGCAGTAATAATCCCGCTACCAGCACAGCCATCATATTTCCTGCTTCCTGCAGCCTATTGGCTACTGCATATATTCCATTTTGAATATCCCCATCAACCCGCCACTTGTTCATCAATAAATAATCCGACCGTGTATAAACCGTCATTACCAAAGCAAGCAAAGCATAGGGTGCTGCCGAGGTAAAAACTTGTTTTAATTGTTGCAAATTAAAGGTCAGTTTAGTATTGAATAACTCATTGCGTAAGGCAAATACTGCCAATAATAAAGCCAAGATATAACCTAACAATTGAACATATATATAATGACTGATGGAAAATGAATGTTGGAAAAGATAAAACCCAAAGATGGCTATAATAATCATGGCCGATTTATCTCCAACAGATAAAAAAGAATCGGTTTTAAACCTTTGTAAACCTGAAATACTAGCCCTGAAAAACAATATAAAATAAGCTATGATTTGATTAATACATAACAAAAATAACAACTCTAACTTCTCACCACTTAATCCATATACTAAGCCAAAAAACAAGGTGGCTGCTAAGTAAACCACACTTAATACAATCTTACCAGTAAACATTGTACTTAGATTATCAAGCACACGTAACGGATTGGCTGCTATTGTTGTTGTAGTATAATTGTTAATGCCAAAATCAAGAATCATTACAAAAAACAGGGACAAAGAAAACAGGTTGATATAAACACCATAAGCCTCATTGCCTACCTGATTTTGCACCATACGATCAATTCCTAAAACCCAAAAAGGTTTAATTAATACATTAAGTACTAAAACCAATAATACGTTTGTTAAAAACTTTTTCTGCATCAAATAAAGTTCGGCGTTGAATTAATTGTTTATTTGTGTACAATAATAAGCGTTAAGCGCAAAGATTTTATTGAAATATGCGGATTGCAGTAAACACGAGATTCTTACTTTATGATAAGCTGGAAGGTATTGGAAGATTGGCACATGAAATTTTACAGCGCAGAGCTCGGGCAAATCCTCAACATGAATTCATTTTTTTGTTCGACCGACCATACCATCCATCATTTATTTATTCTGATAATGTAACCCCGGTAGTGCTTTATCCACAGGCCCGACATCCATTTTTATTTTATCTATTTTTTGAGCATGCTATACCTTATGCACTTAAAAAATATAAGGCTGATGTTTTTTTAAGCACAGATGGTTTTTTAAGTTTATCAAGTTCTGTAAAACAGTATCCTGTTATTCACGACCTGGCTTTTTTGCACCATCCTGACGGCATTTCACGTTTACAAAAACTTTACTACAATTATTACTTCCCGAAATTTGCAAACAAGGCTGAAAGGATTATTACTGTTTCTAATTACACCAAAACAGATCTCATAAAGCAATATCAAATACCTGATGGCAAAATTAATATTGTTTACAATGCGCCTTCGTTAGGGTTTAAACCCATTTCATTTGATGAAAAAAATATAATAAAAAAGGGTCTTACCAATGATTGTCCATACTTTCTTTATGTAGGAGCTTTGCATCCTCGTAAAAACATAAGCAGGCTATTGCAAGCATTTGATACCTTTAAGAAAAATAAACCAACGAATTTTAAGTTAGTAATTATCGGCCGAAAAGCCTGGCAAACCTCAGATGTTGAAAAAGTTTATCAATCAATGGAATCTAAGGATGAGGTTATTTTTACAGGTAGATTACCTGAAGCAGAGTTGTATCAAATTACTGCAGCAGCTTTTTGTTTGGTTTATGTTCCCTTATTTGAAGGCTTTGGTTTACCTATTGTTGAAGCCATGTCGTGCGGAGTACCAGTAATAACATCAACAACAAGCTCAATGCCTGAAGTTGCAGGAAACGCAGGAATAATCGTCAATCCGTATATAGTTGATGAAATTAGCAATGCCATGTTAAGTATGATTAACCAACCTGAATTGGTAAATCACTTGCAATCAAACGCAATTGCACAAAGTGCTAAATTTAATTGGGATCATTCGGCACAACAATTATCTTCCCTTATCTTAAACTCGTAAAACACCTTAAATATGAAAAGTGATATTGAAATTTCAAGAGAAATCAACTTGAAACCAATTCAAGAAATCGGAAGCCACTTAGGCATTACGTCAGATAGTTTGATTCCTTATGGTAATCATAAAGCTAAACTTCCTTTATCATTATTAAATCCAAATAAAATAAACAACAGCAATTTAATTTTAGTAACAGCCATATCGCCAACCAAAGCCGGAGTTGGTAAAACAGTTACTACTGTTAGTGCCAGTTTAGGATTAAATAAAATTGGTAAAAAAGCGATTGCTGCATTACGCGAACCATCATTAGGTCCGGTGTTTGGCATGAAAGGTGGAGCAGCCGGCGGAGGTTATGCACAAGTGTTGCCGATGGAAGATATTAACTTACATTTTACGGGTGATTTTCATGCCATAACCACTGCAAATAATACCATTGCAGCGCTATTAGACAATTATCAATATAATCACTTAAACAGTGACAAAGCTTTAAAACAAATAACATGGAAAAGGGTACTTGATGTTAATGATAGAAGTTTGCGTTTTATTACTACAGGCTTGGGAGGTAGAACTAATGGTATTCCTCAAGAAACCGGATTTGACATTACACCTGCAAGCGAAATTATGGCTGCATTGTGTTTAAGTGAGAATCTTGCCGATTTACAAGAAAGAATTGAACGAATTATTCTCGGATACAAAATAGATAATTCGCCATTTACCGTTAAAGATTTAGGTGTGGGTGGTGCAATAACCATCTTATTAAAAGATGCTATTTTACCAAACTTAGTGCAAACAACCGAGCATACACCGGCTATTATTCATGGTGGTCCGTTTGCTAATATCGCACATGGTTGCAACAGTGTTATTGCTACAAAAATGGCATTAAGTTTAGCCGATTATGTAGTAACAGAGGCAGGATTTGGAAGTGATTTGGGTGCAGAAAAATTTTTAGATATCAAGTGTCGTATTGCTGCATTACAACCAAAGGCTACGGTTTTAGTGGTTACCACTCAATCTATAAAAATGCATGCCGGACTTGAAGGTGATGATACCAAAAAGCCTAACATGGAAGCTTTAAAAACAGGATTACCAAATTTAATCAGACACATTGAAAACTTACATGGTTTTGGACAAAGCATAGTAGTTTCGTTAAATAAATTTCATTTTGATGTAACAGAAGAAATTGAATTTTTAAGAACAACCTGCGAACAATTAGGAACTGCATTTGCTGTTAACGAAGCCTTCGCTAAAGGCGGGAATGGCGCCATTGAACTCGCAAACAAAATAGTACATACAGTTGAACATGCTCCATCAAAACCTATTCAATTTTGCTATGAATTAACTGATAGCATCGAACAAAAAATTGAAAAAATAGCTTCTAAAATTTATCGTGCGAATAAGGTTGAGTTTAGCAGTAAATGTAAAACTGTTTTAGCCCGAATAAAAAAGAACCAACTAACAAACCTACCGGTGTGTATTGCAAAAACACAGTATAGTTTTACTGATAATGCCGACATTTTTGGAGCACCGGTTGAACACACCCTACATGTGCAGGATTTAGTAATTAATGCAGGTGCAGGATTTATAGTGGCGGTTTGTGGAGATATTATGAGAATGCCGGGCTTACCAAAAGAACCGGCAGCTAACGGAATGAGCTTTGTAAATGGGGTAATTGAAGGCCTAAGCTAATAATTACCATAAAAACCATTCGTAAATAATACTGTTAAATTATTAATATAGTGAATATGTTAAACGTTAATTTAAAAACAATATGCTTATACCTAAGAAAATAGAAAACGCATTAAACGCACATCTTGAATTAGAAATGGGAGCTATTTACAATTACTTGGCTGTAGCTTCGTGGTGCGAATCAAATGGCTATGAAGGCTCGGCTGCATTTTATTACAAACAAAGTGCTGAAGAACAACTCCATTTTATGAAATTTTTTAACTACATCAACCAAGTTGGCGGTCATGCGCATGTACCTGAATTAAAACAACCCCAAACTTCATATAAGAGTATTTTAGAAACTTGCCAAAAATCGTTGGCTGGTGAAAATAAAGTAACCCAATCCATTTATAAATTGGTTGAGTTATCAAGAAAAGAAAATGACCATGCAACAGAGGCTTTTTTAAAGTTTTTTGTTGATGAGCAATTGGAAGAAGAAATGCAGTTTACGCGATTGATTGATCGCATTAAACTGATAGGTGGAGGACCTCAATCATTATACTACGTTGATAAAGAACTTGAACGTTTAGCAGGAACAAAAACTGAAGGAACTGAAGGTGCTTAATAATGGGATTAAAACGATTTTACAACAAGGGTAAAATTGAAGCCGGATGCGATGAAGCGGGTCGGGGCTGTTTGGCCGGACCCGTTTTTGCTGCCGCCGTAATCTTAGGAAATAACCAAATCAAAAACCTCGACGATTCTAAAAAATTAAATGCAAAACAACGAGAATATCTGCGTTTAGAAATTGAAGAAAAAGCATCGAGTTTTGGTGTTGCCATGCTTAGCAATACCGAAATTGATAAGCATAATATTTTACGTGCATCATTTATGGCCATGCATGCAGCACTCGATAAGCTGCATGTTGAACCGGAATTATTATTGATAGATGGAAATCGATTTATTGCTTATAAAAAAATACAACACGAATGTATAGTTAAAGGTGATGGCAAGTATCAGAGCATTGCAGCAGCTTCTATATTAGCCAAAACCTATCGTGATGCCTATATGCATCAAATTCATGAAGAATTTCCTAACTACAAGTGGGACAAAAATATGGGATATCCAACTATTGCGCACCGACAAGCCATTGCCGAATTCGGAGCAACTAAATATCACCGCATGAGTTTTACGTTATTAAACGAGCAATTAAGTCTGGGAATTTAAGCAGGCAAGAAAAAGAAGTTTTGAATGTCAGCAGGGATTTTTGTATCAGCCTTAACTAACTTATGATTTTTTAAATAAAAAGTTTCGTAAGAAATTGATTGCATAAACTCGAAACATTTATACCTATTTTGATTGTCCCATAACTCGGTGTAAACAATAGGTTTTTGTTTTGTAAGTAACAACTTGGCACCTAATAACACCGCGTGTTCATAATTTTCTACGTCCAATTTAATTCCTATAATAGGTTCGTTACTACAAATTTCATCCAATGTAGTTATAGGAATATCCGCGGTAGTTTCGCCTTCATTAAAATCAGCAATTGAACTATCAAACACATGACTAAGTCCATGCATTTTTACCTTATCAACAACAGGTAAAATCATTGTGCAGGTACCGGTATAATTGCCAAGTGCAACTTGATAAACTTCTGTTCGTTGTCCAATTTTTAAGGTT
>JACCDR011863507.1_pt1 | contig 10441 bp, 14 predicted proteins | sample 7446431 | NCBI WGS metagenome assembly JACCDR01 (sample SAMN15323443, study PRJNA562643) | freshwater metagenome | isolation source: river surface water | place: USA:Blue River Watershed | collected 2017-08-17 | reverse complement strand
CCAATTTGCATATTACCAATCGAATCTGGTAATGATGTGAGTTGATTATTATTGCAATAAAAACTACAACCAATTTTCATATTACCAATGGAATCTGGTAATGATGTGAGTTGATTATTACCGCAATAAAAATTACCACCAATTTGCATATTACCAATCGAATCTGGTAATGATGTGAGTTGGTTATCATTGCAATAAAAAGTGCCAAAAGTGCCATCAACTACAACATGATCATTTTCGATCCGTGCAGTTTGATCATATTTTTTAGCCCAAGCTAGAAGGTCTTGAAGAGATTGATTCATAGTTAAGAGTCTTTTTGTTATGAGATCATTGAAATTTAGCAACGTGAATCACATCATCCCATGAAAAGTCATCATCGAATGTGAGATACAGGTAACACCCGTCTTTCGATATGACATACACATCTTTTTTGAGGTTATCGGCTTTTCGATTTGCGGCGCTTTTAAAATCGAAAGCCGTTGAATCAATAATGTTTTCACTCATCTTGTTTAATTTTGCGTGAAAATTCGTTTAACGTTTACCGATAGCCACATTACTAGGATGGCGTTTAGAAATTTTCCAGGAGCGACTACCTTGCTCCTTCAATCTTGCGATTGCTTGGGATGGGTGAAGGAATGCGGCAGGCCCGTGTTCCAACTTCTCGATAATCGGGCTTGCGCCTCCATTTCGGGTTTTGATATTCAATTTGCTGAATGTGCGTTGTTGTTTATTAGCCATTTTGTATTGTAGTTTAGTTTTTGGTTTTGTCAAGAAAAGAATTTTTTGAATTTACTTTATGGCGAAGTATATATCAGAGGAACTTCGGTCGTGTAATTTTCCGAAGTATGAGGATAATTACTCGATGGAAGTTCTGTTGATATATACGGAGTATAAATCCTACCTCTGACTCTCTCAACGATTTACTCGACGAAACATCGAAATCTCAAGAATCACAATTTCTAAATTCTATATAATCCTTTCTCTTTTTTAGATTAACATTGATTACTCAAATGTCAAATTGTTTTTAACGAACCATGATTTCCGAAGACGACGGGATAATATCAAGATTATCAAAATAAGGCACCGATTTCATTATTTTCTTTGATACTGATCCTTCGACTTGTTCCTGGAACCGACGTGCGCAGATGTCTGAAATTCCATTGTATTCTAATGCTTTTCGAAGGACATCTCTTGCGGTGGATGACTCCCCATATATATGGTCGTAGTAAGTTCTTCCGTTTGTATATGTGTGAATCAAAGCTCTAGCCTTAAACGCGGGGCGAGTAAATGGGCCAAAGGTTAAATCTCTATCGCTCAATAATCCAGCAATACGAGTTCCTTTTAAATAGACCCAAAAACCAGCATTACGATGATAACCCCCATTAGGATGAGTCATACAAGAACACCAATTTGTTGTGAAATTACTCAACCCTAAAATTTGCACAGGGTCACTCGAAATGAGAATTTTGCATTCATGATCTTCGGGATAAGCCGATGTAATATAATTAAAAGTGATACTCTCGGGTTTTTTAGGAATCAGATTAAGATAAATTCGCGGCAACTTCCAAATTTTGGTCAAAGCGTTCATATCACCTTGAGTAATTTTATTTTTATTTAAACTTGGGCGCTTCATCTTGCACCATTCGGACAATCCTCTTGCTTCGTGAATGTTCCTTTGATGTTCTGCGGCTCTTTGACGACGACGAACACTGCGAGGTGCGCGGATTTCAGTAGATGACACCGAAACACCTGTAACACGGCGATACCCATAACGAGCATCCTGTAGCCATGTTTTTTTCTTATTAATCGAAAATCCACAACGCCCAACAATCTGAGGAATATTTTGTTTTAAGACTGACACATAAGAAAAATCATTAAAAGAAAAACAAAGGTCATCTGCATACCGCGTATAGATACATTGAACATTTTTCTTATCGATCATTTTAAGAATCGCATCATCCATTTTCTTGGCAGCAAGATTAGCAATCACAGGAGAAGTAGGAAGACCTTGATATGCACGGTTAGAAGGGAGCAATACATCCATCTCCTCTTTAGTGAGAATACCTCTCAAATGCTCAGGACGAACAGTATCAAAAAAGTTTTCAAGATCGAACTTTAATGTAAACTGGAATCCAATATGCTTTTCTGCATTAGTCACTGGGCTTTTACTATTCATGAAGCCGTGAACAACATCAGGATTACACAAAACCGAAGCTTTTTTGTTTAGTGCGGATAGATGTGAGCGAAATTGATGTTTTTCTGCGGCATTAGGAACGCAAATTTGACGAAATTCGCCTTTAGTTCTTTTTGGGATTTCAATGAAACGCATGTTCTAAGTTAATCGAATTTTACTTTCTGTCAATCAACTTTAATTGTTTTTAAATGATGCTCCTTTAAAATTTTGACAAATAGTCTCTTCAGAGCTTTGCCTGTAATTGTTTTATGCCCGTAGTCGTACTTCAATTCATGATGAAATGAATTTATCCGCGACCTGTATGTAGAAGATTTCTCACATGATTGTAACGTGTAATCAACTTCTCCATTTTTGTTACGAATTCTGAGCGAACCACCAGAAACGTAAAACCGTCGTTTGAGTGGAGATTTATTTATATAACGATAGAATCTCGACATCAAAGGTTGATCAAAAACATAATATGGGTACTGTTTCGAACCTTCATTTTTTGCCTTAATGCGGTAATCATCAGGCAAACTAAAGATAAATTCACCAAAGTCGGCGAAATGATAGTATGTAATATTATCAGACATATGGATTGTGTGGGGATTCGTTATATTCTTCTGCTTTTTCTTGAAAATATTTGTCGTACCTAGCGAGTTCCGAGTCTATAGACTCTTCAAAATCCTTTCGATCTAATTCTTTCATTTCTTCATTGTTGAATGCTAACCATTCTTCATCTGTCATCTGAGAAATAGGTTTACTATGATTAATATTAAGATTTGTTTCCGGTAAAAACGGATCATCATGATGTGGTAAATCTAACCAATTGCGACCTCTAAAAGAATCGCATCGAGTAGGCGGCTGTATGAAAGAATAAACATCGTGCAGTTCTTCGCAAATCTGCAACATCATATTTGTCGTGTTCAACAAATCGCGCATTTCAATATATTCATGATCCTGATGAGGATTGTAATAACCCGCACTAATATTAGCGCAGGACACTCCCACATCTTGTTGACTTAATGCCATCACATCGGTCATCATTCCCATTGTGAACTCAAAACCATATTTTTGCATATAACCAAAAACTGCTCTTTGAAATTCTTTAGAAGAAATTGGACCACAGATATCATTCACAAAATCAGAATTTCCGCGCCGATCAGCTTGAAGAATAAAACGCACATTGGAGAATAAATCAAGATCGCAACGATAACTTCCAACGCAGCCGATTTCTTCATCGACAAAGAATACAACTTTACAATAATCAAGATGATTGAGACATTCAAGCGCAGCATAAATACCACATTTGTCGTCTCCACCAATCCCTGTTTGACGCATTGTGACAGGATTAATGCCAGTGATTTTTGTCTCATTTACAATTACAGGGTGAATTGAGCCAAATTTATGAATATTGTGGACAGTATCCATGTGGGCAACGATGCATGGATAATTCTCGGCGGTTCCCTTCACGATATATAAATTGCCCATATTATCGCATGTGATTGACCAGCCTCGGTCTTCTACATAATCCCATAAATAAGCTTGCATGTCAAGGCAATTATGAGATTCAGACTGAATTGCCAATATTTCAAGCAACAGTGTGAGATTTAAAGGATATTTATAATTAGTCATTTGAGTGGTTCCAATTTGTTTGGATGCAATCCATGAGATCAGCATAAAAAGTGGTATAGGCATTATTCTTAAAATACAAAGATTTGTTAAGAATGTCTTTCTCGATCCGTTTTTTTCTTTCACGCTCTATTTCATCATAAACCAATCTACCCGTGTTGTCAAGAACTAAATAACCTCGAACGCACCAATTTCCTGTCTCGGAGCATTGACCGATTCGAGAATCGTTTTTTAGAAAATTATCATAGCGATAAGTATTACCGCAACCCCAATACGTGGGCTCTCGATGTACCATAACGTCTAAAATGCAATCTTCTCGCATGTAATAACGAGAATCTGCTTGAGAGTAGCAAACACTTGGGTCATATATATACCATTTTTTTCCGTCAATTTCTGTAATATGTTTAGCTCGATAAAACATACCATGGGTATCTTCTACAATCGCACCATTATCTAAGAGTGATTTATGGTAATAAATCATATCTCCCCCAAAAATGGCGTTTTCCTTCAAAATGAAAGTGTATGCACCAAAGGAATCTACGATTGCCTGACAGATCAAAGGAGAATCGATAGGATAATATACCCCATCAACGTCCGCAGCATCGCAAAGTTTAATACGATTTCCATTGTAATCAATGACAAAAATGGCAGACATATTGATGTATCTATCCCCGTTCGTGTTTCGATAGGTATAAGCGGAAGTATTTTCGTCTCCGATATTAGTTAAACTTTCTGAATCATTGCCGAATAAAAATGTATCCAAATAGGGGTAAAATTCAATATCATCTAATGAGCCACTATCAACACATTTAACAAATGCTGGGGTTTCATGAAACTCCGTGCCTTCAGGTGACACAAAACTTTGATAACTTCCATTATTTTGCCCATATTTGTACCAAACTTTATTAGTTTTAGCCCATTGAATGAAAAGTTCAGAAAACTCTTCATTAATTGCATAGACTCGATCCATGAATGGTCCCGTGACGGCTCCTTCGTATGTCTCAAAAGTCACAGAAGGCCAGTAAATAGCGCGGCCTGCCAACTTTCCAGACTTTCTACGAGCGATCAACACCTTTGCGCCCATTGTTTTATAAAAAGGGGCAACGTTTTTATCCGTCATGCAAGACTCGATTGCACTATGATAATTAGCATATGTGTATGCCTCTTGGATGTCATCGGAAATAATGAAATCACATTGAAGGCTTTCCTCAAATGCTTTAAAACGAGTCGCAAACTGTGCAATTTCATGATCCTTGAACTTCTTAATAAGACGAGGGTGCAGGAATTGTTTGACGAATTTAGCAGGTTTAATTTCTTGCCGCCCGTCTCTGCACCATTTTCCTTCCGAAGACATTTTTTGAGTTCGTCCGAAAGGTTGATAAGAAATCATCCCTTGTTTTTCTCGAAAGTCAATATAGTCAAATGTCATATCAGGGTTCAAGTATCTTTTACAAAGAAAAGCCTTATAAACAAGCTGAGATAATTTACAATCTTGTTCAATTAAAATCTGCAACAGACCTAAAAAGCGGTCGGATGCAAGAATTCTTGATACTTTCGGATTAGATGAAATGAATGGCATTTTAATCGGCATAAGCGTATATTATCACTTTCTGATGTTTTGTCAAATGAATTTTGATTATTCTTCTGTATTTGCTTCCTGAGTTTCCATATCTACCTCACCCTTGTCAAGGAGAGCGGTTTCGTATCCAAGGAAATTAAAGCTTTTAAGTTTAAATGCGTCCCATTCATGAGGAACGTCTTTACGGAGAATCACCCCCTCTGCCCATACGTCATTTTTACAAAGATCGCATTTCTTTTCAAGATAAGTGGTCATCATCATTTGAAGGAAATTATCATGCCACTGATCATCAACCTTCAAATCAAACAAATCTTTCGCTTGGCCATAGTAAAAAGTACGCGGCATTTTGAACCCATATTTTTCACAGAATGCAACGGTTTGTTTATGGTCGAAGACGTAAACATCACCAGAAGGAGAAGTATAAGTCACTTTAAACACATAAAAGTCAAGTTCTTTTTCTCCACATCCGTAATCATAGCCTTTTTGAATTGCCGATCCCGAAGGTGTGAATCCAACGATTTCCCCAACGATGGAAATTCCGGCTTTAAGTGCGGGAAATGCTTTGTCTGCTACGATTTTCCAAACATCGGCATCATAGAAATGATTATTATTCTTCCCATCATCCATAACAGAGTTTTTAATAACCGCACGGCTTGAGTATAGCATCCCATACTCAGTCTCTTCGACTTTTACTCCAAACCACTTTGCGAGACGATCCTTTAAGGATAGTTTTTTCTTCACAAGTACGTTTGAAACGATAAAATTACAGCCATGTAATTTATCAGTGATGGAGATATAATCTTCAGGAGAAATCTTACGCATTTCGCGTTTCAGATGGCTTGTATCTTCATGGAAATGGAATTGATTTTCTACCAGTTTAGATTGATAGCGTTTCACATTACCCTTAGTTTTCTTCGAAGTGGTTCCCGCCATACGAGTTCCTTTAGGAATATATTTGCGACAGATTTGATGATCACCAATAGTATCAAAATCAAGACCTACAGAAAAATCATTAGGAGAAATCTTTTTTCCAAGAAAGTTTTTAACGAAATCTTCCAGTACGGAGACAGGGACAATATATCCCTCGCTTTTTTCACCGCGAAGACGCAGTGCGCGAACTCGCCCATGTGCTTCAAACATAGATGCAACAGTTTTATCGCGATTCATTTCTTTATCACGGAAAGAATTCGTGTAAGAAAGAAACTCAGAGGACAGGGCAGATTCGAGAGGGAAGTAACAAAAAAGTCCTTCTTCTGCATTGATTCCGGTGATGACATTGTTGCCAAAAATGGTCGCAATTTTCAGACGATCCGCGTTCGAATGAGGGCGAAAAGATTGAATATCGACAATCGTTGCGAGATAATTGATGTTGTGGTCTGGTGATTTAGTGAACATGCTTTAGTATATCTCTTTTTGAACAAAAGTCAAGGGATATTATTTGATTTTTAATGAATGATAAACGTTCAATTTGTCTAATTGGCGAATAGCTCCCGATGAAACATGCGCCAATTTAGTATCTGTGAATATATTGATACAAGGAATATCGGCATAAGTTCTAATAAAAGATTGAAGAGTCAATTCATCGGATAAATCACCACCATTTCGAATACCTCGATTCGCAAAAGTGCTTTTTCCACTCCCTATATCTCCTGTAATTCCGATAATCATAAATTAAGTGCTTTTAGTTGCAACATATACTCCGTAATTTCTAGAAATAAAACCTTCCTCGTACATATATTGAACAATTTTCTTAGTTTTCTCGTGGCAGAGAGATTTTCCTTTCATTTCAACCCAAGCCACTGAAGTAATATCATTTGGCAGATACACCTTAACACCGTGAATGGTGATTCTCTGCCTTAATCCAAAAATTTTACGAATTTTATTAATCATACATTGATTTCTTCTGTATTGTTTGATTGCCAGATGAAATTTTTCCATAAAGGAACATCATATCTATTCTTTTCAATCTTATACCAATACTCATCACCATGCAATGTAATTTTGATCAATTTTTCAGAAAACATATTTTGATTTAACCACTTGTTACCATAAAGATTATAAACATACTTCTCTAACCAATATGCTAGGATTTTTTCCAAAATATAAACTCTGACACGGAATTTACTCTGATAACGGCGGTCTAAATCATAAAATTTTTGACCGAGTTCATAGTTAAGTTTAACTTCCGGCTCATTAACCCACTCAAACGAATAACCCCATCCGAACTGTTCCGATTTACTATACTCATATAACCACCATTGATCCGGCTCTCCAGTGTAGTCATGAGTCGGTTTAGCATAAAAGAAAACTTTATCATCTATCGCCAAACTCTTTAATTCTTCCTTAAGCGGATTCCACACATTTTCTATCCAATTTTCGTATTGTTTTTGCGCTTTTTTATAAATCCTGGCAATATCATTCAAGAGTTGTGGTAGATTTTCTTGTCGATTCTTGCGGAGCAGTAACCGACTACACCCCATATTTACGTCGCCCGCATAAGATGATTCATATTTTTTATCAAAATCTTGCCAATTACCTTTTGGCCAAATTTTTTTAAGACTGATAGTTTTATGAAGCATTATGAAAGACGATATTTTTGTTTAAGTTCTGTGAACCATTGCGGAACTTCACGAACAGTCCACTCCGCAAACGGTTTATCGAATATATAATACAATCGATATTTGTCAACAGAAGATTTTGAATCAAATGTAGAAATACGTTGGCGACATTGTTTATCAGCAGAAATAGCCACAGCGAACTCAGAAAGAGGGCCGTTTGGAATATGGATCATTCTTGATTTATTGTCGAGAATCCATTTGAAAGCTTCGGAGGTAAAATGCGGATTCATACCTCGCAATAGCCGCTCAGATTCCAGTTGTTTAACGTGTTCAATTGTCCATTCGAGATTGGATTTGTTTTCTCGAATCCATTTAGCAGAAGGATGGTTGTAATGTGAATATTTGCGAGTAGTTCCTTTTGCTGTTGGCGGCATATTTGGAAGCTCTGAGAGAGGAAAACAATTGGTTAAGCACTGAGTCAACTCCAAGAAAATTTTTCCGCAATGGACATCACAATTATAAATCGCAGCTTGGATAGGGTCAGGATCAAGTACAAAAATATTCATATTAAGAAGAAATGGGTTGAATTCAAGACTAAATATAGTTACATGAATATTATATATGGATTACGGTGCATTGTCAACAACAAATATTATATAGGGGCGACTTCAAATTTTAAAAGACGACAACGGGAACACTTATATAAATTAAAAAAGAACAAACATCATTCAGCAAAACTACAACACGCATGGAATAAATATAACGAAGATTCATTTGTTTTTGAAATTATGGAGGAAAATGTGTCAATAGATGACTTATTTGATAGAGAACAATATTGGATGGATTACCATTCCGCCTTTAATGAAGGTTATAATGGATCGAGATATGCATCTCCTTGTCCTATAGGCGAACGTAGCGGAATGTTTGGAAAAATCTCCCATAACAAAGGAAAAATAAGTAATAGAAGAAGACCTATTGTTTCATATTGTTTAGAAACTGGCGACACGAAACATTATGCATATGTGGCAGAAGTTATAGAAAAGAGGGATGTGATTGGCCCGCAATTTCTTGGATGTATAACATTAGAAAAAATAAAAAAGAATGGGTATTCGTCTATGTGGAATAGGTTTTGGTTCTATGAAGAAGATTTTAATCTCGATAATTTGAAAAGTAGGTTCGAAATTAAAAATGCACCCTCACCTCTTTTAGGGCAAAAATACAACGTCGAACGACGAAATAATATATCAAAGGGAAGAATGGGTATGAAATTTTCTGATGAACATAGAGCTAATTTATCAAAACAGAAAATAGGTAAAGGTATGAGAAGAGTCTTGCGTAGCGATGGTCAAGAATTTGAATCAGTTAAAGATGCCGCATTAGCTACAGGCTGTGATAGAACTTTAATTTCACATAATCTATCGGGAAAGACTAAAACGTGTTCTGGTTATAAATTCACTTATCTATAGCAGAGATTTTTTATTTGTCAAGTTTTTCCAAACAAAACGCTAGTCATCTCAAATTCACCGTTATTTATGGTCATAGTTTTGCGGGTCATTTTGAATCGATTTTTCCCCCAATATTCATTAGTGCCACAAAATAAAATACCAAACCAAGACCCGGTATATTCCTGCTCTGGACATTCTTCGTTTTCGTCATACGGGAGATTTTCATATTCTCTTTCCATCAATTCATACTTTCCATTCATAAAATGATTTAGAATAGATAGTTGTCGTTGCAATTGATCCCCTTGAAAATTATCCTTAAGTCTTTTTATTTCGGCATCATAATCGAACTCAAATTCTGAAGTTATCGTTTTAGTTATTTTCATGATTAAAATTTCCAACGTTTAAGCGACTCTCCTAGTCCCTGTAAATCCGCTTGTATATCTTTTCTTAAATGAGACATTTCATCTAATAAATTAGACATATGTTTCACCAAATCACACCTCAACTGTGCGCGCTCCTCTTCAGACATTTGAGCGATTTCTTCTTTTGTAGGTAGCTTCATAATAATATTATAATCCTTCGGATATTTCGCCGTCTAAGCATTGGTATAGCCCCATCGGAACGTCGTTTAGCGGCTTGAATTTTGCTATAATGTTTTCCATAAGTATTTTCATTTTAAAATAATTGGTGACTTTAAAACGGTTTCTAAATCGTTCAGCCTAATCTCCGAAATTTCCAAATCACCACATGGGTAAACTCTGTATTTGGAAGAAAAATTATCGAAAACATCTAAATCTCTGAGCATTTGCACTCTTTCGTCTGCTCTTTTTTTAGCGATTTTGTCTCCACGCCATTTAATATTGGTCCTATATTCGTATGCCCAAATAAAAGCCAGAACAGTCTCTACGTCATTAAAATATAAGTTGTCCGTAATATTACAGAATCCGCATTTTTCTATAAAATAAGAATATACTTTTTCATAATCATATGAACGATTTTTTATTTTAATTTTCCAGATAGGTTTCATTCAGTTAAATGTATTTTTTGTTTTTTG
>JACCDR010984624.1_pt1 | contig 10441 bp, 12 predicted proteins | sample 7446431 | NCBI WGS metagenome assembly JACCDR01 (sample SAMN15323443, study PRJNA562643) | freshwater metagenome | isolation source: river surface water | place: USA:Blue River Watershed | collected 2017-08-17 | reverse complement strand
TGGTGACAGCGTAATTTTTTTACATATATGACACATTTCAAAGACGAACGTACTCTTGTGCTCATCAAGCCGGACGGTGTCCAGAGGACACTCATCGGCGAGATCATCGGACGCTATGAACGCATCGGTTTGAAACTGATTGCTCTAAAGATGGTGATCCCAACTCCAGAAGAAGTCGAGAGTCATTACGTGAGTGACCCACAGTGGAAACAGAGAGTGGGAGAGAAAAGCATCGTCGGCTACCTCGCCAAAGGGCTCACCCCACCAAGCAGTGACCCAATAGAGGTGGCAGAAAAAGTACTGACCAGACTCAAGAAATATTTATCCTCGGGTCCTGTAGTAGCTATGGTTTGGCAGGGTGCCCATGCAGTAGGGATCGTCAGAAAAATAACCGGCGGGACCGAGCCGCTTTCTTCTGACATAGGGACTATCCGAGGGGATTTTGTACTCGACTCCTACCAGGTTTCGGACAGTGACAACCGCTCGATCCGCAACCTGGTCCATGCTTCTGGTTCACCCGAGGAGGCCGAACAGGAAATACGGCTCTGGTTTAGCGAAAAAGAGCTCCTCTCATATCGCCTCATATCGGACGCTATTTTGTACGACGTAAACCTAGATGGGATTTTAGAGTAGTATTGTAAAAAACCTATTATACTAGTCGGTCGGACACGGATATTTTTTTGCTAAAAAATTCCGGCGTAGCTGTCGTCGGCCTCCCAAGGTTCTTACAGAACCAGTACACTCTTTACATCTTGCGGATGTTCAGAGTTTTACGCTGGGGGCCCAACCCCAGCTCACCTCCCTACCTAGTAAAATAAGTTTTCAGTCTTCCTTGCCACTGGGGCGCGGGGGAGTATAATGACTGTAGGGTCGGAGATACTTTTCTACCTAACCTTTTTTTAGGGAGCCTCATATTTGTGTTTTGTGATGATTGCTTCGGCTGTCTGACCACTGCACGTGCGGGCACCCACCTAGCGTTTGGCTAGGAGAAGTATCACGGCCCTATACAAAACACCGTAAACCTCTGGTTTTCGGTGTTTTGTATTTTCTATTTATACATCCCTTGATATACTAAGAGACATGCGACAAACCTTAACATACTCTTTTGTTCTCTTGGTTATTTTGTTTGTGTGGAACCATATCGGTGTATCTCGAGAGTTGTATTATCATATCGTATGGTACGATATTGTCGCTCACTTTTTAGGTGGTGTCACGGTCGGTTTTGGTGGTTTGTGGTGCATGTCTTTATTTGCAAAGACGCGTGCCTATATACAAACAGGACGAGGTCTCTTTTTTTCTACACTCGGTATCATTTTGTTTGTGGGTATTGTATGGGAAATATTTGAAGTGTGGATCGGTGTAGTCGATTTGTCCCAGCGGGCCGATATCATTGATACACTTTCTGACCTCGTCTTTGATACGGCGGGTAGTATGTTGGCTGCTCTGACGGTATACACAAAAAAGATATGAACGAAGCATATATGACATTTTGGAGTGGTGTGGGGACAGTGACTGGAGCAAACTTTTGCCTAGAGATAGCGGGTAAACGCATCCTGGTTGATTGTGGACTCCTTCAGGGTACCCCAGAGGCTCTCCTCGAGAACAGTCGCACCTTTGACTATGACCCGAGTGACATGGACTACCTCTTTGTCACTCATGCTCATGCCGACCATATTGGCACAATACCAAAACTAGTCAAAGACGGCCTTCGTGGGGCCATATACTCGACCGAGGAGACCAAAGCCTTGGCTACTCTCATGTTTACTGACGCCTTGCACCTCATGCAAAACGGCGAAACAGGCACAGAGCCGCTCTTTGACGAAATGGATGTATCCAAGACGATGTCATTGTGGCAAACGATTGCCTACCACAAACCTTTTTCTGTCACCTCGGACCTGTCTGTGGTGCTCTTTGATGCGGGACACATCTTGGGTTCGGCTATATACAAGTTTGTATACAAAAACAAAGACGGCAAGATAACCAACATTGTCTTTACGGGGGACACCGGGAACTCTCCGTCGATACTGTTGCGCGACACCGAGACGGTGGCTGACGCACACTACATGGTGCTCGACTCAGTCTATGGTGACCGAAATCACGAAGGCAGAGAACTCCGCGAGCAAAAGTTTGTGGAGGCTATACGGCAAACGATACAAAACAAGGGAACTCTGGTTATCCCTACTTTTTCGATCGAACGGACTCAGGTTATTTTGTATATGTTGAACAACTTGGTCGAGGACGGTGTAGTACCGAGTATCCCTATTTTTCTGGACTCGCCCTTGGCTGCTAAAGTGACCGAGGTATACCGACAGTACAGCGAAGAGTTTAACAAAGCAGTCCAAAAAGACATATCAGGTGGTGATGAGATCTTTACCTTTCCAAAACTCTCTATCACTTGGAGCAGGCGTGACTCGCAGGCCATAGAGAAAACAGCTAGTCCAAAGATCATCCTGGCTGGTTCGGGTATGTCCTCGGGTGGACGGGTAGTGGACCACGAGGCACGTCTCTTGCCGGACCCAAACACCACACTTCTGCTTATGGGTTACCAGGCACCAGGCACCCTCGGTAGGCAGATCGAAGACGGGGCCACGAGCGTGGTGATAAAGGGGGAAACGGTACCTATCCGAGCCAAGGTAGAAAAAATATCCGGCTTTTCGGGACACCGCGACAGCGACCACCTGGTCGAGTTTGCCTTGGAGAGCCAGGCCACCCTGCGCCAAGTGTTTGTAGTGTTGGGTGAGCCAAAGTCGTCACTCTATCTCTCCCAGCGCCTGCGCGACGAAGACATCCCGGCACTGTACCCAGAGAGGGGGAAGAAATACAAGTTGGAAGTTTAAATATATAAAACAAAACACCCCGATACTCTCGGGGTGTTTTGTAAACTAGTTGTTATTTCACTTGAGCCACTACTCGGTCAAAGATTTCTGGTTTGTTTTTGGATAGGCCAGCTAGGGTCTTGCGGTCGAGGAGGATACCAGCTTTTTTGAGTTTGCCCATAAAGACGCTGTATGAAGTACCTCGTTCCTTTAGGTCGTATGAGATAGCGACGTTCCAAGCGCGTCGAGCGACACCTTTTTTGTCTCGGCGGTGTGCAAAGGCGTACGCTCCAGCGTGAAAGATGGCTTCGCGAGCAGCGCGCTCCTTGGTACTACGGCCAAAGCGATATCCTTTGACGGTGCGCAATACATTTTTTCGTGATTTGAGGGCGTTAACGCCTTTTTTGACTCGGGTCATGGCAGTTTTATAGGTTAATAAATCGGGCTTTGTCTTTGTTACTCATTGGAAAAGCCACTCCTTGTTTTTTGCGGAGCTGTGAGCGACGAGACTCTTTGGCATTGAAATGATTTTGACCAGTTTTTCTGGCTACGATCTTGCCGTTCTTTGTAACTTTCAGACGTTTGCTGAAAGATTTGTTTGTTTTTGTTGTCATGATGTTATGCTCGCTCTATGATCACACTAAATCCCTTCGGGCTCTTTTTGATCGGGTCAGCTATTTTGTGACTCTCGGTCAACAAGTGGAGGATGCGCTCTAAACGTTCCTTGAGAAAGGTGTCGTCTAGATACTTTGAACGGCCTGGTAAAAATAGGTCTATTTTTACTCGGTGCCCTTCCTGGAGCCATTCTGAGGCTTTTTTAGCCTTGAGGCCCAGGTCGCCATCTCCAGTTCCTACTTTGATTTGAATGTTCTTTACTTCAACGCTGTGAGCTTTAGCTTTTGAGGCTTTCAGCTTCTTGTTTTCAGTATACTGAAATTTACCATAATCCATGATTTTTGCAACTGGGGGGACCGCTTTGGGTGAAATCTCGATCAGATCTGACCCTAGTTCACGAGCCTTGTCGAGAGCCTCGTTTTTGGTAATAACCCCGAGGTTTGTACCATCTTCCAGGATAACCCGGAGCTCTGCTGCTTGAATCTGGTGGTTTATGCGTATAGAAGTACTCAATATATTGAAAATAATAATAAAGGTATGGAGGATTGTAACATATTTTTATATAAAAACAATACAGAACAAAATAGATGTTTTTTTTATATTTGATATAATAAAACCCTATTAGGATATGTATCGATAATAATATATAGAATATGAAAAAAAGTATAATGAGTATATTGTTTATTTGTATGGCTATTTTTTCTGTTACTTCAGTAGTAAGCGCTGATGCGGGTGATGCAAATGATCCAAAAGGCGCCAACAATGCAGAGGGTTATCCGTGTTCTCCTAGTACTTGTTAATTAGTGAGTTGATTTTATACTATATAAAAATCCGGGATATACCCGGATTTTTATATGTAGGTGTGGAGATGGTGGTATCGAAACCACGTGTATATAGGAGAGAAAAAGAGATCTACAAGGCCTAGAGTATTTTGTTTTTAGTAGTACCGGTCTCGAAATACACAAAATAACCGGTAGACGATTCCCTGTATACATCTGCTTCCTCGGGAAGAGGGAAGTAGACGGCCCGAAAAATATAAGAGTGACATGTGACTATCGGACGTCAACACATCTCACCCTCCCTTAGGGTGTGGCGTTAAGCTACAGCGTAAGAGAAAGCAAAATCTTTCATACCAAAGTATGGAGACTTTACCCGTGACAAAGTATTTTTTGCACGTAAGGTTTCCAAAAGTTTTAGGAGTGTTTGGAGCTCCGCTTTGCATCTGATTCTCGACACTATATATCAAAACCTGGCATCCCCGTTTTCTAACAGGACATGGTCTGGTCACAAAACGAGGCGGGTTGCTATATGTGTTCGGTATGTCAACGAGCTTTGTACTCTCGGTCGATCGTACGTAGGGTTTCTCTTTTTTTGATACTCTCGCGTTTGTCGAATTTCTTTTTACCCCTGACGATGCCGAGCTCTACCTTGATCAAACTACCTATATTATACACCATAATAGGCACTATTGTCAATCCATTGGTTTCGAGCTTTGTTTCTAGGTCTCGTATTTGGTCCTTGTGCAAGAGGAGTTTGCGACGACGCAGGGGATCGTAGTCCTGCGGAGTGTTTTTTTCTTGGTATGGAGGGATAAACATGGAGGCGACGTAGGCTTGTCCAGCGTCTGTTGTAACATACGAGCCGTCGAGGGATCCTTGGCTTTTCTTTATGGACTTTACTTCAAAACCAAAAAGCTCGATGCCTGCTGTGATTTTCTCGAGGATGGTATAGTCTTTGCCTATTTTTCTGTTACTTACGTATATCATATGATACGGTCAGTATAGCACAGAGACACAACTTTTACTTTTTGTCTTTTTCTGTGTATACTTCATCCACAATGGCACAAACAAAGGATATGAAACCAGAAAAAATGATAGACAAAAAGGAAAAACAAAAAAAGATTATTATTCGTCGCAAGGGCGAACCTGGACCTGGTGGTTTTATAAACCACATCATCACGGCCCTCATCGTTTTCTTTATCCTCTCTTCGGTGTACTCTTTTTTTGTTAATAAAAACGCAGCAACCACCGACGTTCCTCTCTCTACTCTGGCTACCGACATCAGTAAGGGTTCAGTGACATCGTTGGTGGTGCGTGGTGATAGTTTGGAAGCAACCTATACAGACGGTACTTTGAAAAAATCTAAAAAAGAAGAAGGGACACCTGTGTTGCAAAGTCTGACAAACTTTGGGGTCAAGGCTGATGCGCTGACAAAACTGCAACTCGAGATTAAAAATCCAAACGGTGTTGGTTTTTGGCTACTCAACTTGTCACCAATCATTTTCCCGATTTTGTTTATCCTTATTTTTGTTTGGTTTTTGAGTCGTCAAGTAAAGGGGGCTGGTATGCAAGCTTTTACCTTTGGTCAGTCAAAGGCGCGTATGATCGACCCAAACGACAAGAGTCAGCGGGTGACCTTTAAGGACGTAGCTGGAGCCAAGGAAGCCAAGGAAGAGCTCTCCGAAATTGTCGACTTTTTGAAAAACCCAAAAAAGTTTTTGGATATCGGCGCACGCATACCAAAAGGCATCCTCCTTATGGGTGCGCCTGGTACTGGTAAAACCTTGTTGGCCAGGGCTGTGGCAGGGGAGGCGGGCGTGTCGTTCTTTTCTATTTCTGGTTCGGAATTTGTGGAGATGTTTGTCGGTGTAGGAGCCTCTCGAGTGCGCGACCTATTTATGATGGCCAAGAAAAATGCTCCTGCTATTATTTTCGTCGATGAGATCGACGCTGTGGGTAGGGTACGAGGTGTCGGTGCTGGTGGGGGTAATGACGAGCGTGAACAAACCTTGAACCAGATACTGGTAGAGATGGACGGTTTCGAGCCAAACGAAAAAGTGATCGTCATTGCCGCTACTAACAGACCAGATGTCCTGGACCCAGCACTCCTGCGCCCGGGCCGTTTTGACCGTCGGGTGACTCTAGATCTACCAGACCGTAAAGACCGAGAAGAAATACTCAAAGTACACAGTAGTAAAAAACCTTTTGCCGAGGACGTAAACCTGGAAGTTATCGCCGAGCGCACCCCCGGCTTTTCTGGCGCAGACCTGTATTCACTCATGAACGAGGGGGCCATCCTTGCTGCCAGGGAAAATCGAACCAAGGTCTCACAGTATGACCTCATCCGCTCGATAGAAAAAGTGATGCTCGGTCCAGAGCGAAAGAGTCATGTCCTAGGCAAAAAAGAAAAAGAAGTGACTGCCTACCACGAAGCTGGCCACGCAGTTCTCACTTCACTCTTGCCCTATGCAGACCCGGTACACAAGATCTCGATCATTTCTCGTGGTCGGGCTGCTGGGTATGTATTGAAACTGCCGCTTGAAGATCGCAAACTACAGAGTCGCAAAGAATTTTTGGATGATATTTGTGTGTCTCTGGGTGGCTATGTGACCGAAAAGCTTGTCTTTGGTGACCTGACGACTGGTCCATCAAACGACCTGCAGGTTTCTACTGCTTTGGCCAGGGACATGGTGACCAAGTACGGCATGTCTGACAAAGTAGGACCGGTCGCTCTCGAAGGCCAGGGTGGTAAGGTCATTTTTGGCAAAGGGGTAGAGGGGACAGAGTTTTCAGAAAAGATGAGTGCCGAGATAGACCACGAGGTGAGCACTATCATGCGGGAGGCAGAAGAGAAGGCTCTCAAGGTAATCACCGAGCACCGAAAGCTCCTCGACAACATTGCTCTGCGCCTGGTCGAGGTAGAAACGATCGAACGCAAAGACTTTGAAGATATGCTACGGGTCTACGGGGTTACTCCAAAACAAAAGCTCGACATCGAACACCAAAACTAATTTGCGCCGTAGTTAATTCTGTGGTACATTTTTCTGCGGAATGATCAAAGCTCACGTTGACTTGGTTACAAATAAAAGATACGCAGTGAGAGTAGTTGCTCTGGATCCTGAAAATACAACAAGAATGAGTTTTACTCGACTTTTGCAACTATTGAGGTGCTACCGGTTGCCTAGTGTAGAAGAATCAAATATTGCTGGTTTCATGTTGAGAAAAACTGTAGAAGATATTCGTCAGGCATTACAAAACAATGGTTTGTTTGTTCCGCTCGCGAACGCTGATGGCACTATTGCTGTGTCATCAATCTCGTTTCCTGCTGGGCAAGAGATAAGAGTAGTGTCTATCGATAAAAGAGCTTCACAAAGAAAACCTTTTAATCTGAGTGGTACATTGGTACTTCTGGTGTATACACAGCCGGTCCGAAAACGTACAAAAAAACGCAAACAAGTTCCGGTATCTGCATAAGCACTCATATATTCATCATGGCCGCAAGGCCTTTTCTTTTTACTCTTTTTTGTCGGCGCTACCCCAGTGCCATCCAGGTTTTTCTCCTTTTACATAGCAGATCACGAGGAGGAAAATAGTTTGAATACTTACAGGTACTATCAAACCTATCAGAGTATCACTAGCAGAGTGGCTATACGTATCGATGTTTTTAAAATATAACCCAATACCGAGGCTGTATAGAAAAATAATACTCCAACCTTGCCAGCTACTTGGATACCAGCCCCAACCGTATTTTTTTGCTTTAAACCAGAGTTTTTGTTCCATATTTTATTGAATACAACTATATGCTAGTATAGCATGGTAGTACGTCGCGCGCGTAGCTCAGTTGGTTAGAGCACGGAGCTTATACCTCCGGGGTCCCTGGTTCGAGTCCAGGCGCGCGCACCCATGAAAAACAAAATGATTGTTCTTTTATTACTCCTTTTGCCAACTATTTCAGAAGCTCGTAGTGTCTCCTATGCTATCTTTGGTACACCGACAGAGAACAGTGTACCTGTCACCATAAATACGATCCTCGACCGCACGACATACACATGTGAGCTGGCATCGTATGTCTGTACCGAAACCAAAAAGACTATAAACCCTACCTTAGAAAACCCACTGACTGCTCGGACTGTTGCTGACATAGCCAAAGAAAGAACGGAAAAAAGTATAGCCACAACCACTGTGAGTAAAGGACCCACCCCGTATGTTCCTCTGTATCCACAGTTTATGTATCCTAAAGAGGCTCGCATGCTTACCCTTTCTCCAAACAAAGAAAAGTTAGCTTATTTTATTTCCGAAAATACACCAATCAAAAAAACACACAGTTACATGGTGGTAGATGCAAATGGAAAAACGTTGGAAAAGTTTGGACTGACACCTGGTTGGGAGCTGGTGACGGACAATGGTAAGTTGTTCGATTGGACTTTTGACAGTAGCACGCTGGTATATCTGGACGACCGTTCTGGGTATCAGAGTCTGTACATGGTAGATATGACCAAAAATCCTCAAAACCTCGTGGGTACACCACTCATCACCAAAAAATATACGGTACTTGATTTTGTGGTTGTAGATCAAACAGTGTATTTTATTGCCAATAGAGCAAACCGGTTTACCTGGGGGTTGTTTGCTATAGACCTCAACACGCAAAAATTAACAGTTATTGAACCGAGTGTGTTGTATACAAATGGGTTGTTTTCCGTTGGTCACAAAATCTTATTTACAAAAACAGTCGATGGGGCAGGGGTTCCGTATGTATATAATACAGTCGACAAAAAAATACATAGTTTCTCCGGCATACCAAAAGAGTCAGTTTCTGTCGTACCAAGTACTATCATTGACACTCAAGCAGTCAAAGGTATTTTGATGCAACCAAAAACCGCATCAAGCACCGCTATTATCTGGCTCCATGGTGGACCATACAGACAAGCAGCTCTCGGCAGACATTCCTATGGTAGTTATGCTACATATGACTGGATACTGGATACGATGGTAGAACATGGGGTCACAGTACTCAAGCTCGAATATCCAGGCAGTCTTGGTTTCGGTACGACATATACGAGATCTATTCTCGGTAATGTCGGTAAGTCAGATGTCAAAGCGGTTGAAAAAGCAGTCGCTTTACTCAAGAAAAAAGGTATCAAAAATATCTATGTCTTCGGTAATAGTTATGGAGGATATTTGTCTCTGAAATCTACAGTTGAACTGGGGTCTATACGCGGTGGTATAGCTGTAGCTCCAGTGACTGATTGGAAAAAACTGATCACTGATATGTCTGGATCTTTATTTGAAGTCTACTTTAACGGTCGCCCTAACAAAGACAATGAAAAACTGTATGCTACAGCAGATGTGTTAGAAAAAATGAAAGTAATTAAAAAGCCAATCGCTCTGTTCCATGGGGGACTCGATACTCAAGTACCATATGCCCAGTCTGACTATATTCGAGAAAAGACAGATAATCCTTTTGTATCGTATACACGTATTGAAAACCAAGGACACGTCATCTCCGGGGTCAGTCAAAATGAAGCTTTATGTGGGGCAGTCGCTTCTTTTGTGGGAGTGACTAGTACCTCGACCGACTTTTGCAAGATGCAGTAGTATTGTTTTCACTGCTTTGTTTTTTACTCAAAATGCAGCGTGTTTTTACGTCTCTCCAGCTCGGCCGAGACGACTTTGTTTTTGGCGAGTGCTCCGCTTTCCACCATGTGTTTTGCTTCCTCGCGGGCATACTCGACCATCTTGATATTTTTGAGAGCCTCCATGCCGATGTCCGAGACACCCCACTGTTTGCCAGAGTACAGCTCGCCAGAGCCGCGCTGTGAGAGGTCGTATTCTGCCAGCTCAAAACCATTTTTGGCTTTTTGCAGAGCTCCCAGGCGTTCGCGTGTTTTTGGAGTACGGCTTTCTGTAAAGAGAAAACAATACGGTTGGTGACTGCTACGTTGGATGCGGCCGCGTAGCTGGTGCAGCTGCGACAGACCAAAGCGCTCAGCACCCTCGATACACATGACGGTGGCGTTTGGGACGTTGACCCCGACCTCGACCACCGAAGTAGCAACTAGTATATCTATTTTTTTCTCTAAAAACTTTTTCATGACTTCGTCTTTTTCTTTGGGAGACATAGCTCCGTGTAGTATACCAAAGCGCCAGTTTCGAAACACTTCTTTTTTGAGCCTCGCTGCTTCCTCGACTACCGACTTGGCCTGTAGGGCGTTTTCATCACTCGGGTCGGCT
>JACCDR010223924.1_pt1 | contig 10443 bp, 16 predicted proteins | sample 7446431 | NCBI WGS metagenome assembly JACCDR01 (sample SAMN15323443, study PRJNA562643) | freshwater metagenome | isolation source: river surface water | place: USA:Blue River Watershed | collected 2017-08-17 | reverse complement strand
CCAAAGTTAAGCACATTTATGGTCGGAATTTGCGCAAACTTATTATCTTTTGCCTTATTAGGGAGGCACAAAAATTTTTGTGGCTTCGCCAAGGTAGTAAGTTCCTTACTACCGACAAAAATTTTTGTGCCTCCCTAATAAGGCAAAAGATAATAAGTTTGCGCAAATTCCGACCATAAATGTGCTTAACTTTGGTAAAGACTTCGTAGGCACTATTTTGGACTTCACTTGGCTTCCATTATTTTAGACTGACTTATGCTTGTATATGCTTTTCAACACTTCTACAAGCATAATTCACCGACAGGCTTTTTGTATTATAGACAACAAGGCTTTTTGAGGACTTCAAAGGGATTTCGGCCCAGGAGAGTATTCGGCGCCAGCCGAGTGCTAACAACATTGCCTCGATAATATGTACTTCAACTTACCATTTACATGTACTTCAACTTGCCCATAATATGGACCACAACTTGCTCACAACTTATCCATTACATGTACTTCAACTTACCCATTTACATGTACTACAACTTACCATTTACGTACCCATAACTTACCATTTACGTGCTCACAACTTACCCATTACTTGCCCATAATATGCACTACAACTTACCATTTACGTACCCATAACTTACCATTTACGTGCTCACAACTTACCCATTACTTGCCCATAATATGCACTACAACTTACCCATTACATGTACTTCAAATTGGCCCAGGAGAGTATCGGCGCCAGCCGAGTGCCAACAACATCGCCTCCATATATGCACTACAAAATTACCATATATGTGCTCACAACAACGAATTCGCATCATACCCATTTACATGCTCACAACAACGAATTCACATCATACCCATTTACATGCTCACAACACACCCATTACATGCTCGCAACAACGAATTCACATCATACCCATTTACATGCTCACAACACACCCATTTACATGCTCACAACACACCCATTACATGCTCGCAACAACGAATTCACAACACACCCATATATGTACTCACCCATCACTCTCACCACAACAACCAATTCACTACTTTTACATTCCCAACATACTCCCCTTCAAATTACTTACGTAATTCACTTGCATCCCAAAAAACACCACCCTACTTCCTTACTATCGTCAATCCTGGATTCAACGACAACGTTATTATCTCCACTCCAGGATACCTCCCCTTTATCTCTATCGGCGTCTTATAACAGTCATTGCAACCATCAACACTCAACAGTCCTGCCTCACATGGATACGTATCATGTAAGAATACGTACCCACCCGGCTGTATGTACTTGTACAAATTAGAAAAATCCCTCATCGCTGCATCAAACGAATGGTCAGCATCCACAAACGCATACCAGTACTCCAAATTACTCAACACTTGCTCACTAAACCAATCAGTGTATGCTTTGAAATATGTGATGTTTCTTTCTAAATCAGGCTTCCGTGCAATGTCCACCCCATATGCATGACTTACAAACTTTGAAATGTGATTTATACACTCCCCTGACCTAACACCATACTCCACATAGTTTTTGTCACGATTGCTAGTCTCCCGTATCACACACTCTATGATAAACTTGTGATTCACTGTTTCATACGGTGGTGGCAACAAACGCCTGTACAATGGCTCCGATGACGTATCAAATTGTATAGTACCATCCTCCTTCAACCACTCTAATTGCCTCTTGCAATTTCTGACCAAGTAATACTCTCCAATTTTCACACTCTCCATGTTGTCACCTTCAGGACATTCTTTCACAATAGCTATACCATCTTGAACCATATCTACATTCAAAAATTCACCTTCGTAATACTCGTGCTCTCCTTGTGGCCTAATACATTCCTTTAGGTACTCCTTTAACTCGTTCATTTTGTTTGTTTCATTCTGTTTGTGTACCTTTAAACAAACTTTACTGTGGAGCATTTAGAGCATAAAAACAATAACCATTGTTATTGATATTGTTCAATACACTATCTTGACTATCATTTTTCAAAGACCACCATCCCCATTCTACTAATCGTGCGCATATACTGCCTTGCATATCTTTATCTACGCTGACTTTGTCCCTACCCTTCAAAATTGCAGCTACTTGAGATAACTGATATTCATTCAAATTAGTATTGTTATCCCCTGTTATATATCTTGCTATGCGTGTAGCCCAATCATCATCAGTTTCATTAGGCAATCTATCAGCATTAGAACCAAACTGTTTCATCTGTTCTGATACATCAATTATCTTGTATGATTTTATATCAGAATATGTTCTAAAGCTCAAGTTTGTATTATTATGGTCGTATCTTTTGAAATAAATAATCGGTTTACCATCGTTATATGCATTGTTCCATGTCAATACTATCAGATTTGAATCACTAGGAAATGTTATCACAGTATCTTTTGGAAATTCCTCTGAATACTTTCCCTTTCCTCTTAAAACACCTACTACATCCCCAGGTCTCTTGAATAGTAATAAGCTTTTACAATCTTCTTTTTCCTCTAAAACAGGACAAAATTGACCGTTTCCTTCTTGTTCTTTTATTACATCTCTTGTTCTTTTTCTAAACCCATCACTCCCACATTCTCCCCAATTACTCCATTTTCCAACTTCACAATCAACATCATTATAAGCTATAATCGTAGTTGACGGTACTGATTCATTTGGAGTAGTCGTAGTTGACGTTGTAGAAACTGTGGTCGCAGGCGTATTAGATTTAATATAAAAATAGCCCAGACCAATAAATATCAAAAGTAAAAAAACTACCAATACTACTAGAAGTGCTGGACTCATAGTCGTTTATTTTTGTACAACATTATTTTTTTACTTAAATTCAACAGACCATTGTACTGACGAATCATTTGGATCAGTTCCATGGACAAATGCACTGTCAGGATGCTGCGCACCAGGCACACAACCACCGCAACGTGCCAGATACTTTCCTGTATCAGACATCAAAACAATATTTCCGTTTGGCATGTCCTTTACAGTCCATTGCGCCCAATCAGCATTGCTATCAACCCCATGAACAAATGCACTATCCGGTGCTGCTCCGTTTGGAACACACCCACTACAACGCGCAAGATACTTGCCTGTATCAGACATCAAAACAATCTTCCCATTTGACATCTTCTTTACAGTCCATTGCGCCCAAGCCGCATTGCTATTAGATTCGTGAACAAATGCACTATCTGGAGCTGCTCCGTTAGGAACACATCCACCACAACGTGCAAGATATTTCCCTGTGTCAGATTTTAATGCTATCTTCGAATTGTCCTTGATGTTCAATGGCATAAAATCACCTTTGTATAGCCCTGTACAATCAATCGTCTTTGTAATGTAGAAATTCGAGTCCCAAGAACTTGCAACCGCAGGATTTGGATACCATCTTAATGTGTTATTGGTGAATCTATAGATGTTTGGACTGTTGGGTTCATTGCTACATCTTATAGGTGCACCTTCAGCTGCCAAAGGTGCAGTTGTAGTAGATATAGGTGCTGGTGTAGATGTAGTTATTGATGATGGTAAAGGTGAAGTTGGTGTATCCGTTGGTGTCGTTGAAGTTGGTGTATCCGTTGGTGTCGTTGAAGTTGGTGTATCCGTTGGTGTCGTTGAAGTTGGTGTATCCGTTGATGACGTTGAAGTTGGTGTATCCGTTGGTGGCGTTGCTGCTGAAGGTGCTGTTGCAGGTGGTGTCGTTGAATCTGTTGTATCAGATGTCGTTCTTGTTGTATAATAATAAATGCCTGCAGCACCCAAAACAAGCAATATGAAAATACCTACAAATATAATGCTTACAATTACTTTATTCATATTCCTTTACTTCTATACAACATTTTTAAAAAAAAAAGTTTACAAAAAAATAACCCACAAACCGTGGGCTATCTTTTCTTCTTTTTATTTTGTATGTCTTTCTTTAGTCAATTAAGCACGACATTATGTAATCAATCTCCACTGCTTCTTCAATGTTGTGTTGGCCTCGGATTACGTAATCCTTGATTCTGCAGTACAGTTCCAATTCCTCTTGCGTATTGAATGAAACTACTTCTCGCAGTATCCTTCTGTACCTCAACATCGTGTCCTCCATGAAACGCACCATCTCTTGTTCGCTTAAGCGTACTTCACCTTTGTATACTCTCAAAGCATAATGCAATTTTTTCCATTCATAAGAGTTTTCACAGCTCACACCACTCATCTTTTCGGTTAGTTCGTCTAGGCTTATATCTGTGTTCATTGTAAAAAGGATTTTCCAAAAAAAATTCAATTTTTTTGTAAATCTTTGGTTGCATAAGAGACAGCACATGAAACTTGTCTTCGCCCGTTATACACATGTATCTCTTACCGTTTTCATCAGTAACTTGGATTTCCGTCCCCTTGAACATTCTTCGCCACATGCTTATCCTGGCTCCTCTCTTTCCAATTATCCATCCAGCACAACTCTCTGAAATTTGTATCTTTAATGTTTCCTCGTTTGTTATTTTGTTTGCTACAACGTCCGGAAACGAATACTTGAAACACTCCATTGCAATGTTCAGTGATTTATGTACTTTTCATTTTTTAAAAAATAAACTAAACGTCTAGTACAAGTTTTATCAAAACAAATTTGTTGTCTATTGTTATACTATGCTTGAATTGTTTCTAGTAAATATGTTTGGTGGTCAACCACAAAGTCAACCACGAAGTAAGTCAAGAAAACATACACGCTCAAAGAGTCGCAGGGTTAGCACTAAGCACAAGAGCACTAAGCACACAGGCTCAAAGAGCCGTAGGGTTAGCACTAAGCACAAGAGCACTAAGCACACACGCTCCAAGAGCCGCAGGGTTAGCACTAAACACAAGAGCACTAAACACACACGCTCCAAGAGCCGCAGGGTTAGCACTAAACACAAGAGCACTAAACACACAGGCTCAAAGAGCCGTAGGGTTAGCACTAAACACAAGTCAAGAAAACAAAAAGGCGGTGGGGTGTATCCTGGTATCAAATGTAGAACAAAACTCAATAAAATAGAAATGCCTGACATAAACTGTATGAACGACCTTACATCTTATGAATGGTTTGATGTTTCAACATCGTATAATAACCCTAGTTATACCCCTATTCCATCAACATCTAAATTTCTTGGAATTTTCTAGATTACATTTATTTTTTGTCTTGTTATTATACAAAGTAGTCAGATGCAACTAACTAATTATACATTCAACATCATTCACATCTTTGTAATTGCACCTTTCTTGTTGTACATTGCATTGAATCACAAAACCATTGACGAAAAGTACTTTAATTTCCTCTTTAATATAACCGTTTTGATGGTTCCATATCACGCTTATAGATGGTACACTAAAACACATGCTTAATCCTATAAGATACTTGGATATCAAAAAGAAATTCCACAATAACTTACTAGTTGATTTACAAGTTATTGTCGAGTGTCGTTTACTGCGATAGCGATTGTGAAGATGCTGATGATGGTGCATACGAAGCCGAAGGTGAACGGACTGAACTAGGCCCAACGCTCTTTACTGGTTTGTATTTGCTGTAAATAAAGTACGCAACAACAATGCAACCAATACCAACGTATGTAGCATGTTCATACACCATCTTTAATTGTGGCGTTTGGGTATCCTTGTCCAAGATTGTGTCTCTTGAAAAAACTAGTATAGCTCCTAAAGCAACAAGTGCGAGTGCAATGTAATAATGCATTTTTGTTTATATGTATTGCAAATATTTTTTTCAAATCATAATTACCGCGATTTAAAAGTATCAGGATGTCAACTTGAAGAAAACATGGAGGAATCAAATTATCAAAATGCAATTGTTGAAGTCCTCAATGACAACTCAATCAAAGAGTACTTTATTTCTAATAACAGAATCCCATTAGAATTTATCAAGCTGTACATTGAAGTTGACAAGATTATATCCGTCTGCCCAGGAATGTCTTCGAATACCGTATTTGATAAACTTGATGACATTAAACAAACGATAAAAATGTACAATAACCAGATAACACAATCACAATCAGCTATCGTATCCGTATTTCACAACAAATTAGAACAACTTCACAACAACTTGAAAGATATCACAGACAATGACATTAGAAATATGCTTTTGGAATTCCAAAAACAAATTAATGACAACAATGACCTCAAATCAGTCCTCGAGACTTTCAAAGACAACATAGACAACATCAATACACAAAAACTCAATGAATTTGACAGGAAAACACTCGACATGCTCACAAACGTTCAAGCAGGGTTTGTTGTTTCACTTGAAAAACATGCAATTTCACACAAAATTAACAACATTGAAAACAATTTGTCAAACCTCAATGACTACTTCTCCAATAATTCTTCCAAAAAAGGACAACTCGCAGAAACCGTACTTATCAACGTACTGAACGAACACTTTACTGATACAGAAGTAATTGACACCTCTAATCAACCAAACTCTGGAGACATCCATCTGGTCAAAGACAACAGACCAACAATTCTCATTGACTCCAAGCATTTTGCATCTAAAACAGTTCCTAAACGCGACCTTGACAAATTCTACAATGACATACAGCAAAACAATTGCTCAGGAATTCTTTGCAACGCTTTCGGAGGCATTGCCAATAAACAACACTTTGAAATAGACATTGTCGACAAAAACATTCTTGTATTTATACACTCACACAAATTTGACGCAAATCTCTTTCAACTTGCCGTAGACATTATCTACAACATTTATGAACAAATCAAAGATAAACAAGCAGACAACATCATTATCGACCAAAGACTATACCAAAACTTGAAGATTGAATACAACTACTTTCTTCAAACATTGAGACATCACTTGGACATTATCAAAACTAACGTCAATGCCCTGTCTCAACTCAGTTTTAATCTTCTTGACAACTTTTTTAAAAGAAAAATAACAAACATGGATACAGGAATCACATGCCACCTCTGCGCAGGTACATTTAAAACTGTAAAAATCCTCAGAACACATTTGAAAAAAATGCATGGTGCAAGTGGTGATACTGAATCTGAATTAAAACCTGAGATTACCGAACACCCTGACGTTAATTAGTAACGCAAAAAAGCCCAATCAAACTAAAGGCTGTGTTTTGCTTCTTTAGTTCTTTCGGGCTAATTTGTTTTCAAGTTTTTTTAATTCACGAGCTTTTTTCAATATGCTTGCTTTCGTTCTTGAGTAATCTCCTGTCCATGTCATGAACTTTCTTATCAAGTCCTTACTCTTATTACGCTCTTTGACCAATTCAACTAAAACACTGACCTCAAATTCCGACCAATACTTTTGTTTGCCTTCCGGTTCTGGCATCGGAATTGTGTCAATAACAATGTTGCTATTCAACAAGTTTTGTTTATCAACGTATTCATTAACAAACATCCAAAAATAATCTAATTCTGTCAGTTCTTCCATTGAAGATTTAAATTTCTAAAAAAAATTCAATTTTTTAGAAAAACAAATCGGGGTGACGCAAAATAAGCCCCGAAGGGCCTATTATACATTTAACGCTTAATTATGTTTCTGGTTGAGATACCCCACCAACGGGTCATACTCCAACAACCACTTGTTTTGTCTTTTGAATCTTGCCAAGACACCATCACTCTCAACATCCTTACGGTTGTTTAAGACGCTCAATAACTCGTCGTGCTTGCGTTTCTGTGGAAGAAACAATTTTGCATGTACATTCAAGTTTGGTTTATTATCCATTTGTTTGCTTTAGAATATTTTCAAATTAAATTCAATTTTTTTTACAAAACAGTAGCTTGGACTTGTAGGAGAGTAACTATTGTAAATCGGTGGAGTAAGAGAGTAGCTTGGACTTGATGGTGAATAACTATTATGCGAAGACATTTTAAGTTAGTTGAAGTACTTACGTTTCGACAAGGAATTTCAATTTTTAATTCCCTAATCCCGAACGCTTCTTTCGAATAACAATCTCGACAGGCTCAACTATACCGTCTTTGTCCGTCCCTAAGCCATCTCCTTGTTGCCATCCCATCTTTTCCAACATTTGGTATCCAATGTTTGTACAACCGAGGCGTTGGAAGCTAAATGTTGTTTTTGCAGACGTGTCTTTGGTTTTTTTCTTTGTCAAACTTTCATACACTTCACAATACAACAGTTCTTTTGCATTATTGACAACAGTTTTCTTCAACACAATTGGAATACTAAAATACTTGACTTCTCCATCACACTCTACACTACATTCAATCTTGGAAACTGTATTCACATTTGGAAACTGTATGTTGTTTTGCTTTGTGTACATGTGCAATTTATTCTTCCAATGTCCCATCCTTGTTTGTAGACATGAAAAAAAGCCCGTGTTTCCACAGGCTAATTTTCGTAAGTAATTTATTATTCAAATTCAAGCTCTTCGACGTCTTCATCAAGACCAAAATTTTCCAAAATTTCACGTTCATCAACAATAGAAATTACTTCTGACTCATCGTCCTCAAACCTTGCTTCTGAATTGATGACTTCCGGTTCTTGTTTATTCAAAAACCTAGCAACGCAGACACCGTCTCGTTCATTGTTGCACCAACCTAAACACCAAGTAATTTCGTCAAATTCTTCAAACGTGCCGTCTTCCTTTACCCAATCATACACAGTAAATATAGAGTTTCCATACTTCAACTTCCACTCCCATCTGTGTTTATCACCTTCCTCTCCTGTCCTCAACGGCTCCCCCAACTTTCTTATCAACATTGCAGTTGAACAACCTAGATACTCCAAGAATCCCGCGTCGCTCGTGTCAAGAGTTTCATCCACAATAACACTTTTTTGTTCTTTTTTTAATTTTTTTGGTGTTTTAATTGTTTTTGTTTTTGCTTCACGAAACATCTTGGCCAACATTTTTGGATCGTCGATAGGCTCACCATTAATAGACACGCTATTACCCTTCATCAAAAACTTCAAGAACCCTTCCAACTTGTTTCGGCTAGGTTCCTCAAACCCTTCAAGTAATGAACTCTCCCATTTGTGCCCTTCAATTACACAATTGTTTTCCTTGCTCCAGTTGAAAAACTTGGTTGCTTCTTTTTGAAACTTGTCAGTCATCTTGTCTTTTTCGTTTTTGGTGATTCTCAAAAGAAATTCAATTTTTTTTCGGGCGTCGTAAGCTTGTTGTATAGAAACTTGATTATAGACAAAATGTAGCCATATATAGTCTGCTCTTTTGTTATCATTAAATACAAAATTTTATCTTCTATATTCCTATGACGTTTGTATATCGTGCCAAGGTCTGTATCAAGTGATGGCATTGTACCATCTTCCAGTCCAATAGTTATATTTGATACCAAATACTCCTTGTCCTCTTGTACTAGTAGTATTTTTACCTCTTTTAATACAGAATTAAGAGTTTCTTCCATATGAAAGACAAGTTCTCTCCCGTACCCAATACTTCTTCGCACCTTTGGCTTGTACAAAGCCTCTGAAATGTCCTTGTCAACAGAATCAACCACTATCGGCACATTGCCTATACCCTCCTTTCGAACCTTGTCACTAAACTTCATCCTCTCTTCTTTTAACGTTGTCTTTCTGTAGTTTACAAACTCGCGACCTAGTATACTACTTCGCAACAAATCCATTACTGTTACCTTTCAATTTAATTTTCTATTTACTTCGCACACAAAATTGTTTCATTTCCTCACATTTGATATTTAATTTTTCAAATATCAACTTTAAACAATTACTTCCTTTGGGAAGCAAACTGCATATTACCGCGTTCAAGAACAAGTTTCACTGCTGGCCTTAGCATTATTCTCTTCAACCACGCATATACATGCGGTCTTGACTTTAAAGCAGGTTTATACCCACATTTCAAAAAACAATATGCAAATGGAATATGAGAAATGTCGGCAATGGTAAAAGAGTCCCCTGCAATGTAATCTTGTTGCTGTAGACGTTTTTCATACACGTCTAGTACAGTTTCAAGCTCCTTGAGTGCTTCTAATACCACAACATCATTGCAATCCTTCTTGTACATTTTCTCACAAACAATCTTGCTAATTGGAGGATGAAAGTTCTGAGATTCCACTTCCAACCATATGTCAGTATTTGTATCACCAAACAAGTCAATGTCATCAAAACGATTGTTTTTAGCAATGTACCTCAAAATTGCTCTGGACTCAAATAATAGCCTGTCCCCATACATCACTACTGGACCTTTTCCAAAAGGATGTTTATTACGCAATTCCGTCTCGTCAATTGACTCCAATTTGTATTTTAAATCTAATTCCTCCAAAAGTATCAATACACGCTGAGTACATGTTGTTGTTGGATCACCATAAACCGTAAGATCAACCATTTTATATACTGTTATTTCAAAATAATATGGTATAAGAAACGCAAATACAAGTTTTCTTATTACAAGTTTTCTTATTACAAGTTTTCTTATTACAAGTTTTCATATTACAAGTTTTCTTATTACAAGTTTTCTTAT
>JACCDR010749918.1_pt1 | contig 10444 bp, 10 predicted proteins | sample 7446431 | NCBI WGS metagenome assembly JACCDR01 (sample SAMN15323443, study PRJNA562643) | freshwater metagenome | isolation source: river surface water | place: USA:Blue River Watershed | collected 2017-08-17 | reverse complement strand
GTACTGCGGGCGCAGCGGTTACGGGCTTCCTGTCCGGTTCTGGTGGCGGTGGCGGCGGTTCCGGCACTGGTGGCGCGGGTGGCGCGGGCGGCGCTGGTGGCACTGGCTCCGGGGGTGGCGGTGGCGGCAACGGAACGGGCGCGAACTCTGGCGCAGGCGGCACGGGCGGCAACGGTTACGTCAGGGTCACAACCTACTTCTAACCATGAAAATCCCGATCAAAGGGCTAGGCGATATCGGATGGGTAGCGGATCAAGCCGCCTACGAACTCGCGCCTAACGCAGTCTCCGACCTGAACAACATGCGATGCCGCGCAGGGTGGATTGAGCGCATCCGTGGGCATCGCCAGATCGGTGACAACCTGTCATACGTGCCATATCAACTGTTCCCGTACATCACTTCGGAAACGAAGTACATCGTAGAGGCTGGGCTTCGCAACATCACGGTTTTCGATGGCAACACGCGGACGGACATTTCCTATGCGTCGGGCCTGACAATGGACTACGGTGACAAGTGGACAGGTGGTTTTCTTGGCGGGTTTCAGATTCTCAATAACCAGGTGGACACCCCGCTTTCGTGGACTGGCTCACTTGGGGATGATTGCATCGCGCTGGCGAACTGGACGAGTACCCACAGAGCAAAGGCGATGCGAGTTCTGCGGTATCACATCGTCGGACTGAACATCACGAAGGGAAGCACGAACTACCCGCACCGCGTCAAAATCTCGGGCGCGGCGGAGCCGGGTTCGCTTCCCGCCAGTTTTGATGAAACCGACCCGACAGAGGAAACGGACGAATTCGACGTTCCGGGCGACGGTGCGCTAGTCGACGGCGCGATTCTTGGCGAAGCGATGATTCTCTACAAAGAGTTTTCATGCGCTGCACTTCGATACGCTCCCAACGCGACAAGCGCATGGGTGGTGGAGCCACTGCCGTTCAAAATCGGCGCAATGACGCAGAATTGCGTTATCAACGTCCCCGGTATCGGTCATGTCATCCTCACAAAAGGCGACGTTTGCCGCTTTGACGGCAACACCGTGGAATCAATCGTTGATGGGACGCATCGAGACTGGCTGTTCTCAAACATTGACGAAAACTACTATAACGCCTGTTTCGTCACGATCAATGAAAAGTACTCCGAGGTTTGGGTCTGCTTCCCTGAGCGTGGCTACAACGTCTGCACAAAGGCGCTAACGTGGAACTACCGCACGGGAAAGGTGGGCAAGCGCGATCTACCTAACGTGACCTGCGCTACTCCTGCGGTTATCTCCTACGCCATTGATACGATTGACTCCGACTCCGTGACGTTTGACTCAGAGTCTGTTTTGACGATGGACAGCGGGAATGAGTCACTGGCGGTCAATGATACCCGTCTATTCATGGGCACAACCGGCGCGGAGCTATTCGTCATGGACTCCGGCGATACCGCCGATGGATCAAACTTCACCGCGTATTTCGAGCGCACGGGCCTGAATGAAATCGGCGGGCTTGACGATCAAGTCAAGTTTGTCAATCGCGTATGGCTCAACGTAGACGCGGCGGCGGGTACTCAACTATCCGTCTATGTCGGCGGCGAGAATGACGCGGAAACAGCTCCCACGTACTCCAGCGCAGTCACCTACACAGTAGGGACGGATCAATACGTGAACGCATGGGCGACGGGGCGATTCCTGGCATTGAAGGTAAGCGGCACGGGTGACGACTATTGGCGGGCGCGAGGGTTCACCCTTGAAGTAGCCAACGCGGGGCAATTCTGATGTTTCAGGTAACGCAAGCCCCGGTCACAGTCAAAGCACTGGCCGGGTGGGCGGTGCGCGAGCTAACCAGACTCGCCAATTACCTGATTACCCCGCAAGTCAGAAGCGTGACGTTTGAGGTTTTGCACGCCGAACCGCCGCAGATGTACCCGGGCATGGTGGTCGTTGCGGATGGCTCGGACTGGAATCCGGGAAGTGGCGCGGGTATGTACCGGCGCAACGCCAATAACGCATCTTGGACTTTCATAGGCTGATATGTTCACAACATCCCAAGCGCCGACAGAGGTAAAAGCACTCGCGGCGTGGGCCGTGCGAGAGATTCAGCGACTAGCGAACACGCAGATAACGCCACAGGTCAGAAGCTCCACATTCGAGGTACTGCACGCCGAACCGCCGCAAGTCTACGCAGGCCAACTGGTCAACGCGGACGGCTCGGACTGGAATCCTGGCAATGGATCAGGACTCTACCGACGCGACGAAGGAAATACCCGATGGGTGCATGAACTCGACCTGTCGGCAGATGGGACGATGATTGTCCCGGCTTTCTCTGGCGCTGGCATTCAGGTAGACGCCATCTTCCCCACGTATCCGTGGCGCGACCTTGAAGGCCCGATCCGCCCGCGTAGCGGCGGTGCAGGCAAGCCGACGCTAACAACCTATCGCGCACCGCTTGAGGAATACGCGTTTGTCGCAAATGACGTAGTAGACCTGACCTTCCACTGGCCGCATGATTGGGTGCCCGGAACGGATATTTACCTGCACATCCATTGGAGCCACACGGGGACCAACGTAACGGGTAGTCTAGTCGTTGACTATTCGTGGTCATTCGCAAAAGGCCACAATCAGGAGTCGTTTCCTGCTCCGTCCACGTTCACGCAGACATTCACCGGACTGAACATCACGGATTACCCGCAGTATCAGCACAACATAGGCGAATCACAGTTCTCGGCAGCGGTGCCTAGCGGTGGTCAGGTTGATGCTGACAGCCTTGAAGCGGATGGCCTGATGTTCATTCAAGCGAAACCCACAACCATCCCGACGGTAACGGGCGGATCGTTCTTCATCCATTACGTGGACATTCACTACCAATCATCGAACCTGGGGACTAAAGGAAAAGCCCCGCCGTTCTTTGATTGAACGAATGTTACAAACTCTCATCACATATCAATAAGTGATGAGGAAACCAAACAACGTCACGCATCACACAGGGAGACACACTCATGCCTAGCTCACTCGACCCCGGCCTACTCGCTCGACTTCTAGCCGCGCAAAGCGGACAACCATTCACCGACAGCGGGACGGCCTATCAACGGCTCGACCAGTTCGGCGGTCCTGGCGGTGAATCCGGTTACGGTCAGGATATGGGCTATGGCGGCGCTATCTCCTACAACCCCGACGCAACAAAGCCGGGCGACGAATTCAACGTCTACGGGCCTGGCGGTGAATTCAGCAATACAGGCCAATTCAAGGATATGAGCGGGCTTGATCCGCTGCTACTCGCGTTTCTCGCGGCGGCGGGCGGGATGGCCGCGTTTCTGCCTGGCGGGTTTGCTGCCGGTAGCGCGGCGGGCGGTGGACTTGGGGCCGCTGAAGGTGTTTCCGGCGCTGCATTCGGTGATGCTGGCCTGATGTACGGCGGCGCGGATGCTGCGGCGGCTGGCGGACTCGGAGCCGCTGAAGGTGCGGGACTTGGATCGACAGCCTACGGCGCAACGGGTGGGCCTTCTGCCTTCATGCAGGGCGCAGGGATCGCGGGCGGCGGCACGGGTGCTGCCAGTGCATTGACCGGATCGAGCGCGCTTACCAGCGGCCTAACGGCGGGCTCTGGCGGGCTTCTCGGGTCACTCGGCGCAATGGGCTCTTTGCTCGGCCCTGCGGCCATGCTCGCGGGCGCTGCGGCTGGTGGTAAGGGTAGTAACCAATCCGCCACGAAAACGCAGGACATTCCCGAATGGCTCAAGCCCTACGTGACCGGCAACGATGGCGTTTTGAACTACGCATCAAACCTACTGAAGCAGCAAATGCAACCGGGCGCACTCGGCGGATACTCGCAGATGCAAAACCTCGGGCAATCGCTCATGTCTCGCCCGGTAGCGGGTAACGGGTTTAATCAGCAATTCTTCGGAGCACGATAAATGCCCATCGACTACTTCAGCCTCTACGGTATCCCTAAGCTCCACCAAATGAGCGCGATGGATAACACCGGACTCGCGGCGAACCTCAACACAACAAACCCGAACGCGGCGACTCTGGCGGCGAATCTGCCTACTTCCAACGCGGGACCGAATCCGACTCCGGGCGGGTTTAGTTCGCTCACGCCTGAGCAGATTGCAGCGGCTCGCGGGTGGATCAACCAAAACGCCGGGTCTACAGTCTCTTATGACGCGGCGGGCAATCCGCTTTCGCTTGACCAGATCATGGCGCGGCCCTCGCTTGTCGCCAGTGATAAGTACGTCCCTGGCAACTTCCAGTTTAACGGCGACTTTGGCTCGATCTTCGGTAACGGCAATCCCGCATCCATCGAGAATACCCGAGGGCTGGCCGCTAACATTCTTGGAGCCGGTCAAGGTATGGGCTACGGATCTAACGAACTCGCTGATATTCTCGGGTTCACGCCTGACCAGATCACGCAGTTTCGAGATTCCTATTTTCCCGATCAATACGCGAATGACGGTTACAGGAATTCCGATGTAGACCGCGCATCGCTTCAGTTCGCGCAGGATCAGGGATGGACTACCGCACGCGACAACCGCAACAACCTGACGCAAAACGGCGGCGGGTTCGGATGGGTTGGCGGCGCGGACGGCGGTTACTCGACCTCGATGCGTAGCCCGTTCGGCACTGAGCGTTACGCCATCGGCGGCGATCCCATCTTGCAAAGTTTGCAAGATAGAACCGGGCGCGGTCCTGAAAATCGCAATTGGGCGCGGTCAAACGATAGCGGCATGGTAGGAGGCAGTACCCAAGATTGGGCGCGTCAGGACGGCGGGCCTAACGGCGGTATGCCTATGGGCGGATTCGCGCCAAGTCAGGGCGGCATCCCAGGTTCATTCGGCGGCATCCCAGGCCTACCCGGTGCGCCTACGCTTAACACCAGCTACACACCTAGCCCGTACCTTCAGGGCCAAATCGGGCGCATCGGTGATCAAATTAGTGACCAATTTAACACCCAGATTCTGCCGGGTATCCGCTCTAATGCGCAAATGTCTGTCACCTTCGGCGGCGCGAAACATGGCGTGGCTGAAGGTATCGCAGCGGGCAGGGCGGCGGATGCGTTCAATAACGCCAGCATGAACCTGCTTGGCACCGACTACACCAACGCACTGAACCGACAGCTTCAGCAGTACGGCATGGATCAGGGCTACGGGCTCGGAGTCGGTAATCTCGCGCTTGGCAATCTGCAATCCAATCGTGGATACGACCTCGGGTTGCGCGGTCAGGATTTGCAGCGGTATGGCATGGACCAGAATTACAGTCTGGGACTCGGCGGACTCAACCTGCAAAACCAGGGGCAGCAGTTGGGCTTCTTCACGAACCAACGCGGCCAAGACCTGCAACAACTCGGACTTGGCGCGAACATCTACAACATGGGGACAATGGGTCCGTGGAATACGCTCGGCGCGGCGAACAGCCTCTATGCGCCGTGGAGTGGTTACGGCACTTCCACAACCAACGCACAATCGGGCGGCGGATGGGGCGGCGCTTTGGGTGGCTTGATGGCGGGCGGCTCGTTCGCTAATAACATGGGATGGTTCCGATAATGGCTGGACTACTCGAATCAATCTTCGGCGCTCCCGGCTCTGACCAGTCGCAGGCAATGGGGCTCTTGGGCGCGATGCTGATGCAAGGCAGGGGGCCTGAGGGGTTTGCTGCAGCTAATCAGTTCATGGCCGAATCTCCTAAGCGAAAGATGCAAGCCGATCTTCTGGCGCTGCAAATGCGTGAAGCCCAAGAGGCTCTTAACGACAAAGCAGGGCAACGCGAGGCGTCGGCTATGGAGCGCAAGCGGCTTGCGAACATTGAGGCGAATTTGCCGTCGCTGTACCGTCAACCCGGCTTTAGTGGTGGCGAGGCCATTCCTCAACAGGTCGGCGGCATTCCGATGTTTAGTCAACCGATGACTGTTGGCCCCATGCAACCTGTTGCGGGCGGGTTCGATATGCGCAAGGCGCTAACCGAACTGCGTATGAAGCCCGCAGAGGCGGAGGCCTACGCCAAAGCGTTTGACTATGGCCGTCCCGAGGTTGCGCGTACTATCGAAGGCACCGATGCGCAAGGCCGCAAGATCATTCGCCAATTCGATAAGGCTGGTAACGAAATCGGCGGCGGTGTTGAAGGTTACGTGCAACCCGTCCAAGTCAATCAAGGCAATCAATCGACGTTTGTGCGACCCGCTGCTGGCGTTTCGCTTCCGATCAATATGTCGACTTCCGAGCGCGACGCGTCGGCGCGTGGGTGGGCGTCTAATCGAATTGCGCAAGAACGACTCAACATGGAACAGGGTAACCTAGTGGCCGATTCAGGTGGCCCGTCTCAGGTTGGGCTTGTTAAGCAATTCGGCAAGCCTTCTGCTGGCTACCGATGGAGGCAGGATGGAACGCAAGAGGCGATCCCTGGCGGCCCCGCAGACATTAAGGCCGGTGAAGTTGGACGCAAAGCAGAGAAAGCCCAAGAGTCTGCGATTGTCCAAGCCGATAGCGTTTTGTCTGAAATTCGCGATGCTAAAAAACTTGTCGGATGGAATACGACTGGCGTTGGCGGATTGGCTAAAGTGGTCCCCATGACAGAGGCGCGTGACCTGTCGGCTAAACTTGAAACAGTAAAGGCCAATCTAGGCTTTGACAGGTTGCAGCAAATGCGCGAACAGTCACCGACTGGTGGCGCACTCGGGCAAGTTGCGGTTCAGGAACTTACGGCCCTGCAATCTACAGTCGCATCACTTGATCAACTGCAAAGCCCGCAACAGATTGGCCGGGCGCTTGACAAGATTGAGCGACACTATACGAATTGGCGAAATACCATAGACCAAGCCCGTAACGGATCAGGTGGCGCGACTGGCGGATGGGATATCAGGGAGAAGAAATAATGCCTGTCTTTGAAGTTACATCACCGGACGGTCGGACATTTGAAGTAACCGCACCAGAAGGCGCTACAAAGGAGCAAGTTCTTAGTTACGCAAAGAGCAAGTTCGCACAATCGAAGCCGGTTGAAGTGTCAGAGCCAACAAAGCCTAAAACCATGTCGTCTACCTTTGGTGACTTGCTGGCCGGGGCTTTGCGTGGCGCTGGATCAATTGGCGCAACCGCACTAGCGCCTATCGACATTGCGAGCGATGCACTTGCAGGGCGTGGGCTTTCGCTTCAATCCAATCGCGACAGGCGCGCCGATATGGATAAGGCTCTAGCAAGCATGGGGGCCGACACTGAATCAACGGCTTACGGACTTGGCAAACTTGGTGCGGAAATAGCAGGAACTGCTGGCGTCGGCAATGTCTTGGCGCGTCCCGTTCAGGCGCTTGCGGCGTCCCGCGCTGGTGTTGGTATTGAGCCGATTCTAGAAGGCGCTGCAAAGGCTTTGCAGACTGGCGGTTTCCGCGTCGGCCCTCTTGTGGGCACCGGCGCGGCAGTTCCCGCCCGCGTGATTGGTGGCGCTGCAACTGGCGGCGCAGCCGCCGGCATGGTGAACCCAACTGACGCCGGTATGGGCGCTGCAATCGGTGGCGCTATGCCGGTAGCGGCGCTTGCCGCTGGTCGAACTGGCGAGGCCGTAGGGTCTGCACTTCGCACAGGGAGTCGCCCTAGTGCCGAGAGGCTTGACACGGCGCGTAAGGCAATGGACGCTGGCTATCTAATCCCGCCTTCGCAGATCGATCCATCATTCAAAAATCGGTTTATTGAGTCACTGTCTGGAAAGTATGAGACGGCCCAAATGGCATCAACTCAAAACCAGAAAACGACTGACTCGCTTGTGCGAAAGGCTCTCGGGATTCCGCAAAATGCCGAGATTGACCAAAAGGCATTGCAGGCATTCAGAAACGCCCAATACCAGAATGGGTATGAACCTGTTAAGCAATTCGGGGCTATTCAGGTCGGAAAGAATTTTGACGACGCGTTAGATAACATCGTTAAAAACTACACCGGCAAAGGGACCATTCCTGCACTAGCCAAAGAGAAGCAAGCGATTACCGAGCTGGTGGACTCGCACCGCACAACCGGATTTGATTCATCTGACGCGATTGACGCAATCCGTATCCTGCGAGAAAGTGCAGACGAAGCATTTGCAAAACGGGAAAATGCAATGGGCAAGACTTACAAAGCCCTAGCAAAAGCCTACGAAGACGCAATTGACGATGGGCTATCAGCCGCTGGTCGGCCTGATGCGCTTGGGGCGTATCGTGACGCTCGACAAAAGATCGCGCAGAGTTATACGGTTGAAAAAGGCCTGCGCGAAGGATCAGGCAACGTAGACGCTAGAGCATTGGGACGCGAACTGCAAAAGAAAAAGCCACTGTCCGATGAACTTAGGCTTATCGCTCAGTTTGGAAACACGTTCGACAAAGCGGCACAGCCGCCGCACCTGATCGGCAGTCCCGCTGTCAGTGCGCTAAAGCCCATGATGTCAGTTCTAGCTGGTGCCACGGGCGCGGGGGCGGTAGGACTTCCCGGTTTGGCGGCTGGTGCGGTAAATTGGGTTTTGCCGCCGGTTACGCGGTCGGTCATGTTCTCGAAACCGTATCAGCGCGGATTGCTTGAGCAAGTCGCTCCTGTCATGAGTGAGTCCGCTCCGGTTGACTTGCTTACTCAGGCCGGTTATCGCGGTCTTCCGATCCTGATCGGCCAGTGAAGCCGCGCCAGACTCCATAGGCAAAGAACAAAAGGACGATAAAAACAACCTTCCATGCCTTAAACTCTATGTAGTCCATGCCACAATTCTAACAACCTGTCAATAGCACAAACCCGCCCCGAAAGGGGTATTTCACCTAAGAGGAAACCATGACCACTGCAACTTTTACCGGCACCCTGACCGACGCCCCGAAGGGCAAAAATACCCGCCTGAACGCCTATCCGGGCGGCGCGAACTCTACGAAGTGGATTGCCGATAGCGGCTCTATCCCCGTTTCGCATACCGCCGCACTCGGCTCGGGTGTTCGCCTCGTTTCTGGCAATGGCACCTTCACCGCATCCGTTTCGGTGACGAACTCCAGCGCAAAGCCGGTCAAGTTGAATCAATACAAAAAGACCAGCCAACCGGGCAAAGGCGTTCTTGTAGGCCCGCTGCTTGAGGTTGCACCTGGCGCCACGGGAAGCGTGACCGTCACTCTATCGGGCGAAGGCGCCGGTATCAAACTCGACTGAATCCGCACGGGCGGGTTCGCTCGCCCGTGCCATAAACGGAGATGCGCAAATGGGTGAGGTCGATTTGCAAGAGTTCGGACGCCTACAGGCTCAAGTCGAAACGCTAATCGAGAGCGACCGCGAAAAGACGGAACTGCTCAAGCGGTTGTCCGAGGACATGACAGCGGTGCGCCTTCAACTGGCCGAGGCCGGTGGTGGATGGAAGATGCTACTCATGATCGGTGGAGCCGCTGCGGCTGCGGGTGGCGTTATCACAGCGATTCTGCAAAAGGTGTTTAAGGTGGCAGTTTGAAACCGCTACCGAACTGGCGCAAGATCGCTCGCAAGGCGTGGTCTTCGCAACTGATGATTCTCGCGGGGCTTTTGACCGGAGTGGAGGCTGTCCTGTCGGCGTTTGGCACGGACTTCATTCCGCTGCCTCAATGGGCGCGGATGATCCTGCTACTGTCCGTTATCGGCGCTGCATTCGTGCTTAGGCTGCTGGCGCAGAAAGACATGGAGGAAAAATGAACCTGCTAGACGCAATCAAAGACCCTAAGTTTAGGTCCGATGTAGCCCAAGGGCTACTTGACGCGGTGAACCGTGGAGCTATTGCGGGAACGCTCGGCGGGCCGGTTGACCTCCTGTCTATGGCGCTTCGCCCGTTCGGCTACAAGGATGAAAAGCCCATAGGCGGCTCGGAATGGATCGGCGACAAGATGCGTCAAGCCGGGATTGTTTCGGACAACCGTAACCCGCTGGCCGAAGGCTTGGCGAGTGTTGCGGTTCCTGCGGCAGTTCCTTCCGCTGGCCGCGCGGTGTATCGTGCAGAGCAAGCCCTAGCGCCCAAAGCGATGCAGATGGCGCAGGATGCGATTGAAGGGCACATGACTCGCAGCGGGATGATTCAGCCGATGATTGCCTATCACGGCTCACCGCACAAGTTTGACCGGTTTGACTCCAGCAAGATCGGCACTGGTGAAGGGGCGCAGGCTTACGGGCATGGGCTGTATCTGGCTGAATCGCCTGATGTTGCCAAGTCGTATCAGTCGGCCCTATCAGCCGAACGTGGGTTCAGTTACGGCGGCAAAACGGGACTGACGCGCGCCGAAGTTGAAGACATGGTGAATGCCAGATATGGCGGTGGGTATCTGGATGGCGTAATTCGCCCATCAGGGGTTGCTGGCTCATTCATTGATGACATGGTGACAGGCACAAGGCGCGCAGAAGGCGCTTATCCGCGCCAATACAAGCCCGGCTCACAACGCGCAAAGATTTACGACGAACTGCGCGGGCAGATTCAACACGCAGACCCAGGCTCCCTCTACAAAGTAGACCTCCCCGACAGCGCAGT
>JACCDR012501710.1_pt1 | contig 10445 bp, 16 predicted proteins | sample 7446431 | NCBI WGS metagenome assembly JACCDR01 (sample SAMN15323443, study PRJNA562643) | freshwater metagenome | isolation source: river surface water | place: USA:Blue River Watershed | collected 2017-08-17 | reverse complement strand
TGTTCTGTTAGTTGTAGTGGTGGGTATATACAGGATAGTGTAGATGGGTTTTATACAGCCTCTCATGAGATTGCGCTACTAACTAAACAGGGATTTGGCACAAGCTCTTATCTAGGTGATATTCGTCCTAGAGGTAGTATTATATCAACAGGTGGGAAGGCGTCAGGATCACTCCCTGTATTGAAGAACATTGTACAAGTTACTAGAGATGTAAGCCAAGGGAATATTCGTAGAGGTGCATGGGCAGGATACTTACCGATTGACCACGATGACTTTTGGGAATGGGTGAACTATGTTCATAAGCAACCGGATGATGTAAATATTGGATGGAATGTTTCACAATCATTTATTGCTAAATTGAACGCTGGTGATGAGGAAGCAATATCTCGGTATAAGAAGACGCTAAAGGTAAAGGTAGAGACAGGGAAAGGTTATTATTTTTTCGTTGACAAAGTAAACGAAGCAAACCCTCCAGAGTACAAAGAACACAATCTTAGTGTGAAGGCTTCCAACCTTTGCACGGAAATCACACTACACTCAGATTCTGACCATACATTTACTTGTGTTCTTTTATCTATGAACCTCTGTAAATGGGATGAATGGAAAGATACAGATGCTGTTTACGAGGCTACTGTGCTCTTAGACTGCCTAGCAGAAGATTTTATTGAAAAAGCAAAGAACATACGCGGCCTTGAGAAAGCTGTACGTTTTACTGAACGTAGTAGAGCACTTGGTTTGGGAGCATTAGGTTTCCATTCTTACCTACAAAGTAAGATGATACCAATCGAAGATCTTGAAGCACATTTCATAAACACGCAAATGTTTAAACGGATTAAAAGTGAAGCATTAAGGGCTTCTAAAGATATGGCCCTTTGGTGGGGAGAACCTGATTGGTGTAAAGGTTTTGGTAAACGAAATACACACCTTTTAGCTGTAGCTCCAAATATGTCATCTGCTGTACTGATGGGAGGCATCAGCCAAGGGATTGAACCATTTGTAGCTAATGTGTTTAACCAAAACAGCGCAGCGGGCGAACTGGAAAGAATTAATCCAGAGTTTCTGAAGCTTATGAAAGAGAAAGGAAAGTATTCTCCAGAAGTAGTGGACAGTATTATCAACCATAAGGGGAGCGTACAACACCTTGATTGGTTAGACGAGACAGAGAAACTTGTATTTAAAACAGCTTATGAGATTGATCAAAAAGCTCTGCTTAGACTAGCTAGTGTTAGGCAGCAGTATATCTGCCAAGCACAAAGTATAAATTTATTTTTTGCTGCTGATGAAGATGAAGAATACATTAGTGAAGTGCATAAAATGGCCTTCTTGGACAAAAATATTAAAAGCTTGTATTACCTGAGAACATTAGCAGGGGTGCAGGCATCAAAAGAGTGTATTGCGTGTGAGGGATAAATGACTAATTACGTGTTTAATAAAGAAGAACAATATGTATCAGCTTGGGGATTTCTCCCCTTGCTGCAAGGAATTAATGAAGCAATTAATAGCGGGTTTGAAATTGACATTGATCATCCTTATACAGGAGCCAACTACGAAGAATACAGCTTTAAAGTGTTCCTGAAGAAAGTGGATAAGGCGGTTGATGAACCTGCTATTAAGAAAGCCCTATTGGCTTATGCCAAGATGCTTGATGCTGAAACAAACGGACAGAAATATAAAACAATTGATGCATTACTAGAGAAAATAAATGCTCCAACAAGCAAAGAATGACTTTATAAAAATTATTGAGAAGGAAGTGCTGCCTGTAGAAGGGGGTTATGTAAACAATCCTAATGACGAGGGTGGCCCTACAATGTGGGGTATTACAGAGAAGGTAGCTAGGAAGCACGGATACACTGGCCCTATGGAATACCTTCCCAGAGAACTTGCCATACACATCTACATACAAGATTATGTTGTTGCACCAAGATATGATAAGGTGTATGATGTCTCCCCTAAGATAGCAGCAGAGCTTATTGAAGCTGGTGTGAATGTTCGGTATCTTGAGCCTGCCAAGTGGCTACAGAGACTTCTGAATGTCTCCAATCAAATGCAAAAACTCTATCCAGATTTAGTAGTAGATGGTATTATTGGTGTTAAGACAACAAATGCTTTAGCTACCTTGTTGCATTATAGAGGAAGAAAAGATGGAGAAAAATTCATTCTCACTGTACTTAATCAATTGCAAGGTGTATATTATATGGAAAGAGCTGAAGCTAGATTTGAGAATCGTGAATTTTTCTACGGGTGGATAATGAATAGGACATTGCTGGAGGATTAACTGTATGAATATTCCTGACCTAGTGAATGGATGCTTTGAACTCTTTGGGGCTTACGCAGCCTATGGTAATGTTAAACAGATAAGGAAGGATAAAGTAGTGAAAGGATTTGATCCTAAATCTACTGTGTTCTTTACAACATGGGGAATTTGGAACCTCTACTATTATTACAACCTAGAGCAATACCTTAGTTGGTTTGGTGGGATGGCAATAGTGGCTGTTAACACAGTGTGGTTAGGGCATATCGTTTACTATCGGAGGAATCATGGCAAATAAACAAAAAGCTTCTTGTACTTTGGATGCGTTAATCTCCCATCTGACAAACGGGATGGAAACAGGGTCGCAATACAGCATTTCTGCTCCTATCACCACAGCAACTGTAGAAGCTGATAGTATGACGTATGAATTGTTCTCTTATCTCTCTGAACATGAGTTTTGTGTGAAAACAAAATTTGACAGGATTGAAGATGATGTTGTATACTCTCCTAAGTTGGTATTCAATATTATTGATGTTGTAGAGCTTGAAACGGGAGTGATTTGACATGTACCATGTCAACGACACATCTGAACTATTATCTGCGGTGAAACAAGGTGCTACACTGTTGTTTACATTCCCAGCCCCTTTCACCAACAATCCACAACAAGTGCAAGTGGATCAGTATGGGTGGTATTACTGGTGTAATGAGTATTATTGGGACAGGTCAAATAAAATGTTCGACAAGAAACCAAAAGCGGAGTACACTTCTATTCATGTTCTTGAGCAAGTGTTGGAAGAGCTGAAAGACTTCAAGTGTGAAATACTTTGAGCGTAAGTAAATATTGTAAACAGATTTACTAAGTTTTGGGCTTATGGTGTAATGGATAACACAAGGGATTTCTACTCCCTCGATCTAGGTTCGATTCCTAGTGAGCCTGCCATATTAAAAGGAGACGATAAGGTGTTTAGTTTAACAGAAGATCAGTTAGAAAGACTGCGGAGATGGATGAAAGCAAGAGAAGAGTGGCCGTGCGGGACAATAGGTGACAGATATACTTACTCTTTCACTCCAACAGGATTAGGTACAATTATAATTGTAACAGATCACACGACAAAAGAAGAAATCAATCTTACTGACTTTGATAGTTGGTAGTATTCTTACGAACACTAAAAAACAAATTTACGGTATGTCAAAGGAGATAAGGACGTAACACAGGTATTGGTTGCCTGTACCCTGCTCATAACAGGTTGTCGAAAGACCGCTGCCGGTTCAATTCCGGCTGCGTCCACCAAGATATGAAAGAAGAATGGAAAGATGTTGCAGGATATGAAGATTATTTTAAAATAAGTAATCTTGGGAATGTATTTAGTAAAAGAACAAACAAGATTTTAAAATCTTGTATACATAGAAATGGATATGTTATTATGTCTACAATGATCGGTGGGCGACAAGGTAAAGCCATTTGTTTTAAAGTACATAGGTTAGTTGCTGAGGCATTCTTACTTAATCCAGAAAACAAACTTTACGTCAACCACAAAGACGGCAATAAACAGAACAACTGCGTTGATAATTTGGAATGGGTTACAGCTAAAGAGAATAGTTTACATTCCTATGAAACAGGACTCTCCAAAGCAAGGAGAGGAGAAGACAACTCTGCGGCAAAATTATCTAATAAAGATGCGGAAATAATACTAAAAAGGTATGTCCCATACTGCAAAATCAATGGAGGAAGAGCTTTGGCCAGAGAATTCGGAGTAAGCAAGACCATAATTAGTAAGATTGTTAGAAAAGAGTCTTATCTAAATAGAGAAGAATTTTAGCGGGTACCATTTTTATTATGTACCATATTTATTATGTACCAAACAGGAGAGATAATGGACAAGATAATTGTTGTTGGCTCTACAGCTCTTAGCAGAGCTGGCGTTATGGAGAGATCTTCTGACCTTGATGTTTGGTGTTTATCCAAGAACATCGTAGATAAGTACCTTCCAAGGTCAGACATTATAGAGATGCCACAAGAAATTCTTGACTTAGTGCCTGTGAGAGGACAGGATAGGAAAGATGTCCTTCAGTTTGCCACTGTAGATGCTGTGTACACAATTAAATGTTCCCATTTAGGATGGGACATATTCTGGAATAAGCATAAACGTGACGTTCTCTATCTAAAAAGAATTGGTGCAAAACTGATAGAGCCGTTGTACACTGCTCTTGTAGAGCATTGGAAAAAGGAACACGGGAATAAAGACTTCTTGTCCTTATACAAAGACAAGACAGAGTTCTTTAATGATTATGTGGAATACGTTTACGATCATGATTATCTGCATGAATTAGCAGCACATCCTAATGCCCCAGTGTATACGAAGTGCCTTAAAGAAAATGAAGAAGTAGCTATTGACAAAGAGAAATTCGATAAGCTATCATTTACTGATCAAGTAAAGATGTTTAGAGAAGAGATAGTTGTTATTGCTGCTGAGAGATGGATGCTCCCTCACAGGATCAGGTGGGATAAGGCTTACTTCTACTCTCTTCGAAAGACAGTGACGGCATTAACAAAGAATTGGGCTACAGACTTCCTTATCAGGAGTTTGGAGCACTTTGAAAAAGCGAAATATGAAGATTTTAAACACATCATTGAAACACTAAAGGAAGGAGAAAAACAGATGACTAATAAACTTACAACAGCAGAACGTGAAACTCTCGAAAATGAAATCATGGAAGCCTATAACGCTACCACAGCAGATAAATATCGTCGTGATGATTTTAATCAGATCGTGACTGATATGGACTATATCACAATGGAAGGTCTGGAATTCGTGGCCCAAGAGGGTGGTGGTGAAGGTGGAGCTGAATACTGTTTTACCGTATTCAAGTGGAAAGAACAATACTATCGTATTGATTATAATTACTACTCTCATCATGGGTATGAGTTTGATTGTTCTGAGATCTATCGTGTAACACCGAAAGAGAAAACAATTACTGTTTATGAGTAACCTCTAAAAGGTGTACGAATAAATATACTGTTTATGAGGAACAATCCAAAAGGATTGTTGTTTAGGAGGGAGAATGAATAAGCGTTACGTTAGGAAGTTCCTTAACAAAAAGGAAGGTACTGCATTCGTAGAGCTTCGTGCAAACCCTGCTTTCAAAGCAGAGTGGGCAGAGTATGACGCCCACGTAAAAATCGCAGACTGTAATAGAATAGTGACATTAAATTTTGATGTGTGTTTAACAAACTACAATCATACAAACGTTAAAGATCTGAAGGCAGATGCAAGAGATAAACTAGAGAAAGCAAAGATACTGCTCAATTGCTTTAGTTCTCTTGTAGAAGATCTGGAATACATTAACGACAATATCGAGAGCTTGATTACTGATAGGAACTAATTATGTTATGTATAGTGAATGTCTCTCCACCCGGAACTTCGCGTTGGGGTAAAAATCAATACGAAATTAGGATAAATCAGCGAGTCATTGGTGAGTTTGAACACGAGCGTACTCCTGATGGCGCAGCACAGTGTCTCAGGGATGCTGCTGATGCTCTAGAGAAATTTCCTAAAATGGAACAAGACAGAATGCTTGAAGCTCTTTTAGAAATAATGCGAAAGTATGAGGATTAATTATGTCTAGCCGTTTTGACTATTTAGAGAAGAAAGGATTGGTAAGTGACGCACCACCATTTTTAAAAAACAGCGTCTGCTATGAAGTAGTGATGGGGAGTGTAGCGTATGGCGTATCAAACGATTCTTCTGACATGGACATTTACGGCTTTTGTATCCCACCAAAAGACATCCTGTTTCCCTATCATAATGGGAACATTTATGGATTTGATACAGACTTTCCGAAGTTTGATCAATATTTAAAACATCATATTCAAACAGACAAGAATGAATATGACATTACAATTTACAATATTTGTAAGTTCTTTTCTCTAGTAGCTCAGAATAATCCAAACATGGTGGACAGTTTGTTTGTTCCTGCCACATGTATTCTTTATTCAAATCCTATTGGAAATCTTGTAAGAGAGAATAGGCACATCTTCTTACATAAAGGATGTTGGCACAAGTTTAAGGGGTATGCTTTTTCACAGATTAAGAAGGCATCTTCTCAAGAACGTATAGGGAAGAGAGCTGATAGTGTAGAGAAATATGGGTATGACTTAAAATTTGGTTATCATGTCGTCAGACTTATCTTAGAAGTTGAGCAGATACTAGCAGAGCAGGATTTAGACTTGCAGAGACACAAAGAACAGTTGAAGGCTATAAGGCAGGGACATTGGTCACTAAAACAAATAGAAGATTTCTTCTCAGAAAAAGAAAAACAATTAGAAAAGCTCTATCACGAAAGCAAGCTACCTTATTCTCCAGATATTACAGAGATACGGAATTTGTTGGGAAAGTGCATTAATATGTACTTCTCAGATAATATTTTGCAAGTGGAAGAAAAGATTTATAAAGAAGCAATCGAAAAGATCAGACAAATTGCTAATGGTTTAGTATAAGGAGATGTTATGCAGAGAGGTATGTCAATTAAGGATTTAGTATCGAAAGGGAAGAAAGTCACATTCACAAATTATAGAAAAGGCAATTTGTGGTATATTACTGATGATGGTTTCGAATTTCCTGTGCCTATTGAAGATATAGGAGATGGAATTTTCCACGCTGAAGAAAAAGCAATTTTGTTGATGCGGTATATCCGTAAACATTTAGAAGTTGTTAATAAGGGTTGATATGCTACCAGAAGACTTAGAAGCCATTGAACATCAAGTAGTGAGAAAAGGGAAGAAAGAGAAGAAACCTAAACAGAAATTTGTTGAACAACGAGAGGAAGAAGTAAAAAGTAAACCGCTTACCCCTCGAAATGAAAAACAGAAAGAATTTATACGTCTTGTAGATACTATGGATATGGTGATTGCTACTGGATATGCCGGAACAAGTAAATCATATATCCCAACTGTTATGGCTTGTGATTGGCTCAGGACAAAACAGATTGAACGGATTGTCTTCACTAGACCAAACATCTCTAACAGCAAGTCCCTTGGTATGTTTAAAGGGGATATGGTGGATAAGATCTCTATTTGGTTAATGCCCGTACTGAGTATTCTCAGGGAGCGTTTGGGGGAGAGTGCACTAGAGATATATATTAAGCGGAGACAAATAGATTTCGTACCTATGGAAGTGGTGAAGGGGTACTCTGCTGAAAATTGTGTATTCATTTGTGAGGAAGCGGAAGACCTTACAATTGAAGAAGCTAAGAAGATTGTAACCAGACAAGGTGAGAATTGTAAGATGATCTTATCTGGGGATATTAGCCAGAGTGAACTGAAAGAAAAGAGCGGGTTAAAACATCTCATCAATATGGTTAAGAAATATGACACATTGAAAGTGGGGCTTGTTGACTTCAATAACATCAATGATATTGTACGCTCTGATCAGTGTAAGCAATGGATTATTGCATACAAAAAAGAGGAAACTTCTGCTGAATAAAGGTTTAATGTATTTGAAAGAAAATAAAAAGACTCTAAAAATTATTAGAGAGTCTCTGGAAGAGAAGGAAGGCAAACTATTCTGGAAAGATGACAGACCTTTGAACCATTTTAATACTAAGCGAGGATACAATACTTGGAAAAGCAGTCGCTCAGGAAGGGAAGCTGGTTGGAAAACAGTGGGAGGATACAGAGCTGTTACTGTTACTTGCAGAGGGCAAGCAAAATGTTTTTTAGTCCATCGTGTAATTTGGGCACTTTATTATGGTAAGTGGCCAAAAGATATTTTAGATCATAAAGATGGTGATAGAGGGAATAATCGAATTGTGAACCTTACTGTGACGACAGACTTAGAAAACACTAAGAATAATTCAAGAAGAAAAGATAACAAAACTAAGATAACTGGAATTTGTTGGGATAGTCAAAGCCAAATGTGGTTAGTACAAGGTAAATCTCAAGACAATCTACTAAAAAGACGTACTCATTGTTTCTTTGAAGCTTGCTGCTATAGAAAAGCATGGGAACATAAATTTAATTTTACTTTACGACATGGTACAGTTAGAAAAGAGGAAGCAGAGGAGTGAAAGGAATGTTAGTTACATCTTATAGAGATGAGTATTTAAAAGATAAAGTAAAATTGCTGCTGGGAGATAGTCTTTATTCCTCCCTAAAAGAAGAAAAAGCTTTCTTAGCTGGTGGAGCTATCACTTCTCTGTTTTGTAACAGGGAGATAAAAGACTACGACATTTATTTTAGAAGTAAATATAGTCTTGGTAGAGTGATGTTAGATGCTTGTAAATACCATTACAACCTGTCTATGCAAGATATTCGATTTATTGCTTCTACACAAAAGTCGATTATGGCTGAGGCAAATAACAATACAGCAAATGTGCAGTTTATCACTTGTGCTTATTTCGGAGATGTAATTGACATTTTTAAATCTTTTGATTTCACTGTCTGTATGGGGGCTTTTGATTTCGGTAAGGAATGTTTCTTTCTTGAAGAGAATTTCTTGAAGCACAATAGTCAGCGGTATTTAAAATTCAATCCGGGGACTCTTTATCCTATTATCTCTGCCTTGAGAGTTAGCAAGTACAAGGATAAAGGATATTCCATTTCAAAATTAGAAATGATGCGTATTCTGGCAAAGATATGTGAAATGAAAATCACATCTTGGGAAGAAGCTGAAGACCATTTTGGTGGTATGTACGGAGAGACATTACAAGGGATTGTAGATCAAAATGTAGATTTCTCACTTGAAGTGCTGATTGAAGCTCTTGGTAAGGAAACAGCACACCCAGATTATACGAAGACATTTGAGTATAAAGACTTCTCTGTTGAAGAAATCTTTGAGATGTTGGACATTCCAGAAGAAAATAAAGAGAGTAAGTTCTATTATAAGACTGTGGGAGCAGATGGTTATTCTTGTCACGTACCATCTCATACAAAAGGTGAGAAGATTAAATACGAAGCCGGGACTATGGTGAATGGAGGAAGCCTTGGCGTCTTCTGTGTACCTGATGTAACTAAAGTGTATAAAGCTCCTAAGCTTGTTAAACTCTTCCCTGTCGTGGAGGAGAAGTATGTGAATGGAGCTTTGTTAGGTCACGTATACGTTGTTGATGTAATGGATTATGACAGTGCAGAGGCCAAGAAACTTCTGGAGCGAGATCTGATTGACTACTTAAATGAATTGGAAGGTAAAGAATGAAACCTAACGTAGTGAAACCGATGTTAGCTGTTGCAGTGGATTTGACGAAGCTCAAATACCCTGTTTATGTTCAACCTAAACTAGACGGTATACGTGTTCTAGTGAAAGACGGTGTTGTCTACAGTCGTAAACTAAAGCCAATTCCAAACAAACATGTTCAGAAGCTGTTTGGACATTTGCATGGGTATGACGGAGAGCTTATTGTTGGCTCTCCTACAGCCAAAGATGTGTTCCAAGTAACTACCTCCGGCGTTATGTCTGAAGATGGAGAACCTGATGTACGCTTTTGGTGCTTCGATATTTGGAATCGAGATTACCCTTACAAAGAAATAGACATTCTAGAACACATTTGTTGTGATGTTCTATTTGTAAGAACAGAGCTTGTTAATACAGAAGAGGAACTTCTTAAGTATCAAGCCGATTACGAGGCTCTAGGTTATGAAGGAGCTATGGCCCGTGATCCTAAAGGTATGTACAAGTTCGGTAGGGCCACTGTAACGAAAGGAGAACTTCTCAAGCTGAAGTCATTTGAAGATGCTGAGTTTATCTGTGTTGGGTACGAAGAACGTATGCACAATGCCAATGAAGCTAAGACAGATGCATTAGGACATACAGAACGCTCAAGTCACAAAGAACACATGATCCCTACAAACTCCCTGGGAGCTTTGATTGTACGTTGGGGAGAAAACGACACATTTAAAGTGGGGACAGGGTTTACAGAAGCCCAACGTTGTGATATGTGGAGTTATCGTGACGAATTGATTGGGAAACTTGTTAAAATACGTTTTCAACGTAGTGGAATGAAAGATAAACCACGTTTTCCTAGCTTTGTTGGTTTTAGACATGAGGATGATATGTCCTCACAGGACGATATTTCATGAGGTTTAAAGGTAAGAAACCAATAGCCAGTTACCGAGATACATGGGATGTAGAACACACTCTACGTCCTATCATTGGAGAGGCTTTGCGTAAATTCATTGAAGTGAAGAACAATCCTAAGC
>JACCDR011611784.1_pt1 | contig 10445 bp, 11 predicted proteins | sample 7446431 | NCBI WGS metagenome assembly JACCDR01 (sample SAMN15323443, study PRJNA562643) | freshwater metagenome | isolation source: river surface water | place: USA:Blue River Watershed | collected 2017-08-17 | reverse complement strand
GGATACTGCCGCCTGTGATGAAGAACCTCAACTGGTAGACGACAGGTGTCGCACCGCCGTTGAGCGTGACCTGCACGGCCCCGGGCAGGACGTCGCCAGTTGTTGCTTCCGTGATCAGGGTTGTCCCGGTCTCGTCGAAGACCCTGACGACGACGTCGTCAACGATCCCAGGGACTATCTCGTCGTCTTGAACCGAGATGACAACCGTCTCTAGAGCCATGGCTAGAGATTACACGAAAACCGCCGGGATCTGAGCTATCAGAAATAGGAGGTGAATCGTGAAGAAACCAGACTGCAAAACATGTGGACTGTGCTGCGTCGTCTTGGGCGCCTACCAGTCCGCGTTCTGCGACGTGACGCTGGAAGATGAGAAGAGGCTTGGTAAGAGGTTCATCAGGCTGAACGTACTTAGATCCCATCCCCTAGACGTGCTCGCCGCAGCGCTCGACGGAGCATTTCATCCGCAGGCCGCTATCACGACAAAGACGATCGTGGTAAAAAGGGGTCCTCTTCAAGGCATCGAGCTGTGCAAGTGCTCACAGCTAAACGGCGATCCGATGAACGCTGTGAGTTGTAAGATCTACGAGAAGCGCCCGGAGACGTGTAAGACGTCAGTAACTCCTGGAGACAAGAGCTGTTTGGGGATCAGGAAACTTTACAAAGAGTACGTGGACAATGCCCAGAAAGAGACCAGGACAGGAAACGTTCTTCACGTGCTTCCGAAAGCTGCCGGGAAAAAGCGTGGAGCGCGACGTCGCGAGTTGTGAAACCCTCGAAGACGCCATCGACCTGCTGACCGTGGAACACGTCAAGGCGGGGTGGTGTGTCCGCGAAGAGACTGTGAGAGAGAACAGGGTCACAGTCGTCACGGTTTGGATCACCGAGGTCGTGAACGGCAGGATCGGCGTCAGGTTGGACGACAGCAATGACACCGAGATCTATGTACCGAAGCCCGAGCACTTCACACCAAGGAAGCCATCACGCCACTACCAGCTCTTCATATACCCGCAGGAAGGCAAGAGATTCCTAGACGCCTGGGAAAGGAATTGCCCGACCTGCAAGGCCGAGCCCAAACAGCCCTGCGTGTCTCTGGCTCAGAACGGAAGCGGAAAGGCGATACAGATCATCCATGCCGAACGACGAAACGGTGAAAAGCCAGGAGACCGAGCCGAAACCGGAAGTGATCTGCGAGGAGTGCAAGAAGACACACTTCCCCGGGGAGGGGAGATGCGAGGAGTGTAGGGCTTGCCTCTACGTGAACTCGGAATCCTTACACGACGACGAGTATCCGCTGTTCGAGTGCAAGAAGTGCGGCAAGATAAATTTCTGGGATTGATCACCTATAAGAATGTAGAGACAGAATTAGTCTCTACATTCTTTTGCCTATGCCGGAGCCAGCTTGTCGATCAGTCGCTCCAGGCCCTTCTTCGCACCGAGAAGACCGTAACTGATACCAGGCACAGGTATGGGCTGTGTAGCTATGGTCTCTGGATTCCTGATCAACATCTTGCCACCAGCTCTGATTACCTTCTTCGTATTCTTCGACATCCCAGCGGTGGCCTTGTGCAGCTTGCGCTCCAGCGGGGCTTCCACCTTACGGAAGCCGCGATGCACCGACTTCTCCAGAGCCTTGAGTTCCTCAGGACTCCTGTGCTTCATGAAGAGACGCGGCGTCGACTTTATGAAGCGCTTCATGCCGGGAAGATCCTCGACGTCTGTAGCACCAAGCCTGACCAGTCTCTCGATGAGAGCTGTCTTGATGCTACCTATCTTGTCTTCCCTGACCTGAGGATCGTAGTTCGTCGTCAGCCGAGTCATCGCAGGTCTGGAGTACGCGGCACGAGGCGGCCTGTCCTGGTTGGAGACCATCGTCTTCTTCGCGGCGACACCCCTGAACACTGCCTGTGGATCGCCGTCCTGAATCTCGACGTTGCCACCATCCCTCTTTACGGCCTTGAGGACGTCCTGGACGAAGGACTTGAATATGGGCTGAGCGATCATTGCTGTCCCCTGAGCAGGGCTCTGACCTGCTGGTTCAAGACGTCCTTATCCCTGGACATCGTGCGGAGGTACTCGTCGACACCACCGGGTCTCTTAGCGCCGAGCAACTTGCGCAGCTTACCGGGCTCCGGCATCACGGAGCTGTAGCTCTCGACGTCTACGTTACGCTGATCCTCTGGCAAGTCGGAGTGACTCTTGTACCGGATACCACGCGCGATGACCTGCTCCAGCTTCTCCTTGTTCCAGTGCGGATCCAGGACCTGAATTTGGCGCGTCCCTCTAAGGTCTAGACCCTCTCCACCAGCGCTGCTGACCAGCAAGGCACGAAGCCTACCCTCGTTGTATGACTTGATCGTTTCGTTCCTGGACTTCCTGGCCATCTGTCCGGTGAACTTGCCGTACGGGATCTTGTGCTGCTGCAGCAAGGACTCGTAGGGATCGATACCGGACTCCAGGAAGTTAGAGTAGACCAAGGCCTTGTGCTGCGGGTTCTCCGCGATGCGCTGCTGCAGCCTGGAGAAGGCTTCCTGAATCTTGGGGCTCAGCTTGGCGGCTTCACCTGGAGTCGAGTTCTCCATGAACCCACCTGGGGTCACGCTGACCTGACGAGCCGCGCTGAGGAAGGCATTGATGGACTTGGACTCCTGCTTCGACGGCGGCAGACCCTTCTTCACCTTGTAGCGAACCCATGCCGGGGCATCACCCATCACGGATTCGTAGATCTCCTTCTGCTCAGGAGACATCTGGGTCTCTACGTTGACGTCACGCCGCGTCGGGAAGTCCGGGCTCTTCGTGTTCTCGTGGAAATCGACCCACTGCTGCAAGGCCTTACCCATCTCCTCCTTGTTCTTCAGCTCGGGGATGGATCCTGGCTTGACGCCCTTGAAGACCTTGGCAAAGAAACCGGGCTTCACGATCTTCTCGCCGATGTACTTCTGGTTGAACTCGCCTCGGCTCTGCGGGAAGACGGAGTCGCCGGCGGCGATGTTCACCAGTCTGGCCAGGTCATGGGGCCGGTTGTACAGCGGAGTACCAGTCAGCAGTAGCCTCTTGTCGGCTCCAGAATGCCGTATGGCGGCCTGCGCCTTGGTTCCTGGCTCCCGGAGCCTGTGGGCCTCGTCTACGACGAGCAGGCGGCCTTCTGGGGCCTTTCCGCTACGTGCTATGCGCTGCAGGCTTTCGACGTTGTACTGGGCCTTGGGCTCCGAGACGTGCTTCGCCATCTCCTTCTTGTAGTTGGACTGCAGGCTGGCCGGGACCACCACCGAGGTCGGCATGCCCATGGACTCAGCCGCGGCGAGACTGGTCAGCGTCTTTCCCGTCCCCATGCTATGGGCGACGACAAGTCCGGGCTGCTTCTTGATCTTATCTACGACGCGCTGTTGATGAGGCTGCAGTGGTGTCGAGACGTCAGCCGTCTTCCCCTTCTCGATGTGCCATTCCAAGAAGCTGGGCTTGCTCAACGCACCGGTGTCGAACTTTTTCTCAGCCTCGACCCTGGCGACACGTCCGACGTACAGCTTTGGGTTCTTCAGCATGTCGCGGGCCGTGGCGTGATCGAATCCGGTACCGACACGACCTACTATTTTGCCACTAGGCGAATGCGAGTAGGTAAACCCGCCGGCGCGATCCAAGACCTTACCGTCCTGACCACGGGCCGGGAAGACATCACGGACGTAGACGTCGTGGTCAGGTCTGAACTTCAGCTTTGTCGGCTTGCCGTGTTGCTCCCAGGGCTTGAGGACGACGCCCTCGGCAGTAAGAGGATGCTTGCCGGACTGGATGGACTTCAGCATGTCGCGCTTCTCATCTGCGGTCTGCGCGATCTCTGCTGGCTGCATGCCCATGAGCTTGGCCACGGCTTTCACCATGGCGTAACGCTCCGAGAACGGCAGCTTGCTGACGTCTTTTCCCTTGTACCTGACGACGTCGAAAGGCACCGGCATCAGCACAGCGCCGTGCTCCTTCTGGAGTTCACGACTTCTCGGCACCGTGGCGTTGAGCATGCCGCCTAGAGTCGTAGCCGGAATGCCGCGACCCTTCTGATCGACACCGATGAGTTCGGCACGAAGTACGGTACCCGCTACCTCGTCAGGTATCCTCTGCTCGGCGAGAAAGGGAACCTTGTGGGTGTGCTCGATGACTCCAGCCGTTCTGTCCTTCGGCAAGCGGTATGAGAAGATACGAGGTGTCCTGCCGGCTTTGTGCAAATCGATCAGCGTATGCGCGCCGTCGTACTTCGGCATCATCGCATCAGGACTGTCGAAGTCTATCCTACTGGGATCGGCGACCCGCATCTTGGGCTTGGCTTCTGAACCCAGTGGCAAATGCTTCAGCCTGCCGCGGTGCATCGTCTTGTTCACCAGGATCTGAGAACCCCTATCGGTCTCGACGATGGCGAACTCCTGAGGACCCTTGGAGGTGTAGAGGTTGAACCTCAGCTTGGTAGACGGGCTACTAGGATCGCTGTGATGAACCTCAACAGGAGACAGCACCTCCATGTTGACACGACCCTTGCCGTAACCCTCGGCGATCACGTACTCCTTACCCTTGCCGGCTGTGGTCGCGTACTCCGCGGTGTGCGTGGGCTGCGGGATGACGTAGACGGCCTTCTCCCCGGGCTTCGGTATCGTGGCCTGCGGAATCGCCCAGGAGTGAGCCAGGCCCTTGGGATCGACAAGCCTGAGATCGAGATGCTCTCCGGCACGCTCGGCGTGATGCCGCTGTACGGCTAGAGTCCACTGCTGTGGAGACTTCACCACAGGCAGCGGCTTGATCTCTCTAGACGGAATGCCTGGAGCAAACTCAGCCATTACGAAGTCCGGACTGCGAAATCGATGTTGGGCTCCTGGATGCCGAACTCGTCATCAACGACGAGACTGGTGTCGAGAAGGTCTACGGAGTCTCCTGTGCTGGGGATCAGTATCCTACGTACGAACCCAGTGCCATCGATGCTCATGTCTATGGTAACACCGCGAAGAATCCGTACCTCGGCATAGCCATCACGATCCGTAGAGATTTGTGTGTTGTGTCGAAAGACACCCCAGTTCATCGATTGATCCTGGACCAGGCTGGGCATGAAGACGTTGTTCAATGTCACGCGCCTGTTGGGTATGGGATTCCCGGATAGATCTGCCAGTCGTATGAAGGCGACGATGGTCAGAGATTTTGCGATGGTCTGTGTGCGTGGCGGCGGGAACGGAACTCCTGTACCTGTGGTATCCCCAGTCGTCGCGTGCAGGAACTCGACCTTGTACCAGAAGTCGGTGTCGCTATTCTGATCAGTCCAGAAGTACTCATGAGTGCCGGAGACTAGAGCGGTATCAGCATCGATACCCACGGCGCCGTCGCCTTCTGCGAAACCCAAGAACGGATTGGCGTCACCGTCCAGGATCTCAATGCTGGCGTTGCTTCCAGTCGCTACAGTGGTCAGACGGAGCTTGCCATCGACGTCGGATGCAACGACAAGACCGGTGGCACCGTTGATCGCGACTACCACCTGTGCTGTCGTTACAGGATCTGGATCGCTGAACGTAACATCTACCTCTGTGACTCCGTTGACTCTGAACTTCAGTTCTTTCGCGTTGAGCTGGTGCGGTGTGTCTACGGACGAATCCAGAACTGCAGCAGCCGCTGCCGCAGCAGTCGCGGCTTCGTAGAGGCCGTCCTTGCCAGAACGACTGCGCCACCACCGCAGCCTGTTGTAGGTGTCGAGGGCGGTGGTGATGTCAGCAACGAAATAGCTGATCTGAATTGGCTGATTCGTGACTACCATCTTTCCTCCACCGCATACTATATCAGACGCCTGATGTGCCGGAATACCTTAGGAGGGTCTGGTTGTGGATCGAGACCGCTGAGAGTTGTGTGCGACGAGACCTGTGCTTCTGGTTCTGGAGAAGCGCTGACCTCATCAGGTCTCCACACCTTGCCAGGATCTGGCGAAGGATCCAGTCCTGTCACGACATGTGGCAGCCTATCCAGGCCTTCTGGCTCTGGAACATCTGATTTGAACTGATCTACAAAAAGACGAGAAGGATCATCTGCCGGATCCAGACCCGTTACGACGTGGTGTACGAGTTCCGCAGGGAACTCCTGCATGGGGTAGATGTAGTGTGCCGGCCTGAACCTAGCATCAGGTACGAGGACGACTAGTCCGCTCAGGAAGATGGTCGGCGAACTCAGGACCACGTTTGGTGTGGCCCTGAGTACCAGGATCACATCCTGGGTACCTGGCTGTAGCAGAGCCGCCACGGCTCTATCCTACTATCTGAATGCCGCGCAGCGCAGTGTGTGTTGTTGGACCCGGTATAGTTACCGCGACACGCGCCTTGACGCTGGCTCCGGCAACAAATCCAGGAGGGTCCGATCTATCCATACTGAACACACCCTGAGCATCAGGACTGCCGTCTGTGAGCGTGAACAGGAGGTTACCGTCGTGGTCGTAGAACTCGACCGATACTGAGGTAGGGGTTCCGTAGATCTCCCCATTCCTCTCCAACCAGATATCACAGGTGAGAAGCAAGTTGGAGGGATCAAACGCAAAGTTTGCTATGATGTTGTTGATCACCACACCGGCGGCAACAGCGCCTGTAATCTCCGTGATTGCATCTGCGGACAGAGCCGAGGCATTCACTGTATCTGCATCCATGCCCTCAACCTGTGCCCTGATACGCCCGGAGACCAGGGTTGCTGGTAGCCTGCTCTGGATATCATCGGTATCGACTTGAACCGCTGCAACAGATGCAGCAGAAGCCCGTGACGACACGGCAGCGTCCAGGTTTGCGAGTGCCGGTGCCTCCGACGAGGTGATCGCACCGGCAGAGATCTGAGCTGCACCAATCACATCTACATCCATGCCCTCTACTTGGGATCGCATCCTGCCACCGGATAGCGATGCCGGAAGCCTGGCCTGGATGTCATCAGTATCGGCCTGGACTGCCGCAACCATGGCTACTGTTGGAATGTAGTATATGTTTTCGACGATAAGGATGTGATCTTTTGATACAGCGTCTATTACGCCGCTGAATCTGTACTCGGCAATCAACTGCCGTGACACAGTAGGATGATTCGTGATGGCTGATAGATCTAGCGTATACGTATAAAATCCGTTTCCGATGTCAGACATCGGAGTCTCTCGTGTGACCCAGCCCGACGTCTTGAACGTCATATCGGACCAGTCCAGGTAGTTGTTCGTCGTCGGCCCATCGCGTAGGGCAACCAAAGCCGTTAGCCCGGCTACACCGCCGTCATCTGACACCGACACGGACAGGACAACATCGGACTGTGCGTACTCCGCTATGATCAGGCTCATTCGATTTCCGCGATGTCTAGAGCACAGTTGAAGTCCTGATTGCTTCCCGTCGCGGCTAGAGCGGCGAGAACGTAGATGTCACTGACACCGTTGAGACCGAAGGAACACAGGTCGCGATCAACCGAAGGCGGGAGTGTAATTCCTCCGCGAGCGGCAGCAGCACCGGCTGTTATGAACCCAGCTCCAAGAGTTGTTCCCCGTGCCGATACAGTCTGTAGTGTCGTGCTCACCTCGATCATACGGGTTCCGGTGAACGGTGCTCCACCCCACGTCAGCGCTCCGGCAAGCGTAGGGTTCTTAAGCAGGTACCACCCCATAGAAACGTTTGATCTGTTCAGTAGCGTGATACCAGCCACCCGTAGTGCAGCAGACGGAAATGCGTGCCACAGCCTAAACGACAGACAGCTCACCAGAGTCGTTGCCAGCGCAATGGATCCTGTGATTGGTGGATTCTCTACCGTGACAATCTCTGTTAGGTCCTCTGGACCACCGTCTCTTGAGACCTCAGCACAGATCTGCAGAAGAGTGGACGGACTGGCTACTACACCGGTATTTCTGATCGAGTACCATGGCGCCAGGTTTGCCGAGCTGATGTATGGAGCCGTCGTAGTGTTTGCGTGCTGGAACTCGTGAACAATACGCAAAAGGCCATCGGCGCAGTAGAACCCAACACGTACACGACCGACATACAACGCCTGTAGATCGATCGCTAGGATCTGAGCCTTTGTCCAGTCGATCGTTATACCGGAGCGCCCCGTGCCGTCCATGGGGTCGACGTTCCAATCAGATTGATCAACAGCAGGGCCGGCGTCTAGGTTTACAACCCTAAGCGTTACGGGACCCGTGCCCTGTCGACGTAGAAGAACGCCGTTGCCCCACACCGACGCCCCACCGATGGTCGTGTTCGGGCCATCATAGAAGCCGATCTCGACCTCTTGGTTTGCTTTTGCCGCGGGCAAAACGAACGAGAGCGTAGCTCGATGCGCCTGACCGGAACGGTAGATGTGCAACGTGTGTCCACGTCTACGAACGGCGTCACCATTTGCTGTAGTGACGTTCAGCGCGATGGACCCGGTTCGCGTCGCCACGACAGTCCCGGCACCTACGATTGTCTGATCAAAGAGGTCAGAACGGGTGTCGTGAACAGCCGTAGACGACATGAGCAGCTCGGGCTGCGAGACGCGAAGACGTCCAAACGCATCGAGCTGTGCGCCGTCGATAAGCTCTACCCTACGACCGCCTTGAATGATCGCCATTAGCCGTATGTTTCCGTAGTTCTGTTATCCCAGACCGCGGAGTTCTCTGACGTTACCATCTCCTCCGTTGGATTACCGGCGACCAGCATGATCCTTCGAATCGTCCATACGGCTTGACTGTCCTGCGAACCGTACGGGGCTTCACCGATGTACATGACATCGGGATCCGCCAGGTCGTAGCGCTTCGTTACTTCAGGTCTGATCGGCATCAGGATCTCCCTAGCAACGCAATGAGTTGGTTGCGTGTTCTGGTGAGATCCGCGGCAGTTGCAGCACCACCGCCTGCCTGTACGAGACCGGCACTATTAGACGTCGCGATGGATACCTGGTTGAGGTTCAAGACGTCGAGGATGTTGGTGTTGGCACCCACGACGCTGACTCTGTACTGGCCATCCTCGAACGTAACGGTGTAACCGTTTATGATCTCTATGATCCTGGCAAAGGTGACGCCGGCTAGGGTAACAGGTGCGACGTGCCTGTGCGTGTCGTCGAACACCATCCCGGCTTCGCTGGCTTCCAGCTCCTTGAGTTGGAGTCTAAACCAGTCGGCGTCAAGCTCGTAGAACGAGCCACCCAACGGAGTGAGATCCGCCTGCGGAACCAGGATGGTCGTGCTAAGCCAGTCGATGGACACGCTCATTGTTTGGTCCCACACGACGCACAGAACCGGTGCGTCGTCAGCTCCTTTACCTTTGCGGTCAACTCAACGATCTGTGCATAGAGCTGCTGCTTCTCGGCATCCTGTGCGCCGAGTTCGCGATGCATCACCTGGCCTTGCTCTACGTACTTCTCTGTTGCCTGCTTGAGCTGCTCTTCCTGTCGCTTCACGACCTCTAGTAGCTTGTTGCGTTCTGTCTGCAGGAGATCCGCGGCATGATTCATGGAGCTGGCAAGCCGCTCGGCGTAGGAAAGCCTGCGTTCTACTGGCCAGGACTTGTACTCCTCACCCCACCGAATCTGTGGGGCCGGAGACTTCATCTGCGGCAGTCTCTTGATCTCCTTGAGGTCACCAAGACCGTCAGGTTCCAGATCAGGATATTTGCTGTCTTCCTTCACCGCCACCTCACTGGTCCAGCGTCATCTGAACCGTCTTGGTCAGTCCGTTGCCATTATCTACCACGTCTGTGAAGAAGGCATCCTTGTAGTACGGCGCGCTAGTCGCCTTTCGCGCATACCCACGGATGTTCTGATCGACAGAAAAGGATCTACTCGCCGAGATGATACCAGAGCCGTTGGTCGTGCCCTCAAGGACAACACCAGTCGACGTAATCGTTCCGGTCGCCGGCGTTGCAGGAGTACCAGACACCGTGTAGTCGTAGGCGTTTGCCGTGACATTGGAGATCGAGAAGACTCCGTTGTACTCCTGTTGGTTGGCACCACGAATCGCAACCTTGTCGCCGTTCGACAGGCCATGCCCGGTATGGCTGACGCTAGCCGTAGAACCAGATCTCGATATGGTGACCGACTCTCGATAGGGTAGGTCTCCAGTACCATCACCGGCTTCAACGATTACACGAACCGAGGCAATCGCCGCACCAGCAGACGTCTTTGTCGTGATCTGTGTCGTGACTGGCTGCTGAACGACAGTGACAGTCGCACCTGCTGTCTTGTACGTGAAGTTACAGGTACAACCGATCACGTTGATGGTAACAGTACCTGTTGTCCTCTTGACATGGAACGTCGAGTCGTTCTGCGCATCAGATGCATTGAAACCGGTGAACGTGATGCCACGGAACGTAACTGCCGTAGGGCTCGACGTACCCAGCTCGATGGCGTGGTGCGCGTTGGTGCCCTTCGAGAATGTCATGTTGTCGAGGAAGCCATCTGGATCCGTGTTTACGTTCCAGATCAGAGCTGAGGTATCGGCAGCGGCTCTG
>JACCDR010186672.1_pt1 | contig 10445 bp, 21 predicted proteins | sample 7446431 | NCBI WGS metagenome assembly JACCDR01 (sample SAMN15323443, study PRJNA562643) | freshwater metagenome | isolation source: river surface water | place: USA:Blue River Watershed | collected 2017-08-17 | reverse complement strand
TCCAGAGAGTCCCATACAACAATAGAAGCACGTTTACCAAGCCATGAAACTATCGCTTTTCCGTTCGAAAAAACGCATCCTTCGGCAATGATACCGCTTCCACTAATACCGGAAACATCTTCAAGTCGGTTTAATTTAAATCTTCTCATTCAAAACTCCCCCAAGATTTATCCCCTAACGACAGACACCGACAATTCTTGCGGTGCTTTTCCGGTCGTTTATAGCATTTAAACATGCAAGCAAGATCAGTACAAACCTTACTGGAAAAGACTAGCGTTTCTGGGTTGTAGTACGCATCCCACACATCGCAATATCTGTCGGTTTTGTCAATTACCATTAAAAAACCTGTTCCATAACCAATTTGTTATAAACCCAGCGATAAATCCAGTACAAAGGCTAATTAAAAAGCTTTCCAGTGTCATTCCGGCGTTCCTGGCGTTAAATCTTTAAGATATTCTCGATAAACCAATACCATCATTTCCGCATCTTTCCGCATATCTCCTTCTGGAGATATCATTAACACATCCCCATGTAGGGCATTCCAACGCTCAGGAACACTATAAGATCTAATTTCACTGTCACCAAAAGCCCATATGCGGAATTTTTCCGAATCTTCATTCGGAAGCATAAAAGATTGAAAAAGGGATTTCATTTTATTCAGGCGTTCCTGGCGTTAAATTTTTTTTGTATATTAATCTAACTGGGCCAACCATTCCGATCTCATTTTTTAATGCAATATCGACAATAGGATAGTCACTAACAGGTAAAAAATTTGGAATTCTACAGTCATATTTTAATTTTTTGTATGTATCTACATCTATGTAAGCAAAAATGTATTCTTTCATTCAGGCGTTCCTGGGGTTAAATCAATATCCAGCCCTGTTTTCATTTCGATAGCCTCTTCGGCCAACTCCTCAGCAAAATTATCGTCAGCAAGTCCCAGCTTCGCATTGATCGCAGAGCATGAGCAAAGTAATAGCAACGGCAAAATCATGTAGCGCATAAATCCCTATTTTTTAATTATCCTTATTCTTTCAACTTTTGAAATGTCGATCATTGAATACTCTTCTCCAACTATACCAGCAGTATAAATGACTTTTCTTTCAAACATTGATTCCAATTGTTTTGTAAACTCTTTGATATCTAATTTTTCACCTTTGATTCCGTAACACATAGAACCATCTGGAAAATCAAAGATTAATTCATGAGTAAACTCAGATTCTTTTTTCTCAGATTCTTTTTTCTCATTTTCTTCAACTTTTTTAGGCTCTTTTTCCCAAAACATGTTTACCCTTAAAACGGAATTGGTTCATCATCTTCTACTGCTGGCATATCCTGCTTTTGATTCGCAGCGCAGGAATAGTAAAAATTAAGAAAAATCAAAAAATAACCAATAACAACCATCAGAATCATCCAATACCTGTTCAATGCAAACATGAAGATGTTCATGTGTAGTTACCCTGCTGCAATAGAACAGGGTATTCATTGGAGATATGGCAGGGATTCCCATATGGTAATAGAGCTTCAAAATGGGATTTCCTCATCGCTTTCTTGTTCTTCTTTTCTTCCGCTGGCAGCAGCTTGAGATGCGTTGGCTTTTTTCATGATCGCTTGCACGGCAGCATTCGAAAAGGCATCCATGTGACTTTTCTCTTTAAAGCGGAGGTGGCTAAAATACTTCTTTACGCCCAGTTCATCAGTAACTTCTTTTTGTGGGAATGTAACCCATTTATGCGTTCCCTTTTCGAAGATGGCGCAGCCGAATACCTCAATGCCAAATTTTGGAATGTAAAGATCGGCAAACCCTAAAAGTGCGCCTTTATTCACGGGTTTGTATTTCGTGCATTCTATCGTCATTAGAAACCTCTTGTATGCGTTCTTGTAATCTTTGAATAAAAGACTTTCTTTCGGGGTCATACTGACCCTCAAGAATATTTTTTATCAATTTCAATTGCTGGTCAAAATTATCATTCGAAGTCTCCAAAGCCGTCACTTCCTTCCGTTTTAAAAGGGTTTTTAACCGGGGTATAATTCGTGAATTTTGTGTACTCTCCCTTGTAAGTCAGTAGAACCTGACCGACTTTCCCGTGCCGGTTCTTTAATATATTCACCTCGGCAAGACCAGGCGTTTTATTGGGGTCGTAGTAGTCAGGTCTATGTATCATCATGACGACATCGGCATCTTGCTCGATCGACCCAGACTCCCGCAAATCAGACAGGAGCGGCCTTAAATCGGTTCTGCTCTCCGATTTTCTCGACAACTGGGACAAGCACAGGATCGGTATATTCAGCTCGCCAGCGAGCAATTTAAGCTCCCTCGAAATCTCCGCTACCTGTATCTGCCTATTCTCTTCAGATTGCCTGGAGCCGGAACCTAAGATGAGCTGTAGATAGTCGATCACCAAAAAGCCGATATTCTGCTTATCTTTTAAACGTCTTGCCTTAGATTTGAGTTGCGATATCTTGACCCCTTTCACGTCATCAATAAAAACCTGGTGGCCCTCTATCTCTTTGGCCGCAGCGTTCAACTTGTGGTACTCCATCGAAGAGATTGACCCCACCTTCACTTTCTCAAGAGACACTTCGGCATGAGCGCAAATAATCCTTTTTCCCATCTCCTCCGCTGTCATCTCAAGAGAGAAAATAGCTGTTGGTAGTTTTCCCACAATGGCGATATTTGTTGCAATGTTTAACGCCAATGCAGTTTTTCCCATTGCGGGTCTTGCCGCTAAAATTATCAGGTTTGAGTTGTTGAATCCCATGAGTGTTTTATCTAAATCATAGAGGTGAGTTTTAATGCCCTCGGAATTGGCGGCATCCTCGCCAAACTGTTGGAAAAGCTCCTGCTGCTCCTCTACTTTCTTCATGAAAGGTTTTTTATGGTCTGTATCCTCTCCGGTAATAAGACCTGTCATGGTCTTGAGCGTATCGGTATTTGTATCTCGGCTGACATCAAGAAGGCTTTTTTGCGCCTTATCAATAATATCGGTGGGTGTCAGCTCTTCTTCTAATGCCCTCTTTTCCCCCTCCTGGAAGATGCCGATTGCAGCCCTCAGCAACGCCTTGTCTTTTACGATCTGACAGTGTTCTTCAATATAAGCGGAGGTCGTAGCAAAATTTGAAAGCGTCACCAGGTAGGCCATATCACCGACAGCCTTAAGCTTATCATTTTTTTTCAGCTCTTCGGCCAAAATGACAATATCCACTGGCTTGTCCTGATTGCGGATCGTGCGGACATGCTCAAAGATCGTTTTATGCTCTCCATAGTAAAAATCCGATGGATACAGGCTATCATAGGCGATATTGAGAGCGTTTATCGAATTGAGAAGCGCACCCAACACCATCATCTCGGCATCTTTAGACTGAGGGGGTAATTTCACTTTGTAACCTCAATAAGATCGCCAAAAAACGGGACTAATTCCGCTTTCTTCTTGGCTGTAATTTGCTTCACTTGATTCACCTCTTCCGTCAGCTCGGAAATAAGCCTATTCAACTCATTGTGCCGAGCAAAAAGCCCCCGGCGGAGATTGGATATTGTCGCCTTAAGATTTTCACATTCTTGATTCAGCCGCTCTATTTCCGAGCTGTTAAATAAATCGTATTGCATAAAATATCCGTCAGCCTTAAAAAGGGACATGTACATACTTTCATGTCCTCATCATTTTATCCTGTTTGTTTCTTACCCCTAGGAGCCAAACCTAGGGGTTCTTTTTTAATCGGCTGTCAGGCGATAACTGCTCTTTGAATCAGAGCGGTATTTCTCAACGTCAACACCTGGACAACTTTCGCTAACAAGCTTTTCATAGTCAACACGGCCTTTTGTCTCGTACTTTGTCAACTTAAAGCCGTAGCCTTTAATAGATCGGGAACCGGCCTTGTCTATAATTTTTTGTTTAACTATGTCAGCCTTAGACTCATAGTCTTTTTGCATCGAAACATAGTAATGGTATAGCGAATAGTTGTCAGCCAATTCCGAATCTTGGCTCATATCGACATAATCCCGATCGGTCAGCGGAGGAGCAACTAAGTTATCTACCATTTTTTTAAACTCGATGCCTTTTTTGACTATCTCGTCCATCAGGTTCTCATCACGTTTTACTACCACCATAACGCTATCGCCAGGTCGGTAGCTGATATAGTGGCACTCATCATATCCAGACCCAGCCACAAGCATATGATTTTGACATTGCAGCAGATGGAAGTAGGGAACCTCTCCTTTTTTAGCTTGCTCGTGCCAATCGGAATTGTTGTTTTTGATCTCAACGATGATCTTTTTCTCTTCATTGAGTCCGTCAAGGGAGGCCATAAAATCAGGGTGTTGCTCACTCGTTATAACAGCAGGAGTGACTCTATAGCCTGTCTCCTCCAAATACCATTGCCTCGCTGCCTCTTCGATAGCCAACCCTTTTTTCATGTGAGGAGAGGAGCCTTGCGGCTCCCTTAGTCCCAGCTCTTCTTCCCACAGCTCGAAAGCCGTCTGGTAAGGTGATTGTCCCAAGATGATAGGAACCTTTGAGCTGGATATTTTCCCTTTGCGAAACTCTAGCCATTCTGCGGAGCCTTGCTCCAAGTGAAATTTAATCATGTGTTAACCCTGCTGTTTCCAAAGATTTCTGGTATTCGTTCATGCGCTCAATTGCCGTTTTTAAAATTGGCCTGTATTTTTTTATGGGAATTTTTGTTATGTCGCTGTCGCACTGTTTATCCACAAAATCAGAAATTTCCGCCTGTTTTTCAGGGTTGCATTGACTGATTACCCGGATAAGTTCTTGCACCTCTTCGGGAGAGGCGTAAACAGTCTCAATAACGACAGGCGGCGGCGGAGGTGGCGGCGGAACCTCTTCAGCATGGACAACCGGGAGGTTTTCAACAGGTATTTCACCTTCGATATAGCAGCCTTTGCAAACATCAGGAAAAAGCTGCCTGGCTAGACGAGTTAAAGCCCTGGCGAAAAGCATATCTTCAGGGTAGGACTGCCAGACGTTCTTATAGATGCCAGCCTGTTTCGCATCCGCTATTGAAAAAGAGCAGGTGAAAGTGTCGCCATTATCAGCTCTCTTTCCCCTTAAGATGCAAATATCCTTATTGCTTTTCTCGTCCTTGATGATCGAATGTCCAGCCTGACGGATAAGAAAATTCATGGTATTGGCTGAAAGCTCTACCTTGCCGTTGACAAAGTACATGCCGCCATTCAAAGCGTCCAGTGGGTCTATTCCGATACTCTTGGCTTTTTGCAGGATCGCAAAAACGCCAACGTCACCGATCTTTTGAAAATGCTTCATCTGAAGCAGTTTTGAAGTCATGGCTTGCATAACTTCCAGCTCTTTAAGAGAACTATCTATTGAAAAATCTTGTTTAACTAAATCTGTCATGTTTAAAACTCGTATTGTTCGATTAAATTTGGGTTTAATTCTAGCATACGCAGCACCCTTTCGAGTGCCGCATCATAATCTAGGCCATCAGCTATTTCGTCTTGAATCAACAGCTCAAAAACATGCTCATACATGGCACGCCTTAAGAATGGATTTAGTGAAAGGGTTATCTTCCGAGCTGCGATCGATCAAGAGGTTGTAATCGTCAATATTCAGGTTCGAATCAACAGCATTCAAAATATCGTTAATACGATTTTTCATATCGTCTTTTTCCAGCTCGATAAGTCCGGTCAGCATGAAAGCGATGCGCTCAATGTTAAAAGCCACTTCATCTTTCAGGCCGTTTACAATGTCCACATGCTCTTGAATCTCCATGTAATCATCCATGCGGTTATGAGCTGGCTCGGCATAGTCCCAATCTTCTTGCGTGCAGTGCATTTTAGGCTCCTTTTTGTTGTTCGTGGCAAATATAACACAAACGTTATTTATCACAAAGAGAAAATTGCAATGGAGAGAAATTTATTTTTGTGGTATTTTGGAGGAAACCAAGGAGGTTATTATGTATCTAAGAGACTATTTGCACAAATTCCGCATCTGCAAAGCCGATTTTGCCCGTCAGGTCAAATACTGCCGAGAGCATATTTCGGGAGTTGCAGAGGGTAGGATAAGAGGCGGAATCCGCTTTGCGGAAGCAGTCGAGAAGGAAACCAAAGGGTTGGTGACAGCTCAAGAAGTGCTGGAAGCATACGACCAGAACAAAAGAGAGATGGAGGAAAACGAAAAGTTTTTAAGTAAGCTTTAAATAAAAAAAGGGGCATACGGCCCCCTTCCGATCTCAGCGATCTAAACAACAAAAAAGATAGCGGAATACTACCTTATCAAGCTATTTTGTGGAAGTTTCTTGTTTTCCTGAACAAAAATAAGAAAGCCCCTAATTCGAGCTAGGGGCTTATAGTGAGATAGACTAGGATATTTCTACCTCTAGTTTATCTCACAGAAAAATTGTTCTCAACCGCAATGATTTTTTTAGTGAGATTTTTATGATCTCTAATGGCTTCGTTCCAGTCCCCCGATCCGTCCTGACTGATTCCCGCTATAAAAGCGCTCGGCTGAAGTATCAAAAAGTTTTGTGGGTGATCTTTGAAATGGCAGCCTTCAAACCGACAAAGCACGTTGTCGGGAAAAATCTTATAGATATCGAAATCGGCCAGTTTTGCGTAACCATCCGTAAACTTGCGGAAATCTGCAATAAAGAGGTTAAGTACGAAGAGGATTTAATCGACCGCAATTTAATAGATAGAGCTATTACATATTGGGAAACGTGCCAATATGTGAGACAAACTTTTATTCACAAAAAAACGTTGTTAACTATCACTATACCAGAGTTTTACGAAAATAGTAATAAATCTTCCCTAGAGAAAACTGGCGAGACAACAAGTGAGACAACAAGTGAGACAAAAAAAACTTCTGTAAACAACAACAAATCAAACAGTTACGAAAAAAAAGAAAGCATCACCGAGACAACAAGTGAGACAACAAGTGAGACAAGTGCGAGACATAAAAGAACAAAGAGAACAAAGAAAGAAATAAGAAAAGACAATGTTGGGGGAACTGACGTTCCAAAAAAGAAGACGTTGCTTTCCTCTTGCGAGGAAAAAGAGGGCATTGAAAAGAAGTATCGGCGGCTAATGCCGGAGCAGCAGCTTTCGCTGCAAATGCTCAAAGAGGCTGAGATCAACACCTCGGAAGAAACTCTTTCATTCTGGGCAAGAACCTACGAAACCGACAGGTTGCGTGCCGTTGTCGAACACTGCAAACGCCAGCAGCCGCAAAATCTCGGCGGCTTGATCCAAAAGTTTCTGAAGGAGGGGTTGCCCGTTCCGACAGCGCAGACCGTTACGAACCGACAGGTTGCAGAGCTGTATGCTGCCAATTTCAGAGGAATCACCCTTAAACGCAAGCATTGCAAAATCGGTGAGATAGAGCTATCATATGAGATGAATCCCGAAATTTTCTATCAAACCATAGATAGACATACCGAAAATTATTAGAACATGGTTTCTGTTAACATAGACCGCTATACAATCAACGATCTACCTATCAACCCTATCGGAAGACGTTTTCATCAAAATGATAGCTTAAATCGAATTTATGGAGGTTTTAGACAAAATGACTAAATGGATCTCAGCAAAAGAAAAGCTCCCACCACAAAATCCTGAAGATAAAGATTATTCAATTTATGTATTGATAACAGACGGTAACAATGTTGGGATAGGTTGGATTTTTTACCCTGGTAAACAGGAAGAAGACTTAACTTGGTATGAGGCTACAGATTTTATTTCATCGGAAAATAGTTTAGAGTTTGAAAAAATAACCCACTGGGCCAAATTACCAAAGCTGCCAAAAAAACTTGTTTGAAGATTAAAATTGATACTTAACACAACACCTTGCACTTTAGGCCATGATCGTTTGGAAAGCTCAGCTCGATATCGTCACAAACAAGCGGGAGCATTGGGCCGCCACACACCGCCGCAATAAAAAAAATGCCAGGGTCTTAAAAAAGCTCTGGATGGTCGAAAAAGACAAGCCGACAGCTCCCTGTCTCATCATCATCGAGCGGCTATATAACCCCTCTCTCAAGCAAAAAAAAATGGACGATGACAATTTTATAGCTGGCTGTAAAGGGATCAGGGATTGCATCGCAGATTTAATCATCCCGAACCTGGCGGCTGGAAGAGCTGACGAAGAAAAAAGAGGGTTGCAGTTTTGCTACCAGCAGACAGCAGCAAAAGAATCCGCAACCCTGATAAAATTTTTTATTGGAAATAGGAGCCGTAATTCGTAATTTCGTTGATCGCTCGATCTAATGCCGAACTAAAAGAGCCGACCGTTAAAGACCTCATCGTTGCCACAAGCTCTTTTACTTTTTGGATGTCCGCATCGTAAGAAACTAATTCCGCTTCGTATCTAGCGATCTCTTCATCTTTGCCGTATCGGGATAGCTCATAGTCAATACGCTCCCAAGTCAACTTTTCGTAACATGCTCTCATGTAAATTTTGACCTCCCCATCAGGAGTTTGTTTGCAAACTGTTATTGAGTGCTTGTTGTCATCCCTGTACTGCCAAGCTCGCAATCCTGCGGCAACTAGACCGTCAACAAACCTCTTGTCAACGTGCTTGTAATGTTCATAATCTTTTTTTACTTTTGCGATCGCTTCGCACAGCTCTTTTTCAGCTTTGGCTGTATTCAATCTTTTTATAATCTCTTGTTTAATCATGTCTCATCCTTTTTGTTTTTAAATCGTTGTAATGATAGTTAAAATCTGTCGTAAAATGTCGGCTTCTTCCAATCGCAAAGATCGCTTTCCTCAAAATCGATGTCATCCCTTAGCTGATACCGATTAAATTTCCACTCCTTGAAAAATTTTTTAATGTCGTATCGAAGGGTTACTCGGTCTTCTTGGCCAGAGAATTTCGGATCGTAAAAATGTTGCAGGTAAAAAATATTTCCGTTGATATCTTCTGAGATAAAAGCCTCGCCCAAAGATTCAAGGCTGTCGTGGCTGCTGTAATACTCGTCAGCGTCTAGGTATTTCAGCTTAAAAAACTGCTCTTTTACACTTTCAATTTCGGTGTCCCAAGTATGAGCTTCCTCAGCCCACTCTTTTGCAGTCATCAAAGTTCCTGATCCCTCGTTTAAAAGCAGGTCGGAATTTTCATAGTTAAAATCTGCGGCTTTGTACATTTTTTTCTCACATATAAAATTTTTTAATACCAAGCGAATTAAAAAAATGATATCGACTGTTTTCATCCCGAGGTACTTCTAAAAAAATATAGATGTCAATTGCCTCACCCAGAGAAATCTCTTCCACTTCGGGCGCAAACTTGGAATAATCCAATATAAAATCTATTTTTTCGTGAACTCCTTCCGTCATGTAATAATCGTCAACTTTTGCTGATGTAAACGGCTCGTTCGGCTCATAGCCAGAAATTTCACAAGCAATTTTTTGTAAGTTATTCATATCAATCCTTGTTTTATTGTAATTTTTATTGGTGTGCATTCTAAAGTCCCGTTTTTCCAACTCTCATATAAATCTGAGAAAAAAATATCATTTTCAAAAAGGATATCTTTCAAGCAAGAGGGATTCTTAAAGATACAGCACAAATAAAATGCGAAATCTGTCATATCTTCAAACTCTTCACCTAATTCATCTAAAATTAACTCTTCAAAATCCGCTAAATAATCCAAAACGTTACTCCTTTTTCTTGTCTTTTTTTGTATCCCAGCCGCTACGACCTGCTTAGCTCTCGGCTAAGTGATCAGGGAGACTTGCTTTGATGTAACTAATCTATCACAAACGTGAGATTTATGTCAATCGGGTATTTTGCAACATCCCTTTAAAGTTTTTTTTGCTTATGATAGGTTGAAAATAAAAATTTGAGGTGTTTATGCCAGCAGGAAGACCGAGAACAGTTTCCCCACCCCCAGAAGAGCTAGAAAAACTCGGACAGCAAATGATAGATTGGGTTATTCAAAATCGACCGTTACATTTAAGTGAGTGGTGGAGCGGAGAAATGTTTATTATCGAGAAGGTTTGGGATACTATTTGTAGAGCACCAGAATTTTTCCCCTATTATGAAAAAGCTTTGAGAATTATAGGTATACAATATCTTGATAAAGATAGTTCAGTAAGAGACAACATTTCGCAGCGTTGGCAAAGGGTTTATTTTAAGGATTTGAAACGCAGCGAAGATGAGGACAAAATTTTTGAGTCGCAGCTTAAAAAGGAAGAAAACAAAATTTCCGCTCAGACACTAGCTGAGATCATGAAAAACCCTTCAGACATAAGCCAAAAGTGAATTTGCTCTCTGACAAAACTTGGCGGCTGAACAATCTTTATCGCATCGTAGACAAACAAGGGGACTCGATCCCCTTCCGCCTTAACGCAATTCAAAAAAGCGTTTTAGACATACCCCACAAGCGGAAAATCCTTCTAAAAGCTCGTCAGGTAGGGATGTCAACATATTCCGTGCTTGACTATCTCGATGACGCTATCTTTAACTCTCATCTAT
>JACCDR011074456.1_pt1 | contig 10447 bp, 7 predicted proteins | sample 7446431 | NCBI WGS metagenome assembly JACCDR01 (sample SAMN15323443, study PRJNA562643) | freshwater metagenome | isolation source: river surface water | place: USA:Blue River Watershed | collected 2017-08-17 | reverse complement strand
GGCCTCCTTCACGCGGTTGAGTTCGCGCTGGACGTTCTCCGGCAGTTCCTGCGTGCGGCCGATGGTGAGCAGGCGCACGCGGTTCTTGATCAGGTTGTTCAGCTCGCGCTTCAGGAAGTAGTCGAGCAGGCCCATGAGCCCGGAGACCTCCTCCGGCGGGCGTTTCCAGTTTTCAACCGAGAACGCGTAAAGGGTGATGTAACGCATGCCGATCTCGCGGGCGGGGTCCACCACGGTGCGGACGGTTTCGACGCCCCGGCGGTGTCCCTCGAGCCGCGGCAGGCCGCGCGATTTTGCCCACCGGCCGTTGCCATCCATGATGATGGCAACGTGCTGGGGAATCTGGCCGGGGGCGGGTGACGACATGAGAGGCGGCGATTTAGGAAGCCGGCGGCAAGTTTGACAAGCCGCCTTCGCATAAAGCTTCGGCGCGCCAAGGGTGGGCTTGCACCGCGCTGAACGGTGCTTATCAGGGCGTTATGGCCAAGCCGCTCAGCCCCGATGAAGTCGCCTCCGCGTTGGCGGCGCTGCCCGGTTGGCGGCTGGAGCGCGACGCCTTGGCGAAGGAGTTCAAGTTCGGCTCTTTTCGCGATGCGTTGGCCTTCATGGTCCGGGTCGGGTTCGAAGCCGAGGCGGCCGACCACCACCCGGAGTGGACCAACGTCTACAACCGCGTGGCGATCCGCCTGAACACTCACTCGGCCGGTGGCAAGGTCACGAGCAAGGACGTGGAGCTGGCGAAGGTCATCGAGACAGTTGTGTAGGCTCGTCGTTTGCGCCGACCTCGGCGCAGCCGCCCGGTCCTACAGCACCTTCACGGCGGCGAGCACGAGCTTCTCAAACGCGGCTGCGCCCTTGCCGGCGTTTTCCAGCGTGTGGGCGTGGGTGAGGTTCTCGGCGGAAAGGCCGGCACCCATGTTGGTGATGCAGGAAACGCCCGCGACCTTCATGCCGCAGTGGCGGGCCAACAGACACTCGGGGACGCTCGACATGCCGACCGCGTCGCCACCCCAGCCCTGCGCCATGCGGATCTCAGCGGGGGTCTCAAACGACGGGCCGCGAAAAGCGACATAAACACCCTCGTGCAGCGTGATGCCGATGTCCCTGGCGGCGGCCTTGATCTTGGCGCGGGCGCCGGGGTCCCAGGCGTCGGTCACGGAGAAAAAGCGCGGGCCGAAGGCGTCGTCGTTGGGGCCGACCAGCGGATTGAGGCCGAGGAAATTGATGTGGTCGGTGATGAGCATCAGCTCGCTGACCCCGATGTGCGGGCGCAGGCTGCCAGCGGCGTTGGACAGGAAGAGCGTCTCGACACCCACCGCGCGCACGGCGCGGATCATGGTTTTCAGCGGATAGGCGTCGTGGGTCTCGTAGAAATGCTTGCGGCCGCTCAGCACGATGACGGGCACGCCGCTGAGCGTGCCGAGGATGAGCTGGCCGACGTGGCCGGCCACCGTGAGCTCCGGGAAGCCGGGCAGGTCGCGGTAGGGGAGGATGACCGGTCGTTCAACCAGCCGGGCCAATCCGCCCAGGCCGGAGCCGAGGATGATCGCGAGCTTCGGCCGCAATCCGCCCAGCGCGGCGGTGATCTTGGCGGCGGAGAGGCGGACGTTTTCGGCGTGAGTCGGGGCGTCGGACATGGGGCGGAGCTTGTTGAAAAGCGCGAGCCACACAAGCCCGGGGGCGGCCGGCTTTTTTTGCCGGGCCAGCAATACCACTTGCCTGTCATTCTGTGTGCAGCGAAGAATCCAGCGTGATGCCCGCCCGCGTGCGCAATTCTGGATTCCTTGCTGCGCTCATAATGACAGCTGCGATGCTTGGGCAGATTACCGGACAGCGTCTCGCGGCCGCCGATGCCCTGGTTCCCTTGGGTGGTTCCCCGCTTGGACCGGTCGTCACCGCCGCCTTCGCCGATGCGGCGAAGCGCGACTCCACCCACCATAACCGAGTGGCGCTCCTCGAGGGCGGCTACGATGCGCTGCTTTTGCGCGTGCACCTGATCCGTCAGGCCCAGAAGTCCATCGCGGTGCAGACTTTCATCTGGAGCAACGACGAGTGCGGCCGGCTCATCATCTACGAACTCATCGAGGCGGCGAAGCGCGGCGTCAAAGTCCGCCTCATCGCCGACCATCTGTTCTCCGATCAGGATCCCGACACGGTGGCGTTTCTGGCCACGGTCCACCCGAACTTCGAGGTGCGGCACTATCGGCCGGCCTACTCGCGCATCAAGCCGACACGGCTGCAGCTGCTGCTAGCCGGGCTGAAGTCCTTCCACGCCGTGAACCAGCGCATGCACAACAAGATCATGCTCTTTGACGAGACGGTGCTCGTGACCGGCGGGCGCAACATCGAGAACAGCTACTTCGACCACGCCACCGCGCTCAATTATCGCGACCGCGACGTGCTGGCGATCGGCCCGGTGGCACGCGCGGCGGCGGAATCGTTCGACGAATACTGGAATTACCGCCACGTCGTGCCGAGCGGGGAGCTGCGCGATGTGGCCGAGGTGATCGTGCGGGGCGGTTTCCGGCGCTACCCGCGGCGCGAGGATTGGGAATTCGGCGGGCTGTTCGGCGACCTCGACCGAGAGGCCGGTGATGCCGCGCTGCTGACCGCACGCTTCGTCGCCCACCTGCAGCCGGTGGAGCGGGCGGTGTTCATCGCCGATCTGCCGGGCAAGGGTAAGGGCTTTTTCTCGACCAACGCCCGCATCACGCGCGAGCTCCGCGGCACCCTGGAGCAGGCGCGCCAACGCATCACGATCCAGACGCCCTACCTCGTGCTGAGCGGCCCCGCCCAGCGCCTCATCGAGGGATTGCACGAGAAGAACCCGGGCCTGGTAATCCGGCTTTCAACGAACAGCTTTGCCTCCACAGACAACCTGCCGGCCTATTCTGCGAACTACCGGCTGCGCGGGGACTACATCGAAAAACTCGGTCTGCAGGTGCACGAGTTCAAGCCCCAGCCGGCGGACCGAGCCCGGTTGTTCCCGACCTACGACCTCATGGTCACCCGGGCGCGGCAGCTGCACGGACCTGCCGGCGAGCGGCCGTTTCTGTCGCTGCATGCCCAGTCGCTCGTCGTGGATGATCGCGTGGCCTTCGTCGGCTCCTACAACCTCGATCCCCGTTCGGAGAACCTGAACTGCGAGGCGGGTTTGCTCGTGGAGGATGCCGCCTTCGCGCGGGCCTTGCGCGCCGAGATCGACCGCGACCTGCGCCCGGAAAACAGCTGGGTCATCGCGCGCCGCCGCCTGCCGCTGGGACTCGACACCGTGAACGGCCTGATCGACGGGGTGATGTCGCTGAGTCCCGTGGACCTGTGGCCGATCCAGAACACCTCCAGCTTTGAGCTGAAGCCCGGGATGGAAGAGGTGCCGCCGGATGATCCGCGCTTCTACGAGCACCACCGCGACGTCGGCTCGTTCCCCGGCGCCGACGGCGCCCTTTCGAACAAGGAAATTCTCACGCGCCTTTACAAGGCGATCGGCACCCCGCTCACCCCGGTTTTGTAAATTCCGGCATCCTCTCTCCGTGGCACCGTTCGTGCTCGGAGGACCGGCATGAAACTTATCCCCATTGCCCTGCTGCTCGGCAGCGCGTTGCTGGCCGGTGCGGCCGAAATTCCCAAGGCCCGGATCGCCGTCATCGGCGGCACCTACCTCAACGACATCCTGATGGATTCCGGCTGGCTCAAGTCGCACTTCACCGTCGAGACCAAGGTCGGGCGATCGCCCGTGATCCATTATGGCGAGGTGGACGGGGTGCCGTTCTACTACGTGGACGGCCACGGCGGCGGCAAATGGCTGGAGACCTGGGCGGCGCTCTACGACCTTGGCGTCAAGGAGGCGATCGGCGGGGCCACGGCTGGCGGCATCAACCTCGCGATGAAGACCCGCGACTTTGTGGTTCCGCACGACCTGATCGATTTCAACACGGACCGGCCGAAGATGATCCCGCCCGGCACGCTCAAGGACGAGGGTTTCGTGCTGGCCCGCCTGACGCCGGCCGTCGATCCGCTCATTCATCGCATCCTGGTCGAGGAATCGCGCGCCGTGCTGCGGCCCGACCGGAGCTTCGACGACATCAACATCCATGAAAAAGGTGTCGTGGTGCAGGCGGCCGGCGGGCGCTTCGAGACCGCGGCGGAGATCGCGTATTTCAAGCAGATCGGCGGCGATGTCGTCACGATGAACGTCGGCACGGAAATCTCCTACGCCCGCCAGGTCGGCATCAACTACGCGTGCCTCGTCATCGTCTCCAACCCGGCGGAAGGTATCGCGCCGTGGGGCTGGGACTCGCTGACGGGTGTTTACCAGAAGCTGAATCCCGCGGCGCTGGCCATCGTGCGCCGCGCCTTGCCCCGGCTTGCGAAACTGCCGGTCGAAGGACGCGTGGGCGACGGGCTGCGGGTGCACCCGGAGATGACCGCCAAGCCGCAGAAGTCCGGGGACTGACCGGGCTACTCCGCCGTCTGACCGCCCTGGCCCTTGAGGAGCGACTCTTCGTAATCCAGCAGGTGCTGGAGCGGCCGGTGCGTATCGTCGGTGATGAGGTTGCGACGCCACAGATCGTCGAGGGCGGTGCGCTCGGCGGCGAGGGCGGCCAGGCGGTGATGCCGGGCGGTGGCGCGGCGGCGTTGCGAACTGCTGCGGTCTTCGCCGTAGGCCGTGAGCTCGGCCAGACGGTGCTCATATTCACTGATGATCTCTCCGACCGCCGCCGCCTCCTCGGGGGTGGTGGTGACGTAAGAGGCGGCCCGCAGCTCCTTCAGACCGGCCTCCACCGCGGTGAGGCGGGCGAGGCGGTCTTCCTTCGTTTTGGTGTCGTCGGGACGCACGCGCAACCGGCAGATAAGCGCTTCAAGGGTTGTGCCCTGCAACAACAGCGTCACGACGATCACGCCGGCCGCGAGGAAGATGACGATGTCGCGTCCCGGGAAAGGTGAGCCATCGGCCATTGCCACAGGGATGGACAGGGCAGCGGCAAGCGTGATGGTGCCGCGCATGCCGGCCCAGCCCGCGACGGCGAACCAAGTCCAGGGAGGCGGGCGTTCGTCCCGCAGGCTGCGACTGAAAATCAAATATGGCAGATAGCCGCCCGGACACATCCAGACCAAGCGCGTCAGCATCGCCGTGCCCGAAACGACGCCGGTGAACAGCACAAGCTGGCCGGGCGAGTAGTTGGCACTGATCGCGGCGAGGACCGACGGCAGTTGCAGCCCGAGGAGCACGAAGGCCAGTCCGTTGAGCCAAAACAGGACAAAGCTCCACACGCTCCAGGTCGTCTGCCGGGTGCTGGCATCCATCTTCAGGGGATCGCGCCAGCCGGCGTAGAGACCGGCGGCCACCACTGCGAGGATGCTGGAGAGTCCGAGGGCGTTGGCCGCGAGGTAGGCGGCGTAGGGCGTCAACAGCGAGATCGTCGTTTCCAGCATGGCATCGGCCCCGTGCACCCGCTGGAGCACATCGCGCAGGCGGCCGACCAGCCAGCTGATCGCCAGTCCGACGGCGAGTCCGCCGACCGCGAGGATCAAGAAGTCCAGCGTTGCCGCCTTGATGGAGAACGAGCCTGCGGCCACCGCGCCGAGCGCGAACTTGAAGGCCACCAGGCCGGTCGCGTCGTTCATCAGGCTTTCGCCGTTGAGCACGGCGGTGAGTTTGGGCGGCACCTTCAGTCGCTGTGTGATCGCGGCGACGGCGACGGCGTCGGTGGGTGACACGACCGCGCCGAGCGCGAAGGCCATGGCCAGCGGCAGCCCCGGCACCAACCAATGGGCCACGAGGCCGACCGCGAGCGTGGTGAACACGACAAGTCCGGTGGCCAGGGTGAAGATCGGCCGTTTGGCGGCCCAGAAGTCGCGCAGCGGCATCAGCCAGCCGTCGGAAAACAGCAGCGGCGGCACGAAGCAGAGAAAGAAGAAGCCGGGATCAAGTTCGATCCGCGGAAAGGCCGGCCAGAGTGCCGCGAGCCCGGCGCCGACCACATAGGTGATCGGCAGCGGCCAGGGCAGACGGCGGCCGATCACGCTGAGCGCCGCGAGCAGCAGGAGCAGGAGGAGGGCTTGTTCAAAACCGGCCACCGCGGGAAGCTGGCCGGATTTGCGGGCGAGGGGAAGTGCGGAGTGCCGGGATGGGAAAGCGTTTGCGCGCGGCGGGCACCCGGCTAGCGTGCGCGCATGAGTGATTTTGCTCCCGCCGCCGAAGTCGCCGCCGTGCGCGACGCGCTCGTCCGTCTCAAGGCCAACATGCGTCTCACCATCAAGGGCAAGGACGAGGTCATCGACCAGGCCCTCGTCTGCCTGCTGGCCGGCGGGCACCTGCTGATCGAGGACCTGCCGGGCGTGGGCAAGACCACGCTGGCCTATTCGCTGGCGCGCTCGATGGACTGCGCCTTCTCGCGCATCCAGTTCACCAGCGACCTGCTGCCGACCGACGTGACCGGCGTTTCCATCTACGACGAGAACCTGAAGGAGTTCGTTTTCAAGCAGGGCCCGGTTTTTGCCAACGTCGTGCTGGCCGACGAGATCAACCGCGCCACGCCCAAGACGCAGTCGGCGCTGCTCGAGGTGATGGACCGCAGCAAGGTCACGGTGGACGGCGAGGCCCACGCTGTGGGCAGCCCATTCATGGTCGTGGCCACGCAGAACCCGGTGGACTACGAGGGCACGTTCCCGCTGCCCGAGAGCCAGATGGACCGCTTTCTCATGCGCTTGCAAATGGGTTACCCCCAGCCGGGCGATGAGCTGCAGATCCTGCGCACGCCCAAGCTGGGTTACGACGCCATCGCGCTCAATCCCGTGGTGACGCGCTCCGACGTGCTCAAGATGCAGGCGCTGGCCGGCAAGGTCTTCGTCGAGGACAGCGTGCTCGACTACATCCTGAAGATAATCACCGCGACCCGCACCGAGGCCGAGTTCAAGGCCGGCGTGAGCGTGCGCGGTGGTTTGGCGCTGAGGATCGCGGCGCAGGCGCGCGCGCTGCTCCTGGGCCGCGACTTCGTGATCCCCGAGGACATCCAGGAGTCCGCCGGCCCCGTGCTGGCGCACCGCCTTTCGCTGGCCCGGCAGACCTCGGATGCGATGGAGGAGCGCCGCACGGTGCTGGCCTCTTTGCGAAGGATCATTTCTTCGATCCCGGTGCCCGAGTGACGGAAAAGCGCCAGACGCCAAAGCTCCTAACGCCAAAGAAATTCCGATGTCGAACTTCGAGAGCGACGGTTTGGGTTTGTTTGGAGTTTGGCCATGGGCGTTCGGGATTTTTCGAGGCGAGTCATGAGTTCCACGACCCCAAGCATAACTTCCCCGAGCCTCGTCTGGCACGGCCCCGGTGCGACGGGCAACGGACGGCGTGCCCTGACCTGGCACCGGGTGCTGTGGACGCTTGTCTTCCCGAAGAAGCGGCATCGCATCGCGCTGACGGTGCCGGGGCTCTTTTTGATGGCCCTGGCCATGGGAATCGGCACCGCGGCCTACAACACCGCCAGCAACATTCTGTTCATCACGCTCTCGCTGCTGCTCGCCTGCCTGCTGTTGAGCGGCCTGCTATCGTGGTTCAACTTCATGGACCTGGGCTGGCGGTTGCGTCCCCAGGGACCGTGGCGGGCCGGGCACGAGACGATCGTGACGGTCGAGGTGCGCAACACCAAGCGCTGGCTGCCAACCTACAGCCTCTGGTTCGAACTCGCCACGCAACCCCGTCGCATCCCCGAACCGGAGCCGACGGGGCGGGAGCTGAAGATGAGCGAAATTTTGGCGGCGGCGGAAAAGCACATCACGCGGGGACGCGTGCACCTGCGCGAGCGCGTCGAGGCGGGCGGGGAGGCGGTGGTTGAGTGGGTGGTGAAGCCCATGCGCCGCGGGGAGGCGGTGGTGGAACTCACCTCGGTTGGTTCGCTGTTTCCGTTCGGTTTTCTGCGCAAGAACCTCGGCACCGAGGCGGCCCGACCGGTGCTCGTGTGGCCGGCGCAGGTGGAATACGAGTGGGGCGGCGGCACGGCCGCGCACTCGGGCACCCAGGGCCAGCGCACGGCCCGCGCCGGCACGGGAGACGACCTGCTGGCGCTGCGCAAATATCAGCTGGGCGACTCGCACCGCCTCATTCACTGGAAGGCCAGTGCCCGCCTCGGGCAGATGATGGTGCGGCAGTTTGCCGCGGAGAGCCACGACGGTTTCGTGTTGAACGTGGATGCCTCGGCCGACCTGTGGCCCCGGCCGGAACAGTTTGAACTGCTCTGCAGCCTCGCCGGCACCATGGCCGAGGACCTGTTCGCCACCGGCCGGTTGAAAGCCGTGGGCCTGGTCGGCGCGCCGTGGCGCGAGACGCGGCGGCTCCGCGACGTCGAGGCCTGGCTCGACGACCTGGCGCGACTGGAGCCGGTGCCCGTGGGGGCAGGCGGTCCCGGCGCGGCGGGATCTTTCGGTCCGAGGGTCAGCCCGCGGGGTGGGGGCACCCCGCCGCCAAACCATCATCCCAACGTCATCACCTTCGCGCCGGATGGTGCGCGCGGGGTCGCTGCATTCATCCATGGCCGCAAAACCGCGTCAGCTTAACCTGGACGAGCTCCTGCGCCTGAAGTGGCTCCTGGGCGGAGTCACGGCGCTGGTCTCGGTGTGGACGGTGTTCTTCCTCGATATTGAGGCGCTGGGGCTGGTCGCGGTCGTCAGCGCGGCGATCGCCACCGTGCTGGTCTGGCCCGGCTGGTCGGCGCGGATTCCCGCGCTGGCGTGGCGGCTGGCCGTGCCGGCGATCATCGTCAGCTTCGTGGTGGACCTCTATTTCAGCCCCGACACGCTGCCGGCGCTGATCCGGCTGGGCCTCCTGCTGGTGCTCTACCGGGCGGTGGCGCACCGCCGCAAGCGCGAGGACCTTCAGCTGCTGGTCCTCGGCCTCTTTCTCATCATCGTCGCCGGCGTGCTCACGGTGGCCGTGGAGTTCGCGCTGCTGCTGCTGCTCTTCACGGCCTGCGCCCTCGGGTTTCTGTTCGTGATCAACCGGGTGGACGCCTCCGGCACCGGCGCGGTGCGCACGGCGGAGGCGGAGACGGCGTGGACGCGCATCGGGTGGCGGCGCCTTTTCAGCCGGTTGCGGGAGGTGGCGGATTGGCGGATGCTGGCCTTTGCCTCGGCGCTGTTCATCGCGGTGGTGGCCATGTCGGGCCTGATCTTCCTGATCATTCCACGTTTCGAGCTGGCGAGCGGATTCTTCCTCGACCGCTACATCACGCGCAAGACCCGCTCGGGTTTCACCGACACCGTGAGGTTCGGCGACGTCACCGAGCTGGTGAAGGACGACAGCATTGCCATGCGCGTGGACCTGACGGACGCGAGCGGCATCCGCGAGGAGCCCTACTGGCGGCTGGTCGTGCTGGATGAATACACGCCCGAGGGCTTCAAGGTTTCGCCGGGGCTCAAGAACGAGCTGCTGGACAGCGAGCGCATGGTGCAAAGCCTGACGGGACGCGGGTTCGGCCGGCGCGTGAACGAGGTGGGGGGAATCTGGACGATTTACCTGGAACCCGGAGTCAGCCGCTATCTCCCGCTGCCCGGCGGCTACGGGTTCCTGCGCCTGCGCGACTTCACGCCGTTGCAACACAACGCGGCGCACCGCATCGTCGCGTTGCGGACGGAGCCGATGAAGATGACGGCCTTCCAGCTCGAGCGGGTTGAACTGGGCGATCAGGTGACCGATGCGCAGCTTCCGACCCTGCTGCGGCAGCCCGACCGGTTCGAAGGCCAGGCGGTGCGGACCCGCGCCGACCCGCAATTGGTGCTCCGAGGACCGCAGGGTCCGCAGAACGAGGCCGTGCTACGGCGGATAGTCGGGGAAATCACCGGCGGCGCCAAGCTGCCGGCCGCGGAATTTGCGCAGCGGGCGACGGCCTGGCTGCGCGCCCGGCATGCCTATTCGTTGTCGGTGCGCATCCCGGCCGGCACCGGCGACGACATCGTGCGCTGGCTGGATTCCAACGAGCCCGGTTTCTGCGAGTATTTCGCCGCCGGGTTCACCGTGCTGGCCCGCGCGGCCGGGCATCCCGCGCGCGTGGTTGCCGGGTTCCAGGGCGGGACGCTCAACGCGTTTGAGAACTACTACATGGTGAAGAACTCCAACGCCCATGCCTGGGCGGAGATTCACGACGGCCGCCAGGCCTGGCTGCGCGTGGATTCCACGCCGGGTGGCGGTGCCGCCGCCGCGCTGCAGGCGCAGACCGGGGAACAGGCGGCGTTTGACGGCAGCTGGTCGGCCCGCATGGACAGCCTCCGCGTGCTTTGGTATCGGCGCATCGTCAATTTCGACTCACGCCAGCAGGTGCAGATGATCGAGCAGGTGAAGAACCTGACGACCGGCTCGGGCGCGGCGCTGCGGGCCTGGGTCGATGATCTGGCCCGCAACCTCAAGGCCTGGCTGGCGCGCCCCTGGGATCTGGGCCGGCTGGTGCGACTCGGTTTGATG
>JACCDR010721974.1_pt1 | contig 10449 bp, 17 predicted proteins | sample 7446431 | NCBI WGS metagenome assembly JACCDR01 (sample SAMN15323443, study PRJNA562643) | freshwater metagenome | isolation source: river surface water | place: USA:Blue River Watershed | collected 2017-08-17 | reverse complement strand
CCAAAGCATGTCTACTTTTATTGAAGCTAAGGCTGAATCGAAGCGACTGTGGGATGCCCACAAGAAAGCCAATGAAAAGCTGGCTGAGGCTTCTGGGTCGAAGGGCGTTTTGGGTTTAGTGCCAGACAGCGTCAAGGCTACTCAGGCATGGAAAGACGCTAGGCTGGAAGAGAGATCTGCTTTCCTGGCGCTGCGTGAGTTTAACAAGTGGTATGTCAAGACGTTCAAGAAAGAACTGGCGGAAGAACGTAGGTTACATCGTCCATCTGTGAAGTACCAGCCAATCTCGACAGCGCCAAGAGACGGGACGTTGGTGTTGCTTATCTGCAATAGTCGCCTTCAGTTTGGCGAGCACTTGATGGGATGGAACGCAGATAGGAGCCGGTGGGAAGGACTTGTTGCGACGGCGATGGGCTGGCGTGAAACTTGGTGGGATCTTGATCAGCCGCAACCAACACATTGGAGACCTCATGAATAACGTTGAAAAACTAAAAGCCATTCTGGATCTTGTTCAACAAGAGTCGATGGGACCTGAGGTTGAGCCTGTCAGCGAATCGTTTCGGTTTTGCACGCACCCGAACGCTGGCTTTATTGAACTGGAGCATGTCGTAAAGCAGAAAGCTACCACGATCAAGCGAGTTGAGTTACCCGCGATGGAAGTCCTGCATTTTCGTTGCTTCCTGGATGCTTGGGGCGATCATTCCGATCGGGATATCTCCAGTGTTGAGGATGCGATCAAGTTGTTTGATCTACTAGTTGATCTGTCAAAACTGGCGGGGTGATTATGAGAAAGTGGGTATCGACAGCGATAGCGTTTGCGATTGTCGTCCTGTTTTTGTTCGGCTGTGCTGTTGCCGTATATGCACTTATTTGGTTGCTAACTCGATGATCAAGACTAAGCGATTCGCTTCTGGAAAGTACTTCGTTTACATCGACGGACAGCGATTGCCTTGCACGATCGTTGGAGGTCGCGGCAAGTTCAATCTTGAAGGTCGCAATGGCGAGTACTTGGGGACATTCAAGACGGTCAAGTTGGCCGCTGAAAAGTTTGTTGAATTTGAGAAGAAAATTCCGGTACCGGTTGCGTACTCAGCAGATTGCTACGTCGGAGGGATCAAGAGTCCCAGAACTCACGCGGCGATTGAGTGTAAAGATGGATTCAAAACGCTTTGCGGACAACTAATCGATTGGGATAAAGAGGTGCGAGATCCTGGTCAAGCAATCGACGATGTTAATTGCCAAAAGTGCAAAAGAAAGCTGGGTCGAAGTGATGAATGAGTTAAAGAAACTTGCGGAGCGGTTCAGGACTCTTGAGTCTGATATCAATGGGGCGGAACCAACGGAAGAGCGATGCCGCGACTGGGCGGCTTCACTGGCTTGGATGTGTCACGAATTGTGTTGCCTGTTGGTGGAGAAAGAAAACGATGAAAAAGACCAAGCCTAAATTGCTTGCCACTTCGCCTACCAAAGAGGGCATTGTGAAGATGGTCAACAAGTTTTTTTACAGCGAATCATATTCGCTTGGCGAGTCGGTCGATGGAGTCTATCCGCTGCTTCGCTCTGGAGGTACAGCGCCGACCTGTTTTCGAGTTGTCGAGACGAAGCGAGGTTTCAGGTTTGAGGACGTTGACGGATGAGAACGATCATTATTGGACCACCGAAGTCTGGCAAGACAACGCTGGCGCTTAGCTACGATTGCGAGAAGATCCACGGCGATGATTTTATTGAGCTAGGTTGGAGTGAAGCGTCACAAGCCGTTGCCGATCTTCTAGGCGGAAAGCCTGAAGATTCCACGTACGTCGCCGAGGGCGTGGTGATGGCTCGGGCTCTTCGAAAGATGCTTGCGGGAAGTCCTTACCGTAAGCCGTGCTGCAAGGTAGTCTACTTGGAAGTGCCCTATGTCGAACTGACTAAAGGTCAGATTGCCATGGGTAAGGGACTGCTGACGGTTTGGAATGAGATCGAGCCAAAGCTTGTAGAGCTGGGGGTTGAAATTGAATTCAGAAAGAAAGAGAGCTTTTAATTGGCACAATACGCTTTGAATACGTCGGTTTCTGTAGAGAAGTCTCGGGCTGAGATTGAGACGCTACTTACGAAATACGGGGCTGGTCAGTTTGGGTACGCTACAGATCAGGACCGTGGTTTGGCGTCCATTCAATTCACGTCGAGCGGTCGGCATGTAAGATTTGTCTTGAAGCTTCCCAGTCGATCCAGCGATGAGTTTACGAAGACGCCCGGTCGCAACAGGTCTAGAACGCAGGAAGCTGCGTACACAGCTTGGGAACAGGCCTGTAGGCAGCGATGGCGAGCGCTGGCGCTTTGTATCAAGGCTAAGCTTGAGGCTGTAGAGTGTGGGATCGCTGAGTTTGAGGACGAATTCATGGCGCATATCGTCTTGCCTGGAGGTGGAACCGTCTCGGATATGATGCGACCGCAGATTGAGCAGGCTTATCTGACCGGGAAGGTCCCAAGCGGGATCGCGGGCCTGCTTCCATCTCCCCAAAACCAATAGCGCCTAGTCTGGCAACAATCAAAGCCTATTTAGTTGTGGGGTTGATAACTCTCAACTAGCGTAGGGGCTTGGTCATGAAGTACTGGCTATGGGCGATACCGAAAGGGTTCACCGATCGACTTGACGAAGCTGTTTTGACAAGCTTTCCATTGACAAAGAAACAAGCTGAGAAGGTTAAAATAGCAGCGTCAAAAGACGGCTGGCACAGTTTTCGCCTCGTTAAAGACGATAACGAAATTCCGAACTTTGCGGCAGGAGTCAAGAAATGATCGACATGGCTTACATTGAAAACTTCGTTAATCACGTTTCTTTGCTGGAAAACAGTGGCAAGCCAGTTTGTAAAGTCAGTCTTTACATTGACGTCGACGGCGACGAAGTGCTGATCGATAAGGCACCTGGATTCTGGGTTCTGCCCGATAGCAACGACTTTAATGGATGCGAAGATCCTTACATTTGCCCAAACTTTGAAAGCTTTCCACTGCTGGAATCGGTTTGGTTTGACACCTTTGTTGATTCCGGCAAGGGCTACGAGCCCAAATGCGATTTCTAAGGACAGTTGAAATGCTTTTGAGCAACTACAAGGTTTACCGCGCGAACGGATTGGTTCCCGCGTTAGTGGCATGGATTGCAGCTAAGAAATCGGTTCAAGGCGTGGATCGCCCAATGACTCGGGCCTGGATCGATCTGGATGAAAAACGACTTTGGGTGGCGAAGTATGCCAGCAAGTCACTTAAGCGAGGATGTTTGGCGATTCGAGAATTTTCCGCGCCTTAACTCGCACGCCTTGCCGCCTATTAAAGCGTAGGGGTTAGTTCTCCAAGTCACGAAGGACAAATGACAATGAACGCTGTTGCTGAAATCGCCGAAGTTGAAGTTGCCGAGATCAAGGTTTACTTGGTTCCTGAAACCAATCTCGGGAAGCTTAAGGACACAATCGCTACTCTGAACAAGAAAGCCATCAAGCTTGGTTGCGAGCCGATATTGCTGACTTCAGAGTTCTCTGAGGTCAAGCACTTGATCGTTCACAAGAAAGGCAAGGAGCACGGCTACGAGTGGGTTTCCAAGGAACAATTGGCCCACATCCCCATGGGTTATGTAAACATTGGTGAAGCCATGGCGTTCTACGCTGTGACCGTCTCGGGTAAGTACCCTCACTACAACGGATGGAAGTTTGTCGCTTCGATGGAGGCGATGGTCACAAAAGACGGCGCGGCTGAGAACATCATCAAGACTGTTCCCGGCGAAAGCTGCCCTCACGAGTTCAGCCTGAAGATTGGTTGCTGTGACCATTGCGGACACAAGCGAAACCGAAAGAAAAACTACGTCCTGGCCCACGAAGCCGGGGAATACAAGTGCGTTGGTTCAACCTGCATTGCTGACTTCCTTGGCGGAAAGTCGCCTGAAGCTTATGCGAGCCAAGCCGAGTGGTTGATTGCCATCGACGAAGCTTGCTCGGACTCAGAGATCTATGAAGGTGGCGGGGGAAGTTCGCCCAAGGGTGAAGTCCTGGAAAGCTTCCTGAAGGTTGTTTCATGGGTGATCGACACTAATGGATGGCGATCGGTTAGCTCGTGCGAGTTCGGTGGAACCTCGACCATGGCGTGGGCTGTAAAGATTATGAATCCTCACCCGTTTGACCCTGCCGACGTCAAGGATGTTCGAGATCAGTACTATGCCGCTGATCATTCGAAGCACGAAGCGATTGCTGGTGCTGCGATCAAGTGGGCCGAAAGCTTGGCTGACGACGTGTGCGAAGCTAATACCTTCATGCACAACGTTCGATTGATTGCCAAGTGTGAGTGGGTTGGTAATAAGAACCTTGGAATTGCTGCTTGGATCGTTGCCGGTTACCTGAAGCATGTCGAGCAGTTGAAGGAACAAGAACGAAAGGCTAAGTTGCCTCCTAGCCAGCACGTTGGCGAGATCAAAAAACGACAGGTCTTCAAGGTTGAATGCTTGGCGATCTACAACAGCGAGGGCGTTTACGGGGTAACTGGGATTCACAAGATGGTAACCCCTGAGGGCGCGAAGCTGACTTGGTTCGCAAGCGGTGAAGCGGAATGGCTGACAGTTGGATCGAAGTACGAGATCAAGGCGACTGTGATCGAGCACGACGAATACAAGGGAGAAAAGCAGACAACAGTCAATCGAGTCTCGATCGAATACGAGCTGGATGACAATTGGGAGGTGGTTGAATCGTTGTCGTTGAAGGAAGGTGAATTGGATCAGTGGAGCATAAAGAACCCTGCGGCTACCAAGCTACTGAAGAAATATGCAAAGCTGAATCCCGAGGACTCCGGAAGCCAATCGCAAAAGGATCTTGTTTGCCAGATCATTGACGCGATTCAATGCGACGAAATTACTCTCTCGTGGGAACGAAAGAAAGTTTCAAAGCAAGAGGCAAAAGACTATGTGATGAGCTTTAAGTCAGAGACTGTAGTTTGAGGCTTAGAGGATCGGTGGAGACAGGCAGTCGTGCCTTGCCAGCGAAAACCATGAGGCTAGTCGCGTAGTGGTCGGTAGCTGGCTGGATTCATGCGTGCAGCGAACCGCGCATGAAAAGTGTCGGGCGAGCTAAGACGCCATAGGGCTTCCCCCTTTGCAGAGGATATCGCGGTAGTATCTGGCAAATCGTCCATACCGCATTCGATACTCATATCGAAAAATCCATGGTAAAGGGTGGCGATGTTAACTATCTCGTTGATTTTGAACATCGCCACTCTTGCTTGGATTTTTATCAACGTTCACTCTTTTTATCGGTCGCAGAATGCAATTAAGAATCAATCGGGAAAAGCTTCAAGACGCTCTATCTCTGGCGATGCCGTGGACAAACAAGCGAGTTGAAATCCTCGCGTATGTCAAAATGATCGCCTCTGACGGCAAGGTGTCTTTGGTTGCGACGGACAACGAGACAACTATCGTGGTTGACCTGGATTCTGACATGGAAGTAATCAAGGCTGGGTCAGCGCTGCTGTCCAGTCGCGTCTATCAGATCGTGAGTGAGCTGAGTGATGAAAGTGTAGTTCTTTCATGCGAAGACAAAACGATCAAGGTTGTCGGAGATCGCGCGGATTTCAAGCTTCCAACCGTCGATGCAGATGCGTTCCCTTCACCGAAGCTTTGGGAAGGTCGGCGGTATCACGAGATTCAATCGGGAATGTTCCGTGAGTTTGTTGCCAGAACGGCGTACGCCACCGATCCTGATTCAACTCGGTTCGCGCTGGGCGGCATCTTGTTTGAGATGTGCGATAACGAAGTCATTTCGGTGGCGACCGATGGTCGGCGTCTTTCGCGACAAAAGGGCATTGCCAATCGCGTGGATGGTCACGAAACAACCGGTGCCTCATGTATCGTCCCGCCTCGCGCGCTGCTGGCTATGAGCCGTGTATCGTCGTCCAGTGAGACGGTGCTTATGGAGTACCGTGGAAACGATATGTTCATGAAGTCTGGGAACGTTCAGATCTGCACGCGGCTGATCGAAGGGCGTTTCCCGAATTGGCGCACTGTAATTCCGGACGTTGAGAAATATCGCAAAATCGATATTCCCGTGGGGGTGTTCGATGCGGCGATTCGCCAAGCGGCCATTACTGTGAACAAAGAGGATCGCGGGCTTCGGTTCGAATTCAGCAAGGACAATCTGCGCCTGACCGCTACAGCGGCTGAGGTAGGGAATTCTCAGATCGACCTGCCGATCCAATCCGATATCGATGGGACGATCAATATCCGATTGGACTTTTCTTTTGTACGCGACATTCTCAAGGCGTTAGATCCGGCACTCAAAGTGACTGTTCACGTACTGAGTAAAGATCGCCAATTTGTGATTTCAACAGATGACGGCTTCGGTTCCGTCGTGATGCCGATGGCAGATCAATAGAACTTGAAGGAAGCGAGAATGGCAGAATCATTATCGTCGCTATTTATAGCTTTAGGAATCTTTGTTGGATGGTTCTTTATTCAGATAGCAAAGACCATCGCTCATAGAGGAAGCACTGTCGTCGAATCAGATCGATCTGTTGATCTCACGTTGTCTTGCGATCGTGATTTGTTCGTGGAGCTGAAAGACATTGTCGACGCTGAGGTTTCCAGCGTTATGAAGCTTGCTCCGTACAATGAAAATGCTAGGCAATTGGTTGAGCTGGTTGGCAATAGGATCTTCAAAGAGATTGCTGTCAGGGTCGATCGTTCTAAGACCAAGAAAGATGCAGGTGTTTGATGGCAGTTCTGGCATTCATGCCGCAAGATCGAGTGTTTACTCGCAAGGATGTAAGTGGCGTTTACGCTGTTCTTAATGGAGTTGTCTATCGTAAATTTTCTGAGCATTGCGACTACCAAGGATTGGAAGTGGTAAGTACTGCTCAATCCTTTTGCCATCAGCTTTCACGTAGCATCTGTTTAGCAGGTCGTCTTTATCAAGAAAAAGACCAATGGTTTTTTGAACTTTGGCTAGCGGAAGATTCGACGGATTGGTTTGTTGGTGAGATGCGCAAGCGAGGTTTCTACAAGCCAGAAGATCCTCGCAATGAAGATGCGGTTGTTCAAAATTCAGTCGGTGAATTTTCCGCAAACGCCACATTGCTTCATTCTCAAATGGTGCGTTCGTTCTGCCGGGTCGTGTCGCCGATGCTTCCTTTGCCAGTTGACGAGGTGAAGTCGATGTTAGCTCGATATGGACTTCCTGCTCGGTCGCTAGCCACTCCGAAAAGGCAATCGACCTGCGTTGTCGTGCGATGTGATGGTGATCAGTGTATCGCTGTAATGCCTGCGTAGATTCATGAAGATACTTGAAAGATACCCGTGAGTCACTTAATTGAATCTTACTGGTGGCTGTTTATGATCCATTCTGCTTTTTGGGTAGTTAGCGAAATACTGATTTACCTTCACATCGTAATGTTGCGACATTCTAAGTAGCGATCGTTCTAGGAAAAAAGAGGAAACGATGAATAGCTCAGTTAACTTTCAATTTCTTGTGTTAGCCGGAATTGAATTAGAACAGTATGAAGGGATTGTCTGTCAGTTAAACGACCAGCAAATCGCAGATCTTCAGGAATTGATCGTGAAGTCTAAGAGGTCTATGCTAATACTTCCTGGAAGTAGAGCGAGTGAGGCTTTTCAGACTATAAAAGGTTGTGAAAAGGATTGTTACGATTCCATGTCAGTGATTGAAGTTGTCGAAAAACTTCTCGGTATCATTCCAGATTCTCAGGGGTACGATCGAGTTCGCTACAGACTGAAAGAAGTCATTCGCGAGATATTCATTGAACTTCCAGAAGACAGGCTGAAACTTCTGTGCCGAGTTGGAGCCGTAATTAACGAAGAGGTTAAGCGTGAGGACTCATACGCAATCACAAAACCATGCTGGAATCAAGTTCGAGAAATTTTGAACGCATGTTTCAAGCGGTTTAGATAGCGAGCATTCGCCTCTTTCACTCTGCTGCCTGTTTGGTGTAACGTGCAGGTAATCCGGTGATATGCCGGTTACGTTCGTTTTGCTGCGATATGCAGCGTGAAAGGTAGGGACGATATGTCCAAGATCGAGATCGATGAGTTGACCGTCAAAAAGCACCTCAAGGTTGGCAACAAGGATGCAATCCTGACTGTCGACACTGGCGCGCATGGAATTGGAGTTTTCTTCTCACGAAGAGACCAACCAGACACAAGTCAGTTTTCGGTCTATTGCGACGGCAAGAATTTCTCTGCGATGTTCTGGCCACCAAAGGAATTTTGGGACCAAGGCAAAAAAGGAAAGTACCCATTTGCGATCAGCGAACAAGGGTTGCAATTTCCAAGGCCTGACGGGACGGTCAAGATAATCCCGCTGAAGGCTCTGGTTTCGCTTCTGGATGCGTTGAGCGCTGGGGTTGGAGAACTTCACCCAAAACTCGCAACACCTCTTGCCAGTCCGGAAGTAGAATCCTAAGATGGTTCTCGCTAGGGTGAATTGAGCGAGACCGAAAGGGATCGCTCTTTTTGCCCGAACCCAAATGTCGGGGCTGAGTGGGCGAGTCCGCAAGGAAACGCTCATTCCCCTGGCTCCATATGCCTGAACCCACGGATGAGCCGCCTAGAGCGTGTTGTCTGGGATCTTCAGGCACCATATTGCTGTCGGGCTAGTGCTCAGCCAGGGCTCATAACCCAGGCCTGTCAGGTGCGATTCCTGGGTCAGCAACTCGACCGCTTTGAAATATCCGTCGCTGGATGTTTGGTCATTTAAGACATAGCAACTACAATTCAATTATCCCCTTTGGGGGCATTGGTGTTTTGCTATGCGCCAATGTCCACAGCGACCAAAGGATACGATAGAGAAACCCAGCGGTCTAACGGTCGCTGGGTTTTTTCGTTGGTGGTCGATAGTCGTGGGGTAACGGCAATCAGGGCGACGAAAAACAACTTACTGAGAAACGCGCGTGCGCGAAAGGTGGCGGGCAAGTTAGGCTTGTAGCCGTTCGCGGGTGACTCTCTTTTCATCTTCCAATAGTTACGGGGGAGTAAGAGGGGGTCCGCCCGCGCGCGTGGTAACAAGCAAGTTCTTAGTAGCTTGATTGCTCTATTCTAAGTACTGTATGCGCCTTAACTCGCTACAGGTCGAGCCTAGCGGTTCAAGGAATCTTTTACTCAGGAGTCTTTTGAATGAGTCGTTCAGTTCGGGGGATCAAGGTTCATCCAGCGGCGGACATCATGCCGTACATCGAGGATGATGATTGGGATGATTTCAAGCAAGCAGTCAAAAACGGCGCGGAAAGCGGAACGCTTGAGTCTATCGAGCTGCTTGATGGAAAGATTATCGACGGTCGAAACAGGTGGTGCGCCCTTACTGAGCTTGGGATCGACCCAAACAAGTTCTGTGTCGCGAAGTTTGGCATCTCCGACCCGGTTCAGTACGTCTTAGATCGCAATCTCGGAGGACGGCGTCAGTTGACGAAATCGCAGCTAGGAATGGTGGCCGCTAAGGTGGCGAATCTTAAGGCTGGAAGTAATCAGTTTGCAGCGAAGACGGGAGAGGTTCCATCCGTGGATGGAACCTTGGATGAGAAAATCGCTGTTAAAAGCGAGAGCAGTACAACAAAATCGGTTTCCGATAGCCTTGGAGTTTCGACCGCAACGATCGAAAGGTCAAGAGCAGTTTTGCGTAAGGGATCTGCTAGTCTTGTGGAGGCTGTTAGCGCTGGGGCTATTACGGTTAGAAAGGCTGTGGATCTGATCAAAGCGGTTGAAAGCAAGGAAGAGCAAAACAGGATCATTGCCGAAGGAAAAGCAAAGATCGAAGAGGCGATCAAGCTGGCAGAGCTTCAGGCACTAAAGGCATCGCTTCCAGGATCGACCACAAAGAATGAATCGCTGATTAAGGCTAAGGAGGCAGAAGTTGAGAAAGCTACTCAGCAGGCTCAAGAGGAAAAAAAGAAGCGAGAGCATTCCGATCAGTATCTGTCCGCCGAGAAAGCAGCGAAAAAGCTGGAATCGAAGGAAGCCGTCATTCTTGTTGGATTTTTGATCCAGCATTTCAAGATTCGCAAATACAAGATGGCTGAGGAGCCAAAGCGACTAAACGTCGTGTTACCGGACTCGCTCAATTGCCAAGAATTCTTGGAAGCATGGACTCGCTGGATTGAATACCGCCGAACAATCAATAAGTCTCTCAAAGAGGTCGGCGCGAAAAAGCAACTGGAAGAGTTCGCCAAAGCTGGGATTGCTGCATCGATCAAAGCGATTGACGAATCGATCAAGCAAGGATGGACCGGAGTTTTCCCAGGTGGTCGCAAAAAGGAAGAGAGAGAATCGCGTGGTCGATTCTCCAAAGAAACTCCCAATAAAGGAAATCTGTAAATGGATTACGATTACAGTCGAGCCCTCAAGGATGGAATGAGCATCTGCGAACCGGTCTCAAAAAAGACAGTGCCTACTGTTCACCCGATCCAGCACAGATCGGCGGTGGTCAAGTG
>JACCDR010078737.1_pt1 | contig 10449 bp, 7 predicted proteins | sample 7446431 | NCBI WGS metagenome assembly JACCDR01 (sample SAMN15323443, study PRJNA562643) | freshwater metagenome | isolation source: river surface water | place: USA:Blue River Watershed | collected 2017-08-17 | reverse complement strand
TGTTGCCAGCCAGGCCGATGAACACGCCGAAGTCGGTGATCGACTTGATCGCGCCCTTGACCTTGTCGCCCTTCTTGTGCGACATCGCGAAATCGTCCCACGGGTTCGCCTTGCACTGCTTCATGCCCAGCGAGATACGGCGACGCTCTTCGTCGATTTCCAGAACCATGACTTCGACTTCGTCGCCCAGCTGGACAACCTTGCTCGGAGCAACGTTCTTGTTGGTCCAGTCCATCTCGGACACGTGCACCAGGCCTTCGATGCCCTGTTCGACTTCAACGAACGCGCCGTAGTCGGTCAGGTTGGTGACTTTGCCGAACAGGCGGGTGCCTTGCGGGTAACGACGCGACAGGCCAGTCCACGGATCGTCGCCCAGTTGCTTGACGCCCAGCGAGACGCGGTTCTTTTCCTGATCGTACTTGAGGACCTTGGCAGTGATTTCCTGGCCAACCGACAGCACTTCCGACGGGTGACGCACACGACGCCATGCGAGGTCGGTGATGTGCAGCAGGCCATCGATGCCGCCGAGGTCGACGAATGCGCCGTAGTCGGTGATGTTCTTGACGATACCGTTGACGATGGTGCCTTCTTTCAGGGTTTCCATCAGCTTCGCACGCTCTTCGCCCATCGATGCTTCGATGACGGCGCGACGCGACAGCACAACGTTGTTGCGCTTGCGATCCAGCTTGATGACCTTGAACTCCAGGGTCTTGCCTTCGTACGGGGTGGTGTCCTTGACCGGACGGGTGTCGACCAGCGAACCCGGCAGGAAGGCGCGGATGCCGTTGGTGAGGACGGTCAGGCCGCCCTTGACCTTGCCGGAGACGGTACCGGAGACCAGTTCGCCCGACTCCATCGCCTTTTCCAGCGCGAGCCACGATGCGAGGCGCTTGGCCTTGTCGCGCGACAGGATGGTGTCGCCGAAGCCGTTTTCCAGCGATTCGATAGCGACGGTAACGAAGTCACCGATGTTGACTTCCAGCTCGCCGCTGTCGTTTTTGAATTCTTCGATCGGGATGAACGCTTCGGACTTCAGGCCGGCGTTAACGATCACAAAGTTGTGGTCCAGGCGAACGACTTCCGCCGAGATGACTTCGCCCGAACGCATGTCCTGACGCGACAGCGACTCTTCAAACAGCGCAGCAAAGCTCTCGTTGCCAGTGTATTCGGGGAATTGGGTAGCAGTAGACATAGGTAGTGTGTTTAAGCCAACCTGGCGTGAACCGAGGCTGGGTCAAGTTGGTCAACGCCCCTTGCGGCCTTGCGCCGCCCGGGACACCGGGTACTACAGGTAAAACAACGGGTACAACGAATTCTCTTTATGCCTGGGTATCTTGATACCAGGCCAGCACTTGCGCGACTGCCTGATCGATGGACATGTCCGACGTCTCCAGCAGGTGCGCGCCTTCGGCCGGTTTCAGCGGGGCGACCGCGCGCTGGGTGTCCCTGGCGTCACGTTCCCGCAAGTCCTGCAGAAGGTCGGCCATATTAGCCGAAAAACCTTTGCCAATCAACTGCTTATACCGCCGATCGGCGCGCGCTTCGACGCTTGCAGTCAGGAACACTTTCAGGCCGGCGTCAGGGAAGATGACGGTACCCATGTCGCGGCCATCGGCCACCAGGCCCGGGGCCTTGCGGAAGCTGTGCTGCAGGTCGACCAGCGCGCTGCGCACGGCCGGCAGGGTCGCGATCCTGGACGCGGCCACGCCGACATGTTCGGCACGGATTGCGTCTGAAACCTCGCGGCCTGCCAGTAGTATGCGCTCACCCTGGAACACCACCTGCAGCCCGGCGGCCAGCTTGGCAACCGCCGCTTCGTCGGTCAGGTCGACCCCGGCTTCAAGCGCCGACAGGGCCGTCAGCCGGTACAGCGCACCGGAATCGAGGAAGGCAAAACCCAGGGTTTCGGCGACGCGGCCAGCGACCGTGCCCTTGCCGGATGCGGTCGGGCCATCGATGGTGATGACGGGGATGCTCATGCGGACTCCGTATCGGATATCAGGCAGGTGACCGGCTGTCCTTTGCGGGAGGCCGGCTGCCTGCCGTAGGGGTTATCGAATTGGCAGCGGCAGATGCCGCGACCGTCAGGCGCGCTGCACGATCTGCGCAAAAGCCTCGAAATAATCAGGGAAGGTCTTGGCGACACACTTCGGGTCATTGATGCGCACCGTGGTGCCATCGCGCGCCGCGCCATTCAGCGAAGCCAGCGAGAAGCACATCGCCATCCGGTGGTCATCATAGGTATCAATGGCGGCCGGATCGAGCACGATGGGCGGCGTCACGCGCAGGTAGTCCGCCCCTTCTTCGACCAGCGCGCCGAGCTTGCGCAGCTCGGTCGCCATCGCGGTCAGGCGGTCGGTCTCTTTCACGCGCCAGCTGCCGATATTGCGCAGCATGCTGGTGCCGTCCGCATACAGCGCGGCGACGGCAATCGTCATCGCCGCATCGGGAATATGGTTGAAGTCTGCATCGATGGCCTTCAGCACGCCATTCGACTTTGCCTCGATCCAGTTGTCGCCCATCGTGATCTCGGCGCCCATCTGCTGCAGCGCCTCGACGAAGCGCACATCGCCCTGAATGCTGGACTGGCCCACACCCTCGACGCGCACCGGGCCGCCAGCAATCGCGCCGGCAGCGAGGAAGTAAGACGCCGACGACGCATCGCCCTCGACATGAATGGTGCCCGGGCTCTGGTACTGCAGGCCGGGCGGAATCGTGAACGAGGACCAGCCGTGGCGCTTCACCTCGACGCCGAAGCGCTGCATCAGGTTCAGCGTGATCTCGATGTAGGGCTTGGAAATCAGTTCACCCACGACTTCGATGGTCAGCTCATGGTCGCGCGCCATCAGCGGGCCGGCCATCAGCAGCGCTGTCAGGAACTGGCTCGACACATTGCCGCGCACTTGCAGCTTCGAAGGACGCAGATGACCGCGACGGATGTGCAAGGGCGGGTAGCCGGGGTTGCCGGTGTATTCGATATCGGCACCCGCTGCGTTCAGCGCATCGACCAGGTCACCGATCGGGCGCTCATGCATGCGCGCGACGCCATGCACGGTGAAGTCGCCGCCGATGGCCGCCAGCGCCGCCGTCAACGGACGGATCGCAGTACCGGCATTGCCCATGAACAGGTCGGCGCTGTGGTTCGGCCAGGTGCCGCCCGTGCCGTCGACTGCGTAGTCTTGCGACTCGCCATGCTGCTGCCAGTGCACGCCCAGCTTTTGCAGCGCCATCAGCATCACATGCGTATCGTCCGAGGCCAGCAGGTCCCTGATCTCGGTCTTGCCCTGAGCCAGTGCCGACAACAACAGCATGCGGTTCGAAATGCTTTTCGAGCCCGGCAGGCGAACCGTGCCGCGCACGGAAGCCGCAGGCTTCAAATCCAAGTGGTGCGGGTAATGCTTCATCAATCTCCACCCTGCTCATAGGAACGCGCCTGCTCGGCGGCTTCGATCGCGGCGATCCACCCCTGCCGCGCTGCCTGCGCACGTCCGAACATGTTTTCCATGGCCTTGCCATCACCGGCGGCCAGCAGCGCACGCAATTGCGTCACTTGCGCGATATACGCATCCATCTCTGCCAGCAAGGCCGTGCGATTGGCCAGCGCGATATCGCGCCACATTTCCGGCGACGAACCCGCGATGCGCGTGAAATCGCGGAAGCCGCTGGCGGCATACTGGAACAGCAGCGCCTGATTGTCGCGCGATGCAATGTCATCGACCAGCGCATAGGCCAGCAAGTGCGGCAAATGACTGACGGCGGCAAACACGGCGTCATGCGCTTCGGCGCTCAGACGATGAATGACGGCGCCGCATTGCTGCCATGCCTGCTCGACGGCTTGTACATCGGCTGCATCGTTTTCCGGCAAGGCCGTGATCACGACCTTCTTGCCAACGTACAGGTCAGCCAGCGCCGCTTCGGGACCATTCTGTTCGCGGCCTGCAATCGGATGACCCGGCACGAAGTGCGCAATCTTGTCGCCCAGCGCCTTGCGGGCCGCGGCCACCACATCGGATTTGGTGCTACCCGCATCGGTGACCACGGTACCCGGCTGCAGGTAGGGGGCGATGTCGCGCAACAGGTTTTCCGTCTGCGCCACCGGCGCGGCCAGTAGCACGAGGTCGGCCCCCTGCACCGACGACGCGTCACCGATGCTGTCGATGATGCCGAGCGCTTGCGCGCGCGCGAGCGTCTCGCGGCGGCGACCGACGCCGACCACTTCGCGCACCGCACCGGCGCGCTTCAGTGCGAGCGCGAACGAGCCGCCGATCAGGCCAGCGCCGAAGATGACGACTTTATTGAAAATTCTCATTCCGCTGGGGTTCGTGATTCAGGCCAGCACGGCCTTCAGCGCTTCGAGGAAGGCCGCGTTTTCTTGCGGCAGGCCGATCGACACGCGCAGCCACTGCGGCAAGCCGTAGTTGCCGACCGGGCGCACGATGATGCCGCGCTTGAGCAGCGCGAGGTTCACGCGGCTGCCCGCGCCATCGTCATTCCCGGCGCGGAACAGCACGAAATTGCCGGACGAGCGCACGTATTCGATGCCCATCGCCTCGAAGGCAGTCGTCAATTGGCGATAGCCATCGGCATTCAGCTGGGCGCTCTTCTGCAGGTAGGCGTCGTCGCCAAGGGCGGCGACGGCCGCAGCCTGCGCCAGAGAATTCACGTTGAAAGGCTGGCGGATACGGTTCAGCAGGTCCGTCAGCGCGGGCTGTGCGATGCCGAAACCGACGCGCAGGCCGGCGAGGCCATAGGCCTTCGAGAAGGTGCGCGAGATGATCAGGTTCGGATACTCGCGTGCCCAGGCCAGCGAGTCATAGCGTTGCGACGGGTCGAGGTACTCGGTATAGGCTTCGTCCAGCACAACGACGACCGAGGACGGGATCTTCTTCAGGAAGGCTGCAAGCGTCGGGCCGTCGACGAAGGTGCCGGTCGGGTTGTTCGGGTTGGCGACGAACACCAGTTTGGTATCGGCAGCGACGGCCGCAGCCATCGCATCGAGGTCATGGCCGAAGTTCTTCGACGGCACGACGATTGCGCGCGCACCGACTGCCTGCGTTGCCAGCGGATAGACCGCAAACGAATACTCGGAATACACCACCGACTGGCCCGGCGACACCAGCGCGCGCGCAGCCAGTTCGAGGATGTCGTTGCTGCCATTGCCGAGCGTGATCCAGTCGGTCGGCACGTCAAACTTATTGCTGATCGCTCCCTTCAGGTCAAAACCGTTCGCATCCGGATAGCGCGCCAGCTCGTCGAGCACCTGCTGCATCGCCGCCTTGGACGAGGCCGGCAGGCCGAGCGGGTTCTCGTTCGACGCCAGTTTCACGATCGTGGATTCGTCGAGACCAAACTCGCGCGCCACTTCGGAAATGGGCTTGCCGCCCTGGTAAGGCGCAATCGCGCGTACGTAATCAGGACCAAATACGGAAGTCGTCATCGAATTCTCTTGCTGAAGCACGCGCGAAGAGCGCGAATTAGGGTTAACGCAAAAACAGCAGACTACGTAACGGACTGAGGCTCAACGGGCTGACGTTCCGCCTGACGATCTTCAGCCCGATGAATTTCAGGCCGAATGCGGATAGGAACCGAGCACCTTGAAGAATGCTGCCTGCGCCTGCAGTTCGACCAGCGCCTGCGCGACCTTGGCGTCCTGCGCATGGCCTTCGATATCCACATAGAAGTAGTAGTCCCAGCGACCGGTGCGCGCAGGGCGCGACTCGAAGCGGGTCATCGATACCCCATGTCTGGACAGCGGAGCCAGCAGCTCGTATACAGCGCCGGGCTTGTTCGGCACCGACAGCACCAGCGAGGTCTGGTCACGGCCGGACGGGCCCGGCTGCAAGGTGCCGATCACGACAAAGCGGGTACGGTTGTGCGGGTCGTCCTGGATGTGCGCATGCGCGACGGCCACGCCATAGCGCTTGGCCGCGGCCTCGGCGGCGATCGCGGCAACGGTCGGGTCTTCGCTGGCGATGCGCGCCGCTTCGCCATTGGAGGCCACTGCCTGGCGCGGGATCTTCGGGTAATGCTGGTTCAACCAGGCCTGGCACTGGGCGAGCGCCTGCGAATGGGCGCAGATGCGCTGCACGCCTTCCATCGAACCACTCTGGGTCATCAGGCTGTGGTGCACCGGCAGCGCGACTTCACCGCTGATGGTCAGCGTGGTCTGCAGCAGCAGGTCAAGCGTGCGGTTGATCGTGCCTTCGGTGGAATTCTCCACCGGCACGACGCCGAAGTCGGCCGTGCCGGCTTCGACCGCGCGAAACACTTCGTCGATGGACACGCAAGGCTCGCCGATGACGGCTTGCCCGAACTGCTGCCACACGGCCTGTTCGCTGTAGGTGCCGGCCGGGCCGAGGAAAGCCACGTTCACGCGCTTTTCCAGCGCGCGGCAAGCCGACATCACTTCGCGGAAGATGGACTGCAGGTCAGCCGACATCAGCGGGCCCGGATTGTTGGCGGCGATGCGCGCCAGTACCTGCGCCTCGCGCTCGGGGCGGAACACCGGCGCATTGGTCTCGGCCTTCACATGGCCGACTTCCTGCGCCACGCGGGCGCGCTGATTCAGCAGCGACAGCAGTTGCGCGTCGATCGCATCGATCTGGTCGCGCAGAGGCTTCAGCTTATCGTCGCTCATTCGGCCCCGCCGTCAGCTGCGCCTTCTTCCGTGCCGTTGTCCGCAGCGGCCTCGGCGCCATTGTCTTCCTCGGCATCGGCTTCGACGATGCGCTGCAGGCCGGACAGCTTGGTGCCCTCTTCCACGGCGATCAGCGTCACGCCCTGGGTCGCACGGCCCATCTCGCGGATCTCGGACACGCGGGTGCGGATCAGCACGCCACCGGTGGTGATCATCATGATCTGGTCCGTCGTCTCGACCAGGGTCGCGGCCACGACCTTGCCATTGCGTTCGCTGGTCTGGATGGCGATCATGCCCTTGGTGCCGCGGCCATGGCGGGTGTACACGGTGATCGGGGTGCGCTTGCCGTAACCATTCTCGGTCGCAGTCAGCACCGATTGCTGTTCGTTGCCGGCCACCAGCAGCGCGATCACTTGCTGGCCATCTTCGAGGTTCATGCCGCGCACGCCGCGGGCGGTACGGCCCATCGGACGCACGTCGTTTTCGTCGAAGCGCACGGCCTTGCCGGCGTCGGAGAACAGCATCACGTCGCAGCTGCCATTGGTCAGCGCGGCGCCAATCAGGAAGTCGCCATCGTCAAGGTCAACAGCAATGATGCCGGCCTTACGCGGATTGCTGAACTCGGACAGCGCCGTCTTCTTGACGGTACCGAGCGAGGTCGACATGAACACGTAACGGTCTTCCGGGAACGTGCTGTCGGAACCGAACAGCGGCAGCACGACGGTGATCTTCTCGCCATCCTGCAGCGGGAACATGTTGACGATGGGCTTGCCGCGCGAATTGCGCGAACCCTGCGGCACTTCCCACACCTTCAGCCAGTACATGCGGCCACGGTTGGAGAAGCACAGCATGTAGTCGTGGGTGTTGGCGATGAAGAGCTGATCGATCCAGTCATCTTCCTTGGTCGCCGCTGCCTGCTTGCCGCGGCCACCACGCTTCTGCGCACGGTACTCGGACAGCGGCTGCGATTTCATGTAGCCGGAATGGGACAGCGTGACGACCATGTCCTGCGGCGCGATCAGGTCTTCGGTGCCGAGGTCCTGGGCGTTGATTTCAATCTGCGAGCGGCGCACATCCTTGTTGCCTTCGCCATATTCATTGCGGGCTGCAACCAGTTCATCGCCGATGATCTGGGTCACGCGCTCCGGACGAGCGAGGATGTCGAGCAGGTCAGCGATCTGCGTCATCACATCCTTGTACTCGTTGACGATCTTGTCTTGCTCGAGGCCGGTCAGGCGCTGCAGGCGCATCTGCAGGATTTCCTGCGCCTGGTCGTCGGACAGCTTGTAGAGGCCATCGGCCTGCAAGCCGTAATGGCGCGGCAGGTTTTCCGGACGGAAGGCGTCAATGCCGCCGGCGTTCTCGGCGCCGGTACGGGCCAGCATTTCGCGCACCACGGACGAATCCCAGGCACGGGCCATCAACTCGGCTTTGGCGACCGGCGGGGTCGGCGCGGCCTTGATGATGGCGATGAAGTCATCGATGTTGGCCAGTGCAACGGCCAGACCTTCCAGCACGTGGCCGCGTTCGCGTGCCTTGCGCAGCTCGTACACTGTGCGGCGGGTGACGACTTCGCGACGATGCGACAGGAAGCATTCCAGCATCTGCTTCAGGTTCAGCAGCTTCGGCTGGCCGTCGACCAGCGCGACCATGTTCATGCCGAAGGTGTCTTGCAGCTGGGTCTGCTTGTACAGGTTGTTGAGCACGACCTCGGCGACTTCGCCGCGCTTGAGCTCGAACACCACGCGCATGCCCGACTTGTCGGACTCGTCGCGAATGTCGGAAATGCCCTCGAGCTTCTTGTCGCGCACCAGCTCGGCGATACGCTCGAGCAGCGACTTCTTGTTCACCTGGTACGGCAGCTCATCGACGATGATCGCCGAACGACCGTCGCGGATTTCTTCGAAATGGGTCTTCGCGCGCATCACCACGCGGCCGCGGCCGGTGCGATAGCCATCGCGTACGCCAGACACGCCATAGATGATGCCGGCAGTCGGGAAGTCCGGCGCCGGGATGATCTCGATCAGTTCATCGACCGTGCACTCGGGCGTCTTCAGCACGTGCAGCGCGCCGTTGATGACTTCGGTAATGTTGTGCGGCGGGATATTGGTCGCCATGCCCACCGCGATACCGGACGAACCGTTGATCAGCAGGTTGGGAATGCGGGTCGGCAGCACCGACGGCTCTTTTTCCTTGCCGTCGTAGTTGGGCACGAAGTCGACGGTTTCCTTGTCGATGTCGGCCAGCAGCTCCTGCGAAATCTTGTCGAGGCGGCATTCGGTGTAACGCATCGCCGCGGCGTTGTCGCCGTCGATCGAGCCGAAGTTGCCCTGGCCATCGACCAGCGTGTAGCGCAGCGAGAAATCCTGCGCCATACGTACCAGCGTGTCGTAGATCGCCTGGTCGCCGTGCGGGTGGTATTTACCCATCACTTCACCGACCACGCGCGCGCATTTCACATACGGGCGATTCCAGACATTGCTGGTCTCGTGCATCGCGTACAGCACACGGCGGTGCACCGGCTTCAGGCCATCCCGCACGTCAGGCAACGCACGACCGACGATCACGCTCATCGCGTAATCGAGGTAGCTCTTGCGCATCTCCTCTTCGAGGGAAATCGGGATGGTTTCTTTTGCGAACTGATCCATTGATGGGCTGGAGAGTGAAAGGGCGAAAACGCTGGCCAAACCGGAACTTGACAGGCCACAAAAACCGGCCGTAGCCCCCCGATTTGTAAACACGAAATTTTACCATGCGGCCCTATCCCGACCGCCCGTTTCCCCTGACCCGGCCCGACCCTCGCCTGACCCCATGCTGCACGCAAGCCGACTGGCCATCGCGTTTGATTTTTCTAAAAGCCGGCACGGCATCCGCTGACACACTGGACTGATCCTATCCACCCTCTGTCGGAGTGCAGCGCATGCGCCATCCTTCGCGCCTATTGCGGGGCCTGCTGGCCCTTGCCGCCGTTCCTGCAAGTACCGCACTGGCCAATGGCAGCGGCGCACCGGCTGGCATTCCCGGCTATCTGGTCGACTCCAACGGCGTGGTCGTGCGCAGCAGCGCAGGCGATTGCTGGCATACCAGCGACTGGACACCGGCGTTGGCCACCGTCGTCGGCTGCGACGGCGTGCTGGCCAAGGCTGTACCGGTACCCGCCCCTGCGACCTCCCGTACGACGCCGCCCGCCAAGACCGAACCCGAAGCTGCGAGGGCTGCGCCGCAGGCCGAAACACCGCCTGCTGCCGCCGTGCCCGCGCCGGCTCCGGAGTCTCGCGTCGCGCCGGAAGCCGCCAAACCCGCACCTGCTGCCCCGCCGGCAGCGGCGGCCCCCGTCGTACCGGTGCCATCAACACCTCAGGCACCCGCGGCCGGACTGGCCCCCGAGGCGCCGTCCGCGGAGGAGCAGAAACGCGTGCGCTCGGAAAAGGTCACGCTCGACACCGATACGTATTTTGATTTTGACAAGGCCACATTGAAGCCTGAAGGCCGGACCAAGCTCGATGAATTGGCGAACCGCTTATCGGGCATGCGGCTGGAAGTCGTAGTCGCCACCGGCCACACCGACGCCACCGGTCCGGAAACATACAATCAAAAACTGTCTATCCGACGCGCGCAGGCCGTAAAGGCTTTCCTCGAAGAGAAGGGCCTGCCGGTCGACAAGATCTTCACGACCGGTAAAGGCGAGACCCAGCCAGTAGCCACCAACAAGACCCGCGACGGCCGCGCCAAGAATCGCCGCGTCGAGGTCGAAGTCGTCGGCATACGGGAAGTGCGCTGACACCAAACCAGCCAAAACGCCTTGTTCGTCA
>JACCDR011864502.1_pt1 | contig 10452 bp, 10 predicted proteins | sample 7446431 | NCBI WGS metagenome assembly JACCDR01 (sample SAMN15323443, study PRJNA562643) | freshwater metagenome | isolation source: river surface water | place: USA:Blue River Watershed | collected 2017-08-17 | reverse complement strand
GTGGCGAAGAAGGAAGTGGACTCGTGACCACCTGTGAGTACCGAGAAGAATATGCCTGCTACAAAAAAGCGACCTGTGAGCGCCAGGCGACAGGTCAGTGTGGCTGGACGATGACAGACACCCTGAGACAGTGTCTCAATCCACAGCCGAAGCCCTGCGAGCGACCAGCACCACCATCGGGGTGTTATTGGAAAGACAAAACATGGTCACAAAGTTGTGAAGCTGAGCTTGTATGCCCGAAGCCAGCATTTCGTGCAGAGCCAAGTTCAGGCGGCGCGCCACTCACGGTGACATTCAGTATCAATGCGGGCGATGAAGAGTCATACACCATCAGCTTCGGAGATGGCATAAGTGGTCAGATGAATGTCACACAAAACGGCGCAGCACGCGCAGCGATTCACACTTATCAAAACCCAGGCACATATACTGCGGTTCTTATGAAGCGCTATCGCTGCAACGCAACCGGTGGAGCTGATTGTATCGCACTTGATTCACAAGAAGTTGGCAGAACAACCATCACTGTATACGGAGCAAGTCCAGTGACCTTGAAGACACGTGCTATCAGCTCACAGGAGGCAGGGAAGGTATACGTGAGTCAGCAAGCATATGGACTTACCGAAACGAATACACCGAGTGCACGCATCGACTGGGGAGATGGAACGATTGAGCAGGTCCAATGCGAGATGCTTGCATACCCAACATCACTCATCCCGGGCGCAACACAGGCAGCAGCAGCTATGATGCTGCCACCAGAAAAGCGTTGCGATCATGGATACCAATCATTCTTTGTGCACAACTATGCACTCACTGCCGATTCATTCAGTAGTAGTGCAAAGGAGTACACCATTCGTATCCTCGGTGCATATGGCGAGACTGCACGCAACACCATCAAGATATGGGCAGGCATGCCAGCAGTCAGTGGCTACTAACCGACCTTATATACTATTCAAAACCCGCTTACGAGCGGGTTTTGTTTGACATACTGTTTCAGAAGCGTACTGTGAGGAAGTGTTGGCAGCAGAAAGGTCGTGTCATGGTGAATCCATTTGACCCGCTCGGACTGATACCAATGTGGTGGAACATTGCTCTCGCGCCATGGCAGGCGTGGGTACGCACTGTTCGAGTTCACCAGCATGTTGAGCATATTCGCTGCTCAGCGTTCGGTGAGCGGGAGGTCATCCACGTTCGCTTCGGCAAACGGGGGTGACCCCACCCTTTCTTCATACCGCGTTGAGCGGTTTTTTTAAGGCTTCGGTGTAAGTCGGTGCTATACTATTGTGATGGCACACATACTTATCACGCACACACTCCCACAAACTGTGGCAGAAACATTACACAATGCAGGGCATCAAGTAACACAAGGCACACTCACAAAGCCACCGACTCAAGATGAGTTGATTGCACTTGTGACGCAAGCACCGTATGATGCGGTCATTACATTATTGACTGACAAAGTGACAGCGGCAGTCATGGATGCTGCACCGTCTGTGAAGCTCTGGGCAAACTACGCAACAGGCTATGACAACATTGACGTTGCAGCAGCAACAGCACGAGGCGTAGCAGTCACCAATGCTCCAGCCATTGAGTCAGCTGAGGCGGTCGCTGAGCACACGATTGCACTTTTGATTTCACTTTCTCGAAATATTGTTGCAGCCGATACGTATACAAAGTCAGGTAAGTACGAAGGCTGGGATCCGATGCTTTTTATCGGTGCAAACTTTTTTAAAAAGACGATTGGTATTATCGGCGCAGGAAAGATTGGACGCAGAGTTGCATACTACGCTCGAGCACTCGGTCTTTCAGTTGTTTATCACGATATTAACCATGATAAAGAGCTCGAAGAGACACTCGGCGCGACATTCCTTCCAAGTAACGAAGATGTTCTGAAACAAGCAGATTTTGTGAGCTTACATGTGCCGCTGCTTGAAAGTACACGCCACCTGATAAACGCAGAACGACTCGCACTCATGAAACCGACCGCGTATCTCGTGAACACCTCACGAGGTGCCGTTGTCGATGAACAAGCGCTTGAACAGGCGCTTATAGAGAAGCGCATCGCAGGAGCAGCGCTCGATGTCTATGAGCATGAGCCACAGATTCGTGCAGAGTTGCGTGCACTCGATTCAGTGATTCTCACGCCGCACATTGCCTCAGCAAGTGTCGAAGCACGTGCAGAGATGTGCGAAGTGGTACTCAAAAACGTTCTTGCTTTTGCATCAGGGCAGTCACTTCCTAACCAAGTTCATTAGTATGCAGGGGACACTTATTATTACTCGCCACCAAGAAACTGACTGGAACAAGCTCGGACTCTGGCAGGGGAGAATGGATAGACATCTCACTGAAGAAGGCACACAAGCATTGAGTACGATGGCAGGACTGTTACATGGTGTGCCACTGACGCGTGGCTATATATCGACACTTGTTCGCACCAAAGAAACAATGGACGGAATACTCGCCTCACTGGGCCGCAGTGATATGCCAGTTACTACTGCTTCCGCCCTCGATGAGCGTGATTATGGAGACTACGCAGGAAAAAATAAATGGGAGATGCAAAAAATTCTCGGTGAAGAAAGTTTCTTTCAGGTACGCCGCGGATGGGATGTCCCTATCCCAAACGGAGAGACCTTGCGCGATGTCTACGCCAGGGTCATACCATTCTATACAGAGACCGTTGTGCCGCAGCTTGTTGCAGGTGAGACGATACTTATTGTTGCGCATGGTAATTCACTGCGAGCACTCACCAAGTATATTGAAGATATCTCTGATGATACAATCGGCAGCGTCGAGTTCACGTTCGGCGAGATGATTTTTTACACCATAGATGCAGACGGGAAAATGACGACTAAGGAAATCAAAACACCATGAACACACAATCACGAGTACAAATAGTCGCAACCATCGGTCCTTCATGTAGTGATCCAACTATCATGGAGCAGATGATACGAAACGGTCTCGACATTGTGCGCCTCAATTTTTCATGGGGCACCTATGACGAGCACCGGGGCTATATCAAAACAGTTCGCGCACTCGAGGCGAAGCTCAGTAAAAGCATCCCCATTCTTATTGACCTTCCGGGGCCACGCATTCAGCACGAAGTCGGGCACTCATACGACAAGGAGATGGTACAGGCAATTACCGAGGAAGACAAAAAGCACATTGCCTTCGGTGTTGCTGAAGGTGTCGACTATTTCGGTATTTCTTTCGTCGGTTCTGCTGCAGATATTGCGATTGCACGCGAGGTGATTACGCAGGCAGGAGGTGCTCAGCGTATGATTGCAAAAATTGAGCGGCAAGTTGCAGTGGAGAAGCACGAAGAAATTATCAATGCTGCCGACGCCATCATGATTGCGCGTGGCGACCTGGGTGAAGAGATACCACTTGAGAAAATACCTTTTATAGAAATGGAATTACTCGCAGCATGTAACAAAGCACAGAAGCCTGTCATTACTGCCACCCAGATGATGCTCTCGATGACAAAGCAGCCATACCCGACACGAGCAGAAGTAACTGATGTAGCCTTCGCGGTCATTCACGGTACTGACGCGATTATGCTCTCAGACGAAACCGCGATGGGCAGCTACCCAGTCGAAGCGGTCAGTATGATGGAGCGTATTGCGCTTGAAGCTGAGCAACATGCGCGACCTGCATATGCAGTACATCCTTTTACACGACAATCATGAACATACACACACTGACCGCGCGAGAAATACTTGATTCACGTGGGAACCCGACACTCGAAGTCGTTTGTGTCCTTGAGGGAGGACACCGTGGCGTTGCATCTGTTCCATCAGGTGCAAGCACTGGAGTGCACGAAGCTGTTGAATTGCGTGATGGCGATATGCACCGTTTCCGAGGACATGGTGTGCGTACCGCTATCGACAATGTCCAGACGATTATCTTGCAACACGTGCACGGTGTCGCACATACACAGCAAACACTTGATGAAGCACTCATCGCACTCGACGGCACTCCACACAAGTCAAAGCTCGGTGCAAACGCGATACTTGGAGTGTCATGCGCATTTGCGCGTGCTGCCGCACTCGTACACGAGCAGCACCTCTACGAATACATTGCATCGATTGCGGGAAACACTACACCTCTTGCATTGCCAAAGCCGATGTTCAACATCATCAACGGCGGCAAGCATGCAGATAGTGGGCTCGATGTGCAAGAGTTCATGGTGACCCCGTGGGGGATTGAAGGATTCGAACAGCAACTCCAAGCTGCAAGTGAGATTACGCATGCATTGCGTGGGTTGCTTCACGAGAAAGGATACAGTGTTGGTGTGGGTGATGAAGGTGGCTTCGCACCGCGACTCGCATCAAACGAAGAGGCGCTTGAGTACATCGTTGAGGCTATCGCTGCTGCAGGATATGCACATGACGAAGTGCAGATTGCGATGGATGTCGCTGCCTCAAGTCTCTATAGTGATAAGACCTGCACACTTAAGATTGACGGCACCGTGCAGTGTATCGCACCTGATGAGCTCATTACGTGGTACAAGAACTTGATTGCGCGCTACCCGATTGTCTCCATTGAAGACGGATTACCCGAAGATGACTGGGAAGGATTTGCAAAGCTCACTGCAGCAGTTGGTGACAAACTCCTGATTGTTGGCGATGACCTCACTGTGACAAACACCGCACGTATCACGACAGCACACGAAAAAAATGCAATCAACGCAGTCTTGATTAAGTTAAACCAAATCGGCACACTCACGGAAACGATTCGCGCTGTGCAGCTCACTCAGCAGTATGGATGGAAACCTATCGTTTCGCATCGCTCAGGAGAGACGACAGATGCATTCATTGCTGACCTCGCAGTCGGTCTCGGGTGCCCGTACATAAAAGCAGGCGCTCCGGTGCGTGGCGAGCGCGTTGCAAAGTACAATCGACTCCTCGATATCAACCGACATCTTGCATAAGTGCATTGCGCAGAGGCTTCTGTATACTAGCTCTATCGGCGCTCCTGCCGGTGGTTGCAGAAAGGTTTGCGTCATGTTCATGCATGCACCCGACTCAATCGATGCACAGATGCAGCAAGTTGTATTTCGCGCGATGGTGGAGATGTTCGTTGTCGGTCCGATAGATGCTTCGGTAACCTATTGGAACTTGGTGGCAAAAGATGTTCGCGATGGACATCTAGCGCTCATTGAGGCACAGCGAATGACATACGCCATCATGTTTCCTTGGCTTCGGTGAGGGAGGCATGCACGATACAGCTTGATGCGCGCCGTGGCTTCCAAACCCGCGGCGTTTTCTTTGCCCTTGATTTTTTCCGTATCTCAGTACTATACTTTTTATATGCAAAACACTCCACAACAAGAACAGAAAACACCGCTCGAGCAATTCGGTACTGACTTTACCGCACGTGCATACGCAGGGAAGCTCGACCCAGTGATTGGCCGTGATGAAGAGATTCGTCGCGTGATACAAGTCCTCGCGCGAAGGCGGAAAAATAACCCAGTGCTTATTGGCGACCCAGGTGTCGGGAAGACCGCAATCGTTGAAGGGCTTGCACAGCGCATCGTTATGGGTGATGTGCCAGACACGCTTAAAAATAAAAAACTTATCGGGCTTGAGATTGCGTCACTCCTTGCAGGAGCGAAGTATCGCGGAGAGTTTGAAGAGCGATTACAGGGCGTACTGAAGGAAATCCAAAAAGCAGAAGGGAACATCATTCTGTTTATCGACGAACTACATACGATAGTCGGTGCTGGACGGGCTGAGGGCGCAGTCGATGCTGCAAATATGCTCAAGCCCTTGCTTGCACGAGGCGAACTCCACACGATTGGTGCGACCACTCTTGATGAGTACCGTCAGTACATAGAAAAAGATCAGGCACTTGAGCGAAGATTCCAGCCCGTCTATGTGGGCGAGCCTTCAGTTGAAGATACTGTTGCCATCCTTCGCGGTCTCAAAGAAAAGTATGAACTCCACCACGGGGTGCGTATCACTGATGCGGCACTCGTCGCGGCAGCGCAACTTTCGCAGCGCTATATCACCGAGCGCTTTCTTCCTGACAAGGCGGTGGATTTGATGGACGAGGCGACATCAGTTCTCAAAACTGAAATGGAAAGTATGCCCGCATCACTCGACACGCTTCACCGTGAACTCGCGCGACTTGAGATTGAGCGTGAAGCATTGAAGCGTGAAAAGAGTGCAGGGAAAGACGGACTCGGAGATGTTGAGGCACGCATTAAGGATATTCGAGGGAAGTATGACGCAGCAAAAGCAGAATGGGAAAAGGAAAAAGAACTCTTTGGAAAAATTCGAGGCGTTTCAGGGAAGATAGAAAGTCTGAAAGTGGAGCAGGAGCAACTGCAACGCGATGGCGACTATGCGCGTTTTGCAGAGATTCGTTACCACAAGATTCCATCACTCGAAAAAGAAGTTATAAAAGCTACTGATGAGTTGAACGCTCTTCCGAATCGACTCTTGCGTGAAGAGGTGACTGAGGCAGATATTGCAACGGTTGTAGCAAAGTGGACTGGTATACCCGTTGCAAAGTTGTTACAAAGCGAAGCGGGGAAGCTTGCACATCTTGAAGATGAGCTGAAAAAGCACGTGGTCGGGCAAGATACCGCTGTCTCAAGTGTTGCGCGTGCTATCCGGCGCTCTCGGGCTGGATTGAAAGCGCATAATCGTCCCATAGGCTCATTCCTTTTTCTCGGCCCCACAGGTGTCGGAAAGACAGAGCTTGCACGCGCACTCGCACTCGAGCTGTTTAATGACAAGCATGCGATGGTGCGAATCGACATGTCTGAGTACATGGAGAAGCATGCAGTCTCTCGACTTGTCGGTGCACCGCCAGGATACATAGGCTATGAAGAAGGGGGACAGCTCACTGAGCCGATACGCCGCCGCCCGTACTCAGTCGTACTCCTCGACGAAGTCGAGAAAGCACATCCCGATGTATTCAACACATTCCTTCAGGTTCTTGATGATGGGCGTCTCACTGATGGACAAGGGAGGACAGTGCATTTCAGTAACACGATTATCATCATGACCTCAAACTTGGGAAGCCAATTCATCATCGATGAGGAGAAAAAAGCTACAGATAAGGTACTCGAAGTTGTGCGTGCACACTTTCGTCCTGAGTTTCTGAATCGACTCGACGATATTATCGTCTTTGAACGCATCAGTGAGGCAGTACTCACACACATTGTCAGTATTCAAATTGCTGAGATTGTGGCACTTCTCAAGAAAGAAAAAAATATAACACTGACTATCGACGAGTCTGCCCGTGCGCTCATTGCAGAACATGGCTTCGACCCAGTCTATTGTGCACGACCTTTGAAGCGCACTCTCCAGAACGAGTTGCTCGACCCACTCGCGATACGTATCATTGATGGAACGCTTCGCGAAGGTGCTCTGGTGACTGTGAGTACGCAGAAAGGAGCACTTACTTTTTCATAGTATACTCATAGTATGAAATATATCGTCACAAGTATTATTGTGGTGTGCAGTAGTGTGTGTATCGCATACGCCCAGACCACAACGACACCGAGGGCTCCATCAGTGCCCGCAACACCGAAGGTGCCGGCAGGAGTACTTCCCAAAAGCCCTTGCGATGCTGAGATGAAAGCAGCTGCAAAAAACATACCGAAAATCGAGCCAGGCAAAGATCCAAAATCTATGCCAAAGCCAGATATAAATAGTAAAGAAGCGAAAGCTCTGCAAGACTGTTTGAAAAAAAACGCACCGAAAGGCGGTGCCGCAGCTCCAGTCAAACCACCAAGCGGTAGTGCTGATGCAAAAATCCCTGATCCAACACAGATGAAAGTAAAAGCACCATCAGCAGGTACACCACCAGCAGCACCACAGAAAAATGGATTACCACCAGCAGGAAAAGCAGCGGCGCCAGCAACGACTGTATTACAATGCCCAAGTATTAGTAAGGCATTGCAGGTGGGTACCAGAGATGCAGAAGTTATCGCACTCAAGAAATTTTTAACTGCTGAAGGGCTGCTACAGGGCGTACAAAACACAGACTACTTTGGGGCAGTGACAGAAAAGGCACTCAAGGCATGGCAACAGAAGAAGGGGATTGCACAGACTGGTATCACTGACGAAGCAACGCGGGCAGCAATAAAAAACTGCGCAGTACAGAAGGCTACCCCAGCTAAGACAGGTACAAAAAAGTAAGCTCTGATAAAAGGAAGAGAAAAACCTGTTCTAGACAGTTTTCTTTTTTGTGCACGCACTAGGGATCGAACCTAGGACCTTTCGAGTATCAGTCGAATGCTCTACCAGCTGAGCTATGCGTGCATTGAGGAACAGGCTTTTTCAAGCGTGCCGCACTATACCAGAAAGACCCCCTTTTTTCAATAACCGCAAAAACTGACTCATATGGACCATGATTGCAAATCTGATAATGCAAAAAAACATAAAAACAGTAGAATACAATTCATGGAAAAGATTGTAGACATCTACTCCCACTACCACATCCCGCCCATCATAGAGATGCACCAGCTTCGGGTGGCAGCGGTCGCACGGACTCTCGCAGAAGCGCATGTAGGGAAGTGTGACGCTGAGGTAGTAACACAAGTCGGGCTCCTGCATGACATGGGGAACTTGATAAAGGTTGAGTTCGACAAGTTTCCAAAAGTATAGGAACCGGAAGGTGTCGAGTATTGGAAAGGCATACGAGATGCGATGCTTGCACAATATGGAGCAGATGAGCACGAAGCGACTGTTGCCATTGCAAAAGAAATTGGTGTCAGTGATATGGTGCTCCACTGTACTGACATGATGAGTTTTTCTCATATTGAAAAAGTCCTCCTCGAAGGGACGCTTGAAGAGCAGATATGTGCATACGCTGACAACCGCGTTGGTCCGTTTGGAGTCCTTTCATTGCGTGACCGTCTTGAGGAGGCGAAGCAGCGGTATATGCATCGTACTGACCGCGTCTTTGACCATAATCGACACGCAGAAATTGTACGCCGTGCTGTTGAACTTGAGCAACTACTTTTCACAGGTATTTCACTTATGCCAGAAGATATCACTGATGCACAGATTGCTCCCGTAGTATCGCAACTCTCATGCTACACTTTCTCAAAATGAGGAAACGTATAGCAGATATCTACAGTGCATACACCATCCCGCCACACCTGCAGTTGCACCAGCGACGTGTAGCCGCAGTGGGGAAGCTTGTCGCAGAAGCGCATCGCGCAGATATGCAGACGGTTGTCTCAGCGTGCCTCTTGCATGACATGGGTAACATCATCAAGTTTAAGCTCGACCGATTTCCCGAGTTTCTCGAGCCCGAAGGGTATGAGTATTGGAAAAAAGTGCAAGATTCATTTAAGAAAAAATATGGCACTGATGAGCAGCTGGCGACACTCATGATATGTGATGAACTCGGCGTAACAGACAAAGTGCTTGATTGTATTCGCGCGGTCGGCATGACTCGCGTGCATCATAATCTCACCGAAGGTACCATCGAAGAGCGAGTGACAAATTACGCTGATATGCGCATCGGTCCGAGAGGGCTTATATCCATACAAGAGCGCCTTGCTGACGGAAAAGTGCGAAATGGCCTAACTCATGATGGGGTGACTTTGACACAGGCTGGATTTGAAGTAATGAGTAAAGAACATGCCACACTGGAAACACTACTCACGACAACACAGTACAAGCCGCGCGATATTGCTGCCCCTGCGGTCGATGAGCTCGCAGAAAGTTTGCAAAGCTTTATACTGGAGTAATGAACGGTAGACCCCTGAGTTATATTGTCATTGCAAATGATGCACTACTGCATAATCTGCGTCTCTATCAAAAAGCTACAAAACTTCCAGTAGCCCCTGTCTTGAAGAGTAATGCGTACGGGCATGGCATTGAGCTTGTAGCTCAGGTGCTCGACAGGAACGATGTTCCTTTTTTTATTGTAAATGCAGTGGAAGAAGCGTTTCGAATTCGAGCCTCTGGAGTGCGTAAAGAGATACTAGTTATCGGGTATACAGCACCAGAGACAATCATCTCAACTGCTGCACCTGATATCGTGTACACGATCACAAGTGTGGAACAATTGCGTGCAATGGTACGAAAGGCGCGCCGCGATATACAGGTTCATATCAAAGTGGACACAGGCATGCACCGGCAAGGTATAGCACCGACTTCGGTTGCTGCGGTTATACGACTCGTGCAACGAAACCGTCACATCAAAGTTGTGGGGCTATGCTCGCACTTTGCAGATGCAGATGGAACTACCGAGACACTTATGAATACTCAGATTGCAACATGGGAAGGGATTGTCTCAGAATGCCGCGGTGCACTGACTTCGCTGCGATGGATACACATTTCCGCAACAGCTGGCAGCTACTATGCACAACGATGCACCGCAAATCTGGCGCGTCTCGGTATCGGGCTCTATGGGTTTGATTGTTCAAAAGCACAAATACCAACACGTCCTGTGCTCTCGCTTTATTCAACGCTTACCAATATAAAACAG
>JACCDR011102747.1_pt1 | contig 10452 bp, 16 predicted proteins | sample 7446431 | NCBI WGS metagenome assembly JACCDR01 (sample SAMN15323443, study PRJNA562643) | freshwater metagenome | isolation source: river surface water | place: USA:Blue River Watershed | collected 2017-08-17 | reverse complement strand
CGCGCGCGCGCCGCTCGCCGCAAGGCCGCCGAGGAACGCCGCGCGAGGCGAGAGGCCGAAGCCGACGCAGCCACCCCGCGCCGCGAGTGTCACCTGATCGAGTGCCACCACTGCCTGTCGCGCGTCCTGTTCGACGGGCACGAGCGCTTCGACGTGGTCGCCGAGCTCCCGCATGGTGGGTGGCTCGCGCTGTCGCACGACCACTCGCGCTAGGTGCGCATCAGTCGCGCCGGATAAGGCGGCGGCACCAGTGGAGGTGCCAGCATGCCGTTGAACGTGCAGACCGCCGTCCAGATCTTCTCGAAGACCGGCAACACCTTCTCGACCGACCCGCTCAACCCGAGCACCGACCCGAACAGCAAGACGCTGAGTCTGCGCTCGAGCGGCATCGACTTCCAGTTGCACTACAACTACACCAAAGGCACGTCCGGCGAGTCGGGCATCGTCTTCGGCTTCGACGTGCGCCACGACGGTGCCGCCGGCTGGATGAAGCTCAAGGACCTGAGCCTCGCGCAGATCGACTTCCTCCTGTCGGCCACCGGCACCGGCTCGATGTGGCTCGGGGAATTCGGGCGCCGCCTCGCCGGTGCTGACGTGCGCGCATGGGCCTACACCGTCGGCTCGTCAGTCGCCACCACCTCGCTCACGCTCAACCTCGTCCCGGTCTCGGAGTGACCCGATGCCACTGCCCACCACGATCATGGACCGTAGCTTCGGCGGCGGCACCCTCGCCGCCGGCAACAACGACTCCGACATCTTCACGCTGCGGAGCGGGCACGGCATCGCGACGCTGGTACACGTCAAGGACGCCATCACCAGCTTCATCGTCGGCATCTGGATCCTTGCCGACGACGGCGCCACCTGGACGCAGCTCTACGACACGAGCAACGCGGTCGTATCGGTCTTCGGCACCATCAGCGCCAGCGTCACCGGGCGCTCGCGTGGGCTCTGGATGGGGGGGCCCGGCCTGCCGGTCGGCGTGCCGATGAAGCTGGTCGCCGTGGTGACTGGCACGCCGGCTGGCAACGACTCCATCCGCATCGGCCTCGCGCAGGCGGCGTAAGGGGCTGGCGATTGACCAGCCAGAAGGTCGTGCGCAGGTCGGCCAAGGGGCTCCCCCCGGTGAACTGGGGACTGCTCGCGGAGCGCTACGCCGCCGAGCCGTCGCTGACGCTCGACGCGCTGGCGAGGGAGACGGGGCGCAGCCTCAGCACGCTCCGCACGCACGCCCGCCGCAGCCGGTGGATGGACCTGCGCCGGAAGGTGCAGGCCAAGACGGCCGAGTCCCTGCGGGCGAAGCTGCAACAGGAGCAGGAGCGGTTCGCGCTGACCCGCCAGCGGCGGATGCTGCGGATCGCGGACCGAGCGACGCGAGCGCTCCTCGCCAACCTCGCCGCGCCCGCGGGCGAGCACGGCTTCGGAAGCGACAAGGTCGACGGCTACCAGCTCCAGGCGATCCTGAAGGCGTTCGACGACGGGACGCTGGCCGGGAAGGTGGCGCAGACCATCACCCCGATCCTGTTCGAGGCGATGGACCGGGCGGCGATCGAGCAGCTGATGGCCGAGCGCCGGGCGAGCGTCCAGCCGCGGGCGACGCCGAGCCACGGGACGAATGGGACGACGGATTCGATCCAGAGGCCGCCCTCCGTCGACGCGCGCGTCGCTTCGCTCTTCTCCCGACGCAACGGGAGTTCGTGACCGATGCCTCCCGAGCCGTGCTCTACGCCGGCGGGGTGGGCAGCGCGAAAAGCTACGCGCTGCTGTTCAAGGCGCTCACCCACATCGCGCGACCAGGAAGCCGCGGCATCCTCGGCCGGCGCCACATGCCCGAGCTGCACGCGACGCTCTGGCGCGACTTCTTCGACATCGTGCCGCCCGACTGGGTCAAGCGCATCGACCGCGGCCGCCACTCCGTCGAGTTCCACAACGGCTCGATCGTCGACTTCGTCCAGCTCGGCGACCCCGCGCGCGTCAAGGGGCCGACCATCGCCCACGTCGGCATCGACGAGGCCACCGAGGTGCCCGAGGACAGCTTCCGCATGCTCCGCATGCGCCTCCGGCAGCAGGGGCACCCCGGGCAGCTCTACGCCTGCACCAACCCGGGCGGCCGCACCCACTACCTGTTCCGCGACTTCGTCGACCCCGCGACGCGCGGGCACGGCAACGCCTACTACCGCGCCAGCTCGCTCGAGAACGTCTTCGTGCCGGTCGAGTACCACGAAGACCTCCTGCGCTCCTTCGGCGGCGACTACGCCCGGCGCTTCATCGAGGGCGAGTGGATCGACTGGGAGGGGCGCGTCTGGCCGTCCTTCGGCGACCGGAACATCCTCGACGCTGCATCGGCATGGATTCCGCCGGAGTGGCCGCGCGACCTGGCGATCGACTTCGGGTACGAGCACGCCTTCGCCTGCCTGTGGGTGGCGTGGGATCATCGCGTCAGCCCGCCTCGCATGGTCGTCTACGACGAGCACGTCGAGCGGCGCAAGACCCTCCGCGAGCACGCCGAGGCGATCCGCCTGCACCGCCTGCAGGAGCAGCAGCCGTTCCTCGGCTACCAGGCCGCGTGGGCCGACCACGACGCGCAGGACCGCCACGAGCTCCTGTCGCTGCCGCCCGACCTGCGCGTCGTCACGCGACCCGCGCGCAAGCACCAGCGCGCGCTCGCTCTCGCCGCCATGGAGGCCGCCTTCCGCCCGCGACAGGATGGCGTGCCCGGCATCCTCGTCACCAGCAACTGCCGCACGACGATCGAGCAGTGGCTCGGCTTCCGGCGCCCGCGCGTCATCCCAGCCGGCGACCCCGATGCCGTCGTCGAGCACAACGAGCGCGGCGAGTCCATCGACGACACCTGCGACGCCGGGTGGATGGCCTACTGGTCGCGCATCGGCGGCCACTTCGAGTCCGAGCCGAACTTCCAGCCCGGCATGGACGACCGGGCGCGCCACCGGCTGTTCCACCGCTGGCGTGAGACCGCGGAGAGGTGACCTCGATGCACGCTGATCAGCCGACGAGCGGCTATGCGCCGCCGCCGCTCTCCATCGTCGACCTCATGCGCGTCCACCCGACGTGGCTGCGCTACCGCGACGAGTGGCTCCAGATCCGCGACGTGACCACCGGGGCGCTCGGCGACAAGCGCCGCCTGCGGGCCTACCTGCCGCGCGCCAAGCGCGAGCACGACAGCGAGTACGACGCCCGCGTCGCCATGACCGAGGTCGTGCCCGAGTGCCTCGTCGTGCGCGAGCGCATCATCGGCGCGCTCTTCAGCGTCAAGCCCACCCGCGAGCTCGGGCCGGACCTCTCGACCTGGACCGCCTCGGTCGACCGCCACCGCCAGTCGCTCGACCACTTCCTCGAGACCTCGGTGATGCCGCCCGCCCTCGACTACGGCGCGGCGCACGTCCTGATCGACCGCATGAGCGACGGCGGGGCGGCTCCGGTCGATCGAGCCGACCAGCAGCGCCGCGGCCTGCTCTGGCCGTTCCTCGCGGCCTACACGCCGCTCGAGGTGCGTCAGTGGCGCGTCGCCGATGACGGATCCCTCGACTGGGTCCTGATCGTCGAGGAGGGCTGGCGCGTGCAGCCAGAGACCGGCGCCCGCCAGCAGATGCGCACCTATCGCCGCTTCGACCGCAGGGGCTGGGCGAAGTGGGAGGTGGTCGCCAAGGCCGACGGCGCCCTGCCGACCGAGCGCTGGAGCCCCGACGGCGAGCCGCTCGGCGACGAGCTGCGCACGGGCGCGAACGCCACCTGGATCCTGACCGGCCCGGAGTTCGGCGAGCACGGCAGCCCCGGCACCGTCCCGCTCGTCTCGGTCATCCCGTCCCTGATCGAGGAGCTCGTCGGTCGCTCGATCGTCGCCCCGGCCGCGCGGCTCGATCTGCGCCTCGCGCGCCTCGAGTCCGACCGCTCGTGGGACCTCTACGTCCACGCGCACCCCTACCTGATGGTCCAGACCGACCGGAAGCTGGCCGAGGTCGGCGTCGGCGCCAACGAGGTCCTGAAGCTCAACCCGGACACCTCCGCGAGCAAGGAGGACGCGCGCTACCTCGACCTGCCGGCCGAGTCGTTCCAGGCGCGGGAGCGCGCCATCGACGCCACGCGGGGGGACATCTACCGCCACCTTGGCATCGACCCGCTCGGCGTGGTCGGGGAGGCGCCTGCCGAGGCGTCCGGCGTCGCGCGCGCGTGGTCGTTCTCGACCTCGGAGGCGCGCCACCTTGGCCGGCTCGGCGACCGCCTCGAGGACTCCGAGAAGCGCGTGCTCTCCATCGTCGCGCAGTACGCGCAGGTCGAGCCGCCCGGCGACGGCGCGATCAAGTGGCCCGAGACCTTCGAGACCGCGGCGCCCACACAGCAGATCGAGGACGCCATCGCGTTCCGCCAGGCGTGCCGCAGCGACACAGCGCAGCGCCTCGTGGAGAAGCGCCTCGCGCGCCACCTGGTCGGCGAGGTGCCGGCCGAGACCGCGAAGCAGATCGACGACGAGATCGACGCCGAGGAACCGACGACAGCGCCTGCCGCAGCCAGCGGCCCGGCGTTGTTCTGATCCACTTTCCGCGAAGGACGTGAAGCGCTATGCCTTCTGACAACGACGCCGCGCACGCGGCGGGAGCCTCGCAAGGGGCTGGCGGCACTGGGGCGGCCGGGACGCCCCCTTCGGTCGACGCGATCGTGCAGTCGATCCTCGGGCACGCGGCGTTCCAGCAGGCGCTCACGGGCGCCGCGGTGGGGCACGCGAAGCGCATCGAGGACCGGCTCTCCAAGCAGCTCGAGGATCTCGCCGGCAAGCTGCCGGCCGCTCCTGCAGCCGCTGGGAAGACCGCCAAGGCCGACGACCAGACCGACCTGGCTGCGCAGCTCAAGGCCGCCCAGGACCAGGCCGCCAAGTTCCAGCAGCGCTACCTGTCGGAGCGCAAGCAGTCCGCGCTCACCGCCGCGCTCTCCAAGCACGGCTGCCGGCCCGAGGGTGTCACCCACGCGCTGCAGCTGCTCATGGGTCGCGGCGACATCCGCGAGGTGACCGGTGCCGATGGCCAGCCGCAGCTGGTCGGGAAGGCGACGGTCTCGGGGGTGGAGCAGGACGTGCCGGTCGAGGACGCGGTGCGGGGCTGGCTGACCGCCAACCCGCTCTTCCTCCCGCCGGCCGGCTCCGGTGGCAGCGGTGCAAGTGGCGGCCGATCCGCTGGCGGCCCGACCTACGCGGGCAAGCCGATCGACCAGATGACCGCCGAGGAAGTCCTTGCCCTCCCCAAGGAAGAGCGCCGCAAGCTCGCGGCGCAGCTCGGGGTCGGTGCGCAGGGAAATGGCGGCTTCTGGAGCTGATAGGAGTCCACCGTGGCCGTTTCGTCCGCAACCACCTGGAGCAGCGGCTCCGCGCTCGCCGTGCTCGCCGTCGAGGGGGCGATCGAGTACGCCTCGAAGTTCCCGGTCATCGCGAACCTCGTGAACATCAAGGACGTGAACGGCGGCCTCGTCGCTCGCTTCCGCCGCTGGCCGTCGGTCTCTGCCGGCGCCGTCACCGAGGGCACCGACACCACGCCGACGACCGTGACCGCCACGGCCGCAGCGCTGACCGTCTCGCAGGTCGGCATCGACATGGAGATCACCGACCTCCTGTCGATGGCTGGAGCTCCCCCGATCGCCGCGTTCGCGCGGCAGGGCGTGCTCGCCATCGCCGAGAAGCTCGAGGACGACCTCGCGGCGCTCTTCGGCGCGCTGAACGGCGGCACCTCGATCGGCACGTCGGGCTCGGACCTGACGTTCGCCAACTGCCTCGACGCGGTGGTGACGCTCAAGGCCGCGCAGGCGCCCGCCGAGATGGCGTTCGTCCTGCACCCCCAGCAGTTCCGCGACTACTGGGCGAGCGTCGGCAACACGTCGACCGCGGCGTCCTTCGTCGGGCAGGGCTCGACGAACCTCGAGGGCTGGGCGGGCGGCGGGCGCGGCGTCGGTTTCGTGACCAACATCGCGGGCATCCCGGCCTACGAGTCGGCGCGCTGCCCGCTTGTGAACTCCAGCGCCGACCGCGGCGGCGCGCTGATGAGCCGCGAGGCGATCTCGGTGGCCCGCATGTGGGCTGCCAAGGTCGAGACCGAGCGCAACGCGCGCGGCGTGTCGAACGTCCTGGTCATCACGGCGGCCTACGGGGTCGGCGAGACGGCCGACAACTTCGGCGTGCCGGTCGAGACCGACGCCTGATCTGACATCGAGGGCGGCGCGCGGTGGCAGTCGCTGCCGCGCGCCGCCGACTCTCGCGGGGAATTGCATGCCGACGCTCGACGAAAGGCCGGAGATCAAGGGGCGGTTCGTCGTGGTGCCCCCTGGCATCAACGGCACCACCGGGGACCAGCGCACCGTCGTCGTCGGCGACGGGACGCGGCGGATCGGCGGCGACATCGCCTACTTCCGCCTGTGGAAGAAGGTCCGCAAGCACGCCGCGAACGGCGTCGACTGCGGCGACTTCTTCGCGATCAAGGGGCTGCCGGTCTCGACGCGCCACAACGGCGGCGCCGGTGTCGGGACCATGCAGGACGGGTCGATGCGGTTCACCGCCGACCACTGGCTCGCGCGTGGGTGGAAGCACCTCGACGAGCTGCCGGACGGCTGGGAGCGGGTCAACGCGGAGTGCATCGCGCGGCTGGTGGAGGAGGAGCGCGAGGTCTCCTCGCTCGCCGCCCTGGCGCACTCGCAGGAGCAGGTGGCCGAGCTGCTCAAGCGGCTCATGGAGGAGCGCGCGCATGGGGCAGGAGATCGCTCGGGTGCGGCTCCGGATGCCGCGGGGGGCGGCGGCGCAGAAGCAGGCGCAGGCGGCGCTGGTGCGACGGGCGCAGGAGGCCGCCGAGGAGCGCGCGGCGAAGGCCGCTGAGGCCGACCGGCGCATCGAGGCGGCGAAGGAGCGAGGCGAGGCGGCCCGGCGCGCCTGCGAGGCGGTGCCGCTCGCGCAGCGCGTCATGGACGCCAAGGCGCAGGTGGCCGCCGACTTGGTGCGCCGCGGCATGGACCGGCGCGAGGCCGAGCGCCACGCCACGGCGGCGGCCGAGCGCGTCGCGAGGGGGCAGCGGTGAAGCCGACGCCGAAAGAGATCGACCGGCGCATCGCCAAGGCGAGCGCGTTCGCGGCCGAGCAGGCGCGGCGGCGAGGGGAAGGGGAAGTGGCTGCGCGCCAGCAGGGGGCGCACGCGGCCGAGGCGACGTTCCGGCAGCTGAAGGAGGCGGGCCGATGAAGGTGCTCATGCGGTCGAAGAGCGGCGCCGAGGCCGAGGTGCCGGTCGGCGGGACGCACCCGTCGGTCGAGGAGTGGTGCCGGCGCGGCTGGTCGCCGGTCGAGACCGGTGCCGCACCGCGCGTCGAGAACGCGCTCGAGCCCGGCCTGATCGAGGTGTCGGGCACGCCGCCGATCCCGCCGCCCGCGCCCGCGCCCGCGCCCGCGAACGGGCAGGACGACGTGGCGCCGGCCACCTGATCGCCATGCGTCGCCAGAGCATGGCTCGAGCGCAGCGTTCGATCCTGATCGCCGTGGCCGTGCTGGTCGCGGCGGCGGTGGCGATCGGCTGCACCGAGGCGGCTCTCCGCGATGCGCGCCCGGCCGTGAGCGCCATCGAGGGCGGACTGATCGCGGCGGGGCAGCCAGCCGCCGCCGGCGCCGTCGAGGCTGGGTTCCGGGCTTGGGAAGCCGCGCTCTACGCGGCCGGGGCCATCGCAGCAGCGTGGGGCGCCAAGGCCGGCGTGCGTGCCGTCCGTAAGCGGAGGACCCCGCGTGCCGGACCGTGACGAGCCGACCGATGCCGAGCTGGCCGACATGCGTGGGCTGCTGCGCCTGCGCCTCGAGCAGGCCGACGAGGTCGAGGCCATCATCGGTGGCACGCTCGAGCAGCGACGCGCCGCCAAGGCCAAGTGCGAGGCCGCCCTGGCGCACGACCTGCAGGAGATCCTCCTCGGGCGGACGGGACTGGCCTTCCGCGAGGGTCGCGGCGGTGGGGTGGTCGACACCTCGCAACTGCGGCGCAACCGCGCCGCCCGCACGCGTGCGCTCGCCCGCATCGACGCCGAGTTCCGCGGCCGGCTCGAGCCTGAGCTGCTGCCGCGGGTGGCGCGCGCCCCGAAGTCCGCGTTGGGGGCGCCTCGATGAACCCCGTCCGCCTGGTCAAGTTCATCCGCGCCCGCAGGCGCCGCCGCTTCGCGCGCGCTGCAAGGACGCTACGCCAGGCCGACGCGCGCCGCCAGCAGGCGCTGGTGACGATCGCCGGGCAGGCGCAGCTCTGGGTCGGGCTGGCGAAGCTGGCCGCCGACGGGTGGGTCGCCCTGCGGACCGGCGACTGCGCCGTCTGCGGCCGCGACTCCCTCGTCGTCCTGCCGATCGCGCCCGTGACCGACGTGGCCGCCGCCTTCCCCGACCGCTCGACGACGACCTGCCCGACCTGCCAGACGCGCACCGTGATGCTGGGGGCGCCGCATGCCGGTCGCTGACCCCATCCGCATCGTCGACGCCCGCGAGCTCGATGTCGGCCGCTTCGACACCGCCAAGGTGACGCGGGTGGTGCGCAAGAACCTCGAGGAGCACCGCCGGGCGCTGAAGGAGGCAGGCTTCGTCCTGCCCCCGGACGACGACGGGCTCCCGAGCGAGGAGGAGGTCGCCGGCTACGTCAGCAACGTCCGCGCCTGGCTCGACAACGAGAGCCGCCGCGCGAAGGAAGTCGTGGTCGACCTGTCGGCCACGCCGGCGAGCCGCGAGACGCTGCTGCAGTGGATCCGCGGCCTCAGCGAGAAGGGGTTCAACGACCGCGACTTCGACCTGTCGCTGGTCAGCCACAGCCGCGCCGCGTCGCGCCGCCAGTGGTTCGACTGGGCGGCCGAGAACGGCATCGACCACTTCGCGATGGTGATCCCCCCGGCCACCGAGGAGTCGATCTCGATCGCCGGCGTCCTGTCCGAGCACGTCGGCCGCATCCGCACCACCGACGAGTGGCACTCCATCGCCAAGGAGGTCAACCGAGATCGCAAGGGGATGTCCCTCGTCTTCTCGCTAGGTCTGCACCACAACGACCCGCACCAGATGCTGCCGATCCCGGCCGGGCGCATGGGCGCCGCCGTGAAGGTGCTGGCCGAGTACCGCGACGGCTTCTTCCGTCGCCGGCGCCGCGCCGCCCGCCGCGAGGAGGACTGACGCATGGCGACCGCTGCCGCCTCAATCCTCGCCCCGGTCATCGAGCCGGTGCTCCTGTCGGGCTCGAGCCTCACCCTGCGCATCGCGCGCGTGCCAGGAACCCTCATCAACGCCTCGACCGGCGGCTACCGCGTCTATCGCGCGACCACAGCAGGCGCGTGGGCGAGGGTGGAAGGTGTCGACTACATCGCTACCTCGCCCACCCTGGCGCAACCGGCTTCCACCTCGCCGTTCGCCACGGTCACGCTGACCTCGCAGCCGACCACCGGTGCCGCCTACTACCGCGCGCGCGCGGAGGACGTGCTTGGGGCCGCAACGCAGCTCTCGCGGTGGAGCAACATCGTCGCCGTCTACGAGCGATCCGGCGCGCGCGTGGCAGTGCCGGCGTGGCCGGTCGACCTCGTCCCGAACTCGGGCGCCCTCGCCGGCGTGATTCGGCAGTTCGAGGACCACGACTCCTCTGCCGGTGTCACCTGGCACGACGCGCGGACGGTCATGGCGCGGGTCGCCGAGCAGCTCTACGACGAGCTGTGGCAGACCGGGGCGACCGACGCCGAGGTCTTCAGCGTGATGGAGAACCCGCCACCAGCCATGTGCGGATGGTTCGAATGCACCGTCGCGGCGCAGCTGGTGCACCGGTCATCGCTGCCGACCGAGAAGCTCGAGGAGATCGCTCACCGGCTGGAGCGCAAGGCAGCGGCGTGGTGGGACGAGCTGGTCGACGACAGCGGGACGTTCATCCTGCCTGGCGGCGGCACCGCCTCGACCGGCGGCACGAGGGTCGTCCGATGACCGTCGGCGTCAAGGTCGACATGACGCAGGGCGAGCAGGTCGTCGCGGCGCTGACGACGCGCATGCTCGCCGCGCTCTCGAACCTCCGCACCGTCTGGCACACGGTCGGCTTGAAGGTGCAGGAGCACATCGCCGAGCGCTGGACCGCCGGCTACGGCGAACTGCCCGTCCTCGCCAGCTCGACCATCTACGCCAAGGCCAAGCGCCACGGCTACTACCGCCGCGCGCCAGGCGCCGCGTCCTACCTGCGCCGCCATGGTCAGCACGCCTTCTGGTGGACCGGGAAGTCGATGGCGCGCGCGCTCGGCCCGGACGCCTTCGAGGCGGGGCGCCGCACGCTGACGATCGACTTCGGCCGCGAGTCCGAGCCGCGCCGCAACCTCGAGCGCATGCACTTCGGCGGCAAGACGCGCCCGGCGCGCCCGGTCTACGACATCGACAAGGTGGCCTCGATCGCGCAGGAGTGGATGGACAAGTTCGTCGAGGCGACGCTCAAGG